>PVMS01042522.1_pt1 | contig 15964 bp, 11 predicted proteins | sample 1853461 | NCBI WGS metagenome assembly PVMS01 (sample SAMN08582032, study PRJNA380276) | Marine sediment metagenome, whole genome shotgun sequencing project. | isolation source: ocean sediment barecode stripped | collected 2017 | reverse complement strand
CGACGCCATTCTCCTCGCAAGCCGCCTCCAGCAAATGCGGGTGCAGTTCCTGTTCCAGAAACTGATCGGCCAGGCCCTGGTCCACGAGAATCTTGTTAGCGGGCTTCGTTGTGACACTTGCGACGAGCGCTGCTGCATCATGCTCCTGCCAGCGGGTCTTGTCGTTGCCAAGGTAGTTGCTCAGGGCTTTCTGCCCCCATGGGCAATGGATCGGACTGCAAATCGGTGCAAAGGCAGAAATGGACGAGTACGTCTGCGGGTTCTTCAGACCGATGGTAAGTGCGCCGTGACCGCCCATGGAATGCCCAAAGATACCCTGGCGCGTTTCGTCTCCCCGGAAATTACTGAACACAAGCTCCGCCAGATCACCTGTGATGTAGTCGTACATCTGATAGTGAGTATTCCACGGTGCCTCGGTCGCATTCAGATAGAAGCCTGCACCGAGACCAAAGTCCCAGGCACCGTCGGGATCATCCGGCACATCGTCGCCTCGCGGACTCGTATCGGGTGCGATCAGCATCAGGCCGAGTTCCGCCGCAAGACGCAACGCGCCCGATTTGATCATGAAGGTCTCTTCGGTGCAGGTAAGACCCGCGAGATACGTTATTACAGGGACCGTGCTGCTTGCCGCGTGCGGCGGCGAAAATACCGCAAAGCGCATATCAACCTGATTTGATGCCGATGCATGTTTATAGAAGCCCAGAGTGCCGCCGAACGCGCGATGCTCGGAAAGTGTTTCCACCGTAGCTACCTGTTCAATCGCGCCGCAGGACCAGCGTGGCGTTGGTTCCACCGAAGCCGAAGCTGTTCGACATTACGGTTTTGATACCTGCATTGTCCACCCGCTTGGTTACCAATGGCATGCCTTCTGCCGCCGGATCAAGATCAACGACATTGATCGAAGGCGCTATGAAATCGTTTTCGAGCATTAACATGCAATGAATGGCTTCATTTACACCAGTAGCACCGAGAGAATGTCCGCACAACGACTTGCTCGAACCGAATCGCGGCACATTTTCACCAAACACTTCACGTATGGCTTCCAGTTCCTTGGTATCGCCAACCGGTGTGCTCGTCCCATGAGTGTTGATGTAGTCGATGGTGCCCTCAACCGTTGCAGTTGCGAGTTCCATGCAGCGCACAGCACCCTCGCCTGATGGTGCAACCATGTCGCTGCCATCAGAATTTGCGCCGTAACCAACAAGCTCGGCATAGATTTTTGCGCCGCGTGCCTTTGCGTGCTCCAACTCTTCGATCACCACCATGCCGCCTCCCGCGGCCATAACGAATCCGTCTCTGGTCGTATCATATGGCCGTGACGCTGTTTCCGGCGTGTCGTTGTACTTGCTCGAGAGTGCGCCCATGGCATCGAACAAGCTGCCGAGAGTCCAGCCTTCTTCTTCGCCGCCACCAGCAAAAACGATGTCCTGTTTTCCGAGCTGGATTTGCTCGGCCGCCGCACCGATGCAATGGGCACTGGTTGCACAGGCAGACGTCAGTGAATAATTGACGCCCTTGATTTTGAACGGCGTTGCAAGACAGGCCGATACCGTGCTGCCCATGGTTCGGGGAACCATGTACGGTCCAATGCGCTTGACGCCTCGTTCTCGCAGAATATCCGCACTGGCAACGATGTTCGAGCTGGATGCGCCACCGGACGCCGCGATGATGCCGGTGCGCGGATTGGAGATATCCGTCTCCTCCAGCCCGGAGTCATCGATAGCCTGCTGCATCGAGACATAGGCGTAAGCCGCGGCGTTGCCCATGAAGCGACGAACTTTTCGATCAATATGCTCGGTCAGGTCTATATCAATCGCGCCACTGACCTGGCTACGCATTCCGTATTCTGCGAACTCTTCGCTAAATGTAATTCCAGATTTACCCGCCCGCAAAGATTCCAGGACATCTGCTTTGGAATTTCCGAGGCAGGAAACAACGCCGAGTCCGGTTATGACAACACGCCGCATCGTTACACCTAAAAGTCGTCTGTAGAAGTGAACAGCCCGACCCGGAGATCCTCTGCTGTATAAATTTCCCGCCCGTCTACTGACATCGTGCCATCAGCAATCGCGAGGATTAATCTGCGCGTGATCAGTCGCTTTATATTCAAATGAAACGTCACCATTTTCGCCGTTGGCAAAACCTGACCGGTAAATTTCACCTTACCAACACCCAGCGCACGACCACGGCCCTTGAGACCGGACCAGACCATAAAAAATCCAACCAGCTGCCAAAGCGCGTCGAGGCCGAGACAACCGGGCATCACCGGATCGCCTTTGAAATGGCATTTGAAAAACCACAGGTCCGGATTAATGTCCATTTCTGCCTTGATTTCACCTTTTCCGAAAACACCACCGTCGACCGTAATCAATGAAACGCGATCGGTCATTAGCATGTTCGGCAACGGCAATTTGCCGCTTTCCGGATCGAACAGCTCCCCACGCGCGCAAGCCAGCAGCTCGTCGTAGTTGTAGGAGTTTTTGCGATCGGCCGGCAGACCGTTCACCGCACTGTTTTTGTTTGGATCAGTCATAAATGTGTTTTTTTGTTGCAGCGCAGCGATCTGCGGTTTCTTCGAGGAGGCGTATATTACCGAACTGGAACGAATAGCGGGGAAAAAAGAGTGCAGCTACCGCTTAAATGGTAGTGCCGTATCTGCCTTGATTTCCTTCAGGACGATGTTGGATCGAACCTGGGATACGCCCGGCAGCCGAAAAATGAAATCGTCCAGGAACTTGTTGTAGGCATCCATATCCTCGACCACCACGCGCAGGTGGAAATCGGCTTCACCGCTGGTCGCAAAGCACTCCAGCACTTCCGGGTGCCGCATTACTTCACGCACAAAGTTTTCGACATTTTTTTCCTCGTGTCGTGCAAGCGACACATGGGTCATCGAGGACAGCGAAAAGCCGGCTTTTCGCGGGTTCACCAGCACTGCATAGCGATCAATGACGCCGCTTTCCTCGAGGTTGCGGATCCGCCGCCAGCAGGCAGAACTGGACATGCCAACACGCTCCCCCAGCTGTTGCATGGTCAGGCGAGAGTCCTTTTGCAGCTCCTGCAGCAGTAGCCGGTCTTTTTGTCCAAGCACGAATTAATCACTTTTATCGGAAACTCGATAAATTCTATCATTTTTTCATAATTTTTCGAATATCTTGTCGAATTTTAGGTGTAGAACGGGTCAAACCGGTCACCCATTACGAGCGTTTTCTGCCACTATGGCAGGCTTCTCCTGAATCGCCTTCGCTACATGGATCGCCATGGCCACCAACCGCAGAAATTTCGACTATCCGCTCGATAATTACGAGTTACTCGACCGTTATCGCCGTGAGTCCGGCCGGGTCTTCCTCACCGGCACCCAGGCACTGGTGAAAATCCCGCTAATGCAGCGCACGCTCGATCAGGCCGCCGGATTGAATACGGCCGGCTTCATCAGTGGATATCGAGGCTCACCGTTAGGCGCATACGACCAGGAACTCTGGCGAGCCGGTCGGTTTCTCAAAGAAAGTAATATCGAGTTTCTACCCGCCGTGAACGAAGAACTGGCCGCCACGGCAATCCTGGGTTCGCAACAGGTGGAAGCCGACCCTGCCAGGACAGTCGACGGTGTTTTCGGCATCTGGTACGGCAAGGGACCCGGTGTCGACCGGGCCGGCGACGGACTAAAGCACGGCAATGCCTACGGCAGTTCACCAAACGGCGGCGTGCTGGTGATTGCGGGCGACGACCATGGCTGTGTGTCGTCTTCGATGCCGCATCAATCGGATGTCGCCTTTCTTGCCTGGCTCATGCCCAATCTGAACCCGGCGAATATCGCCGAGTATCTCGAGTACGGCCTGTACGGAATTGCGTTGTCGAGATTCTCGGGCATGTGGGTTGGATTCAAAGCTATTTCCGAAACCGTGGAATCGGGCATGTCGGTCGAGTTGCCGCCGTACCCCAATTTCGTAATTCCTGAAAATTTTGAAACGCCACCTGGCGGGTTGCATATACGATGGCCGGATTTTCCCGGCCCGCAGATCGAAGAGCGCATGGAAGCCAAGAAAGCAGCAACACTCGCATTCACTGCCGCCAACCCAATTGATCGAAAGATATTCGATACACCCGATGCGCGTTATGGCATCGTAAGCACCGGCAAAGGTCACATGGATCTGATGGAAGCACTTCGATTGCTTGGCATCGATCGTGCCGAAGCACGCAGGCTCGGTATCGACGTGTACAAAGTCGGAATGGTGTGGCCGCTCGCGCACGATTCGGCACTCGACTTTGTGCGTGGCAAGCACGAAGTGCTCGTTGTCGAGGAAAAGCGGGGCATCATCGAAAGTCAGTTCAAGGAATATTTTTACGACTATCCCGGTCGCAAGCCCGAACGCATGGTTGGCAAAGAAGATGAAAATGGCCAGCGGCTGGTGCCATGGACGGGTGAATTGTCGCCAATCCAGCTTGCCGGGATCGTTGCGCGCCGACTCGACAAAGCTTTCAATGGCCTCAACCTGACTGAGCGGGCCGACAGCCTGCTGAATCGTCAGGCCGATATCATCGACATCAGCGGCGCGACGCGGACACCGTACTTTTGTTCCGGCTGCCCGCACAATACTTCCACCAAGGTTCCCGAGGGATCCCGTGCACTTGCCGGAATCGGCTGCCATTTCATGGCCAACTGGATGGATCGGGATACGGAGGGCCTCATCCAGATGGGTGGTGAAGGCATTAACTGGATCACGCGCTCTCGCTTCAACGGCGGCAAGCACGTGTTTCAGAATCTCGGCGACGGAACCTATTATCACTCGGGCTCACTGGCCATTCGCCAGGCCATTGCTGCCAAGACCAACATCACCTACAAAATCCTGTTCAATGACGCGGTCGCGATGACCGGTGGCCAGCCGGTGGATGGCCCGCTATCGATCGCGGCCATCGCCCATTCCGTTCGGGCCGAAGGCGCCGAGCGAATTGCGCTGGTGTCCGACGAACCGGAAAACTTTGACGCCGCTGACTATCCGTCAGGTATGACTATTTCGCATCGGCGAGACCTGGATGCGATTCAGCGGGAACTCCGCGAAATTGCCGGCGTTACGATTCTTATATATGCACAATCCTGTGCGACCGAAAAACGCCGCCGCCGCAAGCGCGGCACTCTGGTTGACCCGGACAAATTCGTGGTTATCAATGACCTCGTCTGCGAAGGCTGCGGTGATTGCTCGGTCGAGTCCAATTGCCTGTCGGTCATTCCGAAAGAAACACCATTTGGCCGTAAGCGTCAGATTGATCAAAATACCTGCAACAAGGATTTTTCCTGCATTAACGGTTTTTGCCCAAGCTTCGTGACCATCGAAGGTGCTCAAAATGCGCGCAAACGAACAAAGTCCGGAATCGCGATGCCGGAAAGGCTGGCGAACGAGTTACCGCCGGCAGATTTGCCGGAGATTGCCGGAGCGTATGATTTGCTGGTTACCGGAGTTGGCGGTACCGGAGTCGTAACCGTCGGCGCATTGATAACCATGGCTGCTCACCTCGAAGGGAAAGGCGCCAGCGTGCTCGACTTCATGGGCTTCGCGCAAAAATTTGGACCGGTGCTGAGTTACATCCGCATAAGCCAGTCACCCTCCACCCTGAACCAGGTACGTATAGACGTCGAACAGGCGGATGCACTGATTGGCTGCGACCTGGTTGTCAGTTCATCGCCCAAGGCGTCGCGAACGTATCGCGCCGGACACACCAGGGCGGTTCTCAATACGACAGAGATGTCCACCGCCGATTTCGTGAGATTCCGTGACGCCAGTCTTCGGCCGGCGGAACGCGTTGCAGCAATCGAGAAGGTCGTGGGCGCCGACAACCTGTCTGCCGTAGCTGCTAATCAGCTCGCCGAGAGACTGCTTGGCAATACCATCTATGCAAATGTGTAGATACTCGGTTTCGCCTGGCAAAAAGGTCTGCTACCAATATCGCTGGAGGCGTTAATGCGGGCAGTCGAACTGAATGACGTAGAAATCGAAAAAAACAAAACTGCAATCACCTGGGGCCGAATTGCTGCCGCAAATATGCCGGCCATAAACAAGCTGATCGAACCGGTCGCAACACTTCCTGCAAAAGAGGAATCACTGTCCGACGTCATTCGCCGACGTGCAGAGTTTCTCGTCGACTATCAGGATCTGGCCCTGTCTGAAAAATACATGGCGCTGGTCACGCGAGTCCGCGAAGCGGAAACAGAAGCCGCTGGCGAGGAATCGGAAGCACTGACCCGCGCCGTCGCCAAAGCCCTGTTCAAGACGCTTGCCTTCAAAGACGAATATGAAGTTGCGCGGTTGCATGCAACCACTGCATTCGTGAACGATATCAGGACTACCTACGGCAACAAGGCAAAACTTCGATTCCACCTCGCGCCGCCAATTTTCAACAGCGGCACAGATTCAAGAGGCCGGCCGCGAAAACGTGAGTTCGGCGCATGGATGTTACCGGCGTTTCGCGTTCTGGCGAAAATGAAAGGGCTGCGCGGTACGCCGTTTGATGTATTCGGCCGGACAGCGGAGCGGAAAATGGAACGTGCACTCATTGCCGATTGCGAGCGGACGATCGAGCAGCTTCTTTCGGCATTGACCAAAGACAATCTCAACGAAGCTACTGAAATAGTGTCCCGCTACCTGGACATTCGGGGATATGGGCCGGTGAAGGAACAAGCTGCTGTGGAAGTACGTGCGGATGTTGAGGCCAGGCTGGCGCGGTTCATGGAGACTACCAAGATCGCGGCCTAGGTTGATTTGGCTTGGTCGCAGGCGCGCATGTCACATGGGGAGACCCTTTGCGAGATGGCTGCCCCGATTGCCGGCCCATACGAACGACTTCCGGCCAAAATAGAAAACATCCGGTTACCACGTTCATGGACAGGCATGCCATTATCCGCAAATGGCTGAAGTTAAGAACGAAGCACCGATTCGATACGAATTCGACCGGCGACCCGACGCCGGTGACACCATGCAGGTGGCGCCGGGCGTGCACTGGTTGCGCATGCCATTGCCTTTTGCCCTCGGCCACATCAATTTGTGGCTGCTCGAGGATGGCGATAGCTGGACCATTGTTGATACCGGCGTGGATGTCGAAGAGTCTGAAAACGTCTGGGCGAAAACATTTCTTGAAACGATGGACGGTCGACCGGTTAATCGCGTCCTCGTAACACATCTGCATCCGGATCATGTGGGCTGTGCAGGAATGTTGTGTGAGAAAACCGGCGCAGATCTTTGGATGACGCGGGAGGAATATTTGCTGTGCCGAATCCTGGTTGCGGACACCGGCCGCACGGCGCCGGATGAGGGGAAAAACTTTTACAGCGCCGCCGGATTCCCCGAAGATGCGTTACATCACTACGAAAAGTTGTTCGGCTTCTTCGGCAAGTTCGTTTCCCATATTCCGGAGTCCTATAACCGACTAGTCGCCGGTGACGAAATCACTATCGGCCAAAATCGTTGGAAAGTCCTCGTCGGCCGTGGCCACTCGCCGGAGCATGCCTGCCTTTATTGCGAGGAACAAAACCTGCTGATCTCCGGAGACCAGCTGCTGCCGACGATCTCCTCGAATGTCAGCGTATATCCGACAGAGCCCCACGCGAACCCCTTGCATGGCTGGATGACGTCTCTGGCGGAGCTGAAAAACGCCGTACATGAAAATGTCCTGGTATTGCCAGCGCACGGCAAGCCTTTCCGCGGTGCGCACGAGCGACTGGACGCCCTGATCCTGGAACATCGGGACGGGCTCGACGAACTCGAGACCTGGTGCTCTGAACCAAGACGCGCGATCGACACGTTCCCGGCGCTATTCAAACGCGATATCAACGATGGGAATCTCATCATGGCGACCGGCGAAGCGATCGCCCATCTCAATTACCTGATGAACCAGGGTCGGATATCGGTCGAACCAGATGTTGACGGCGTCAACTGGTATCGACGAGTCTAACGTTGATCGCGGCTGGAAGCCGCTCCTACGATTCTTGTGCGGGCCCGTAGGAGCGGCTTCCAGCCGCGATCAAACCTGGCGCCGCCACAATAGACAAAATACAAACAACAACCAAAACCCACTACCCCCACCACCAGAATTCTGCCTGGGAGGTGGCGGCGGAGGTGGAAGTGACGGCGGCGTAGCCGCACGACATGTTGCTTCCACGACCGGCGCAACCGCAGCCGGATCTGTCGCCACGAATGGATGGAACTGGCAATCAATTCCGCCGCTGTCGGCTGCGACATTGTCTTCATTCTCGTAGCCCGACCAGCCACCGTTTCGCCAATCGACCGGCGTTTCCGGGTTCGCGTCGAGTTGAAAATCAGACATATCGGCAAACGACAAAGACAAAACCGCGGATGCGGCATTTCCGATGGCCATACCGGCCGGAATCGAGAAATCCAGGGTTGCTGCGTCGAAAATATACTGCCGGTAACCATCGGTAGCCGCATCGGGTTGATCGAGCCAGGCGATGCTGGCGAAATCGAGTATGACGTCATTGCTCTGGCCGAGGTCCGGGACCTGCAATTCGACGCTGCCGGAGCCTGGCGCGGTTTGCTGGCCGGGATAAGTGCCTGCATTACCGGCTTGCGTCCGGAACCGCATCGGTTTGGAGAACGCGACCCACATTTTGTAGTCATGACCCGGGATGAGTGCACTATTCAATGTAACTGACAGATTTCGTTGACTGCCGTTTTGCCATTCAGCGGCGTAACGAAGTTCGTCGGTCGCAAGATCGCGAATTCGCACTGCAACAACGTGTGGCGGTCCTGCCTGCCGGTAGAAACCGAGCAGCGAACTGGCAACGATTTCACTCCGCATTCGCGCGGCTTCGTCGTTCGGCAGGATGAACCCGGAATGGCCGTGGCTCGCGGTACCGCCATAGTCCTGCGCGCCATTCAACGGCTCGGTTTCCAGCGTCCAGGACGGAATATCGAACGTGTATCCGAAATAGTCGGAGGTAAGTCCTATGCCGCCGTCGGCCGGATCTGCCGCATAACCGTATTTGAAGCCCTGAACGGCCCGCATCACCCGCGCCAGCGCATTCGTATAATTATCCCGGCGCAAATTTCCGGTGGATGGCGCAAGATATATTTGTGTGAACGAATGCACATCCATGTAAAGACGCAACCGGTTACCGGGTGCAAATGTCGCAGCATTCTGTAATGCCTGTATTTCCGGCTCCGATGTCGCATTCGGCCCGCGGTAAATCAGGCTGGTAATGTCGGGCGACGAGCCGCCGTTCATGCCCCAGCCTTGCGGACTGTTTCGATTGAGATCGACGCCCCAGAAATTGTCGCCGGTTGTATCGATCGTATCGTCGATCGGTAATCCGGTATTCGGGTTTCGCAAATTGCGGCGGCGCATGCGACCTTCACGGGGCTGTCCTGGATCGGCGCTGGTCCTGTCCGGGTGTGCCTGAGTCTGCAGGAATCCGTCGACGTTCAGTACCGGAATCAGCACAATATTGAGATTGTCGCGCAAATATGAGCCAAGCCACTCGTCGTTCGCGCTTGCCGCCAGCGTTTCGAACAACGACGACACGGCTTCCGGCGGCTGCCACTCACGCGCGTGTGTTCCACCGACTGCCATGACCGCCGGTTCCGGCAGGCCGTCGATGGTTGTCGAGTCGGCATCGCCAATCGAGTACGCCCAGATGTCGCGGCCGGACAGCGTCACTCCCGCAAGGATTGCCTGCACGTTCTGGCTGGTCAGGGCCAGGTCCTGATGCAGGGCGAGCAGACTATCGTAAGTCCTGAATCCGTCGACCGGCGTTAACGAACTGACCGGAACGGGCACCGGGTATCCAAGCGCAATCAAGTCCACGCCCGTTGTGGATTCCGTATAGGTCAGCATCCGGCCGGCACAGGATGGATCGGTCGGGTTGGTGATGTTGCCATTGCTGAACTGGCACTGCGCCCTGGCATCCGCCATTGCGAGGCCGCCTATCAGCAAGACAGCTATCAGGCGCTTCATTGCAGTGCCTCGCGAAGCTGTTCACTCGAGAGCTTCCGCGTCAGCAAATCCTGGCGCAACGCTTGCGCGCTCTCGGTATGACTGAGCCTTAAAACGAGGGCCGCACGCAGCTTCGCCAGCTCGCCTGCATCGCTTCTGATAATCGATTCGATGTCATTCAGAATGCTGTCGTCAGAGACACGCGCGAGCGCGAGCGCCGCGGATCCACCGTCGCCTGGGCTGGCAAGGCGTTCCAGCAACCAGCCACGAACCGCATCGTCGATCGGCGCCAGTTTACCCAGTTCCAATATCGCCGCTGAGGCAACTTCGTCTCTTGCAGTTGCCTCAGCAAGGATTTCTGCTGCCTCACCAGGCCGAAATTCCTCGTTGATGGAGCTTACGGCGTCAAGGGCATCGCGCGGATTAGCAAGCGCGATCACGACGCTGTACAAATCCCGATCTCGCAACTGCTCGGCCATGGCAAGCAGCAAGGCATCAAACCGGTCTGAGTCTCGCCGCGCATTAAGCAGCGCTGCCTTCTGCTCAATCAGTATCTGGCGATCAACCGATGCGAATGCCTGTCGCGTTCCTTCCTGCCAGGCGCTGGCGGACATCTCTGCAGGTGTCTTCAGTAAGTCCGCCGGCGTCCATCGCCTGGCACGCAGTGCCGCGGAGACCCGGGCCTTCGCATCGCTTATATCCCAGACACGAATGGCCAATCGTGTTGCCGCCGCCAGGTCGTAAAGCGGAATGACAGCATTGCCGTGCTCGTCTCGCAACCGCACAAAGGAACTGACAGCACGATCTTGATACTCCGCCACGGATGCTCGAGACACGGATGTCGGCGTCGTGCCGGACAATGCAAGAATCGTCGTTTCCAGCATGTAATCCTGCAAAATCGGATCCATCGTCCGATCACTGCCGATGGCCTTCAGCGACGTCACCAGGCCGGCCGAATCATTGCGTTTTGCCATCGCGTGAATTGATACGACCCGATCACTCACCGTGGCCAGTTTCGCGGCATGCGCTGCCCGATCGTCAACAATGAGCGATGCAGCCATGGCGTTAGCCGCAACTACAAGCGCAAGCAAGGCAATAATTGCTTTATGAATTATTCGCACTGTTCACAACCCCTGGCCGCTGGCTATAACGGCATGCCTGGTGTTGGAGTTCTGTGCCGGCAAATGGTTCCACTCTGGCGGTCAACCTGTCAGTCTATGTCGCCCTATCGCGTAACTTGTATGCCACATGATGACCTAACTCGGATGAAAATTGAACAAATGCCCTATGTGAATAGATGCAATCAGAAACACTGTCGCCAGAGCGAAGATCTTTAACAACAACGGCCAAAGAAACCTCACCCAGGCCGTATAGGGAATTTTCCCCAGCGCCAGCGCGCCCATGACCAATGCGCTGGTCGGTACGATCATGTTGGTAAATCCGTCGCCGAACTGAAACGCCAGCACGGCTGTTTGTTGCGGCACATCTGTCAGCGTTGCCAATGGCGACATTATCGGCATGGTCACAAACGCCTGGCCGCTGCCCGACGGAATAAAGAAGTTACATATCGTTTGCACAATCAACATCCCGAATGCCGATGCTTCCGGGCCGAGATTGGTCAATACACTGGCTATGGAATTAATGATCGTATCAATGACGTGGCCGTCTACAAGTACCACTTCAATCGTGCGCGCAAATCCAACGAGTAGCGCCGCCGCTGTCATGTCTGCGGCACCCCTGATGAATGTGCGGCTGGTATCGCCGGCCGACATACGCGAGATAATTGCGGCCAGCAAACCAATGCCGAGGAAGACCGCGTTCAGTTCATCTATATACCAGCCCAGCTGGCTGGCACCATAAACGAAGCCAACTACACCGATCAGGAACACGACCAAAATAGCGATCCGCTGGCCATTTAGTGCAATGTCTTTCGGCAGCTCGAATCCTTTGCTGTAATCAATATGTGCGACGTAACTCAGCTCCGGATTCCGCTGCACCTTCATCGCATAGCCGTAGAGGTGATGAAAAGCAAGCATGAGAAATGCCGCCATCATCAACAAACGAAATTCCCAGCCGGACGTAATGGGAACATTGGCAATGTTCTGGGCAATGATCACGCCGAATGGATTCGTTCCGGCGCATGCCCATCCGATACCGTAAGGAATCCAGACCATGCCCATCGCCACGATTGCATCCATTCGCATCGCAAGACTCATCGTGACGATTATGGGTATCAGCGGTACGTATTCTTCACCCATACCTATCGTATAAGAACCGAGCCCGAACAAAAGCAGGCAACCGGCGATCAGGATCCAGGGTTTATGTCCCAGGCGAGCGACCGCTTTGTGTAGCACGGCGTCGATAGCACCGCTGGCACGAAGGATTCCGATGACGCCGCCAACGATGAATATCAGAAAAATGATGTCTTGCGCTTTCGCAAATCCCTGCGGAATTGCCAGCAAAAAATACCAGGGCTCCATACTCACCCTGGTTTCCGCCGTCATTGTCTCGTACGTCCCGGCGACCACCATCGAGCGGCTCGGATCCTCGGGATAGGAAATCCGCTCAAACTCTCCTTGCGGCACGACATAAACTAGTAACTGGGCCAGCACGATGACCGAAAAAATGAGTACCAGTGAATCGATGTTCCACGACTTTTTAGTCATACCAGGTTCCTTGATCCGATTGATATGCGACCGGCCTGCGCGATTCACTCTGCCGGACTGGTTTTTTGTTGTGGTCTGCGTCTTCGGGCGCCGTTGGTGCATCGGAGTATAAGCGATAGCGCGTCGCGGGGGCGTACAGTATGTCTTGCCCGCGCATTCGCTTTTTGCTACAAGATGCAGCCGCACCCGATGGAGCCTGCCAATTCCGGCAACAGAGAATTGATTTATGATAGAAATTGATGGACTGACAAAGACTTATGGCCACCATACGGTGGTCGACGATTTGCGCTTCAGCTGCTCACCCGGCGAAGTCCTGGGCTTTCTTGGGCCGAACGGTGCCGGCAAGTCCACCACCATGAAAATGATTACCGGGTTTGTTACGCCGAGCGCCGGCACCGCTCGCGTATGCGGCCATGACATCGCCGAGCAGTCCATCGAGGCCAGGAAACGGCTCGGCTACCTGCCCGAAGGCGCACCAAGCTATCCGGAAATGACGCCGCTGTCCTTTCTCGGGTTTATCGCTGATATCCGCGAGCTCAGGGGCGACCAGCGAAAAAACCGCCTGGACGAAGTCATATCGCGTCTGCATCTCGGCCCGGTGCTCGATCAAAGTATTGAAACATTGTCCAAGGGCTTCAAGAGGCGCGTTGGCCTCGCACAGGCCATATTGCACGATCCCGAGGTGTTGATTCTCGACGAGCCGACCGATGGCCTCGATCCGAATCAGAAACACGAAGTCCGGGAATTGATCCGGTCAATGTCAAAGGACAAACTCATCATTATTTCGACTCATATACTGGAAGAAGTCGAGGCAGTTTGCAGCCGCGCAATTATTATTGCCGATGGCGCAATCCTGGCCGACGACACACCCCAGGCGCTGGCTGCGACCTCACCTCATCACAATGCTGTTCGTATCGTGCTGCAGGATGAAGGCGATTTCGACGAAGCCCTGGCAGCGATCGAACAGATTTCTTCGGTTGGCTCCACTGAATCCGATCGCGAGCGCAACACGCTGGTCGCGCTCGCGAAAGCAGATGATGAGCAGCACGCGACGTGGCGCGACGTCTCCGAACTGGTCGCCAGCAGACAATGGAAAATCACAAGCGTGGAACTTGAAGCCGGCCGCCTGGACGAGGTGTTTCGACAAATTACAGGAGGTGCCGGGGCATGAGCCTTATTTACACACTGTTCCAGCGCGAACTCCGAAGCTACTTCGCCACTCCGGTTGCGTATGTGTTCATCGTAATATTTTTATTGTTGATGGGAACCTTCACCTTCTACCTGGGTGGCTTCTACGAACGCGGCCAGGCGGACCTTTCCGGATTCTTTAATTACCACCCGTGGCTTTACCTGTTCCTGGTACCGGCAATTTCCATGCGGCTATGGGCGGAAGAACGCCAGTCCGGCAGCATCGAATTGCTGATGACTTTGCCGATAACGGCATGGCAGGCGGTTCTCGGCAAATTTCTTGCCGCGTGGGCATTCACAGGAATCGCACTATTCCTGACCTTCCCGATCTGGATTACCGTGAACTATCTTGGCGATCCGGACAACGGCGCTATTTTTGCCGCCTATGTCGGCAGTTTCATGATGGCCGGCAGCTTCCTCGCGATCGGCTCCTGCCTGTCTGCCGTGACCCGCAACCAGGTCATCGCGTTCGTGCTTACCGTGGTTGTCTGTTTTGGATTCCTGCTCGCAGGATTTCCATTGATCCTGGACATGTTCTCCGGCTGGGCGCCCCAGGCATTGACCGATGGAATTGCGTCGCTAAGTTTTCTGACACATTTTGCGAACATCAAGAAAGGCGTGATCGATTTTAGAGACCTGGTGTATTTCGTACTTCTGACCGCTGCATTCCTGTATGCGAACACGATAATCCTGCAATGGAAACAGGCGGACTAACTCATGAATAAACAAACACAACGCCGCCTGAACGCCAGTAGCCTGTTGCTGGTTGCCATCGCTTTTGTTGCTGCCGTAATCGTTTCGAATCAACTGTTCCGCGGATGGCACTTCGACCTGACAGAGAACAAGCTGTACACGTTGTCCGACGGAACGAAGCGAATTCTCGACGGCATCGATGAACCGATAAACCTCTACTTCTATTTCTCTGATAAAGCCGCCGGAAATGTCCCCTCGCTGCGTGATTACGCCAATCGCGTCCGTGATCTTCTGGAAGAGTTCGAAGGCGCTGCCGGCGGAAATATCAACCTCAGCGTTATCGATCCAATCGCTTTCTCGGAAGAAGAAGACCGCGCGACGCAGTTCGGATTGCAAGGTGTCGGGATAGCAGGAGGAACGGATCCCATTTACATGGGGCTTGCCGGTACCGATAGTGTCGATAACGTTGAAGTCATTCCTTTTTTCCAGCCGGATAAGGAAGAATTTCTTGAATACGACATCGCCAAGCTCGTCAGCACACTGGCTCAACCGGAGCGCGCAGTGGTCGGCTTCGTGTCGGCGTTGCCGATGGCCGGTGACTTCAATCCGCAAACGCAACAAATGCAGCAACCGTGGGTTGTTTATCAGCAAGCAAGCCAGCTTTTCGAAATGCGAAGCCTCGGCACTGACTTTGAATCAATCGATGACGACATCAGCCTGCTCTGGGTAGTACAGCCGAGGAATTTGTCAGATCAAACGCAATACGCTATCGATCAATTCGTTTTGCGCGGTGGCAAAGCTCTGATTTTCGTGGATCCTTTAGCCGAGTCGGATCCGGCACCGCCAATGCAGGGTATGCCGCCGGGAATGCCACCCCAGAGCCAGGGCTCCGATTTGCCCGCTTTGTTCGGCGGGTGGGGAATTTCTTTTTCCCCTGATGAGATTGTTGCGGATGCAGAACTCGCACTGCAGATATCAGGGACCAGGGGCGGACCGCCGATTCGTCACTTTTCATACCTTGGGCTGACTGAACGACAATTTAACGGCGATGATGTCGTAACCGCGGACCTGAACAGTATCAACCTCGGCACAGCCGGACATTTTACAGTCGCTGAAGACAGTGGCATCGAAATCGAGCCACTCCTGACTTCCAGCACGACGGCGCAAACTCTGCCGGCAGCACGATTCAGTTTCCTGCCGGATCCAACGGCGTTGCAGGATGGATTTTCGCCAACCGGTACCGAGTACGTGATTGCCGCGAGAGTCAGCAGCACATTGAAAAGCGCATTCCCGAATGGATTGCGCGAGTTGAGTGTTGACACAGGCGACGGCGACGCGGAAGACGCCGTCCCGCCTGCAGATCATATTGCAGTCTCAAGCGGCCCTGCCAACCTGATTTTAGTCGCGGATGTGGACATGCTCAGCGACTTGATGTGGGTGCAGGTGCAGAACTTCTTTGGTCAGCAGATTGCGAT
>PVMS01179772.1_pt1 | contig 15965 bp, 13 predicted proteins | sample 1853461 | NCBI WGS metagenome assembly PVMS01 (sample SAMN08582032, study PRJNA380276) | Marine sediment metagenome, whole genome shotgun sequencing project. | isolation source: ocean sediment barecode stripped | collected 2017 | reverse complement strand
GCGCCGGCCGCGAGGGCCCGGATCTCGGCGGGCCCTTCGGAGCGATTGCCGGAAACGTCCAGACGCGCCGCGCCCACCGTCCAGAAGTCGAAACGTCGAGAAGTCGAGGAATGGGAGAGGAACGATGACCTGGGTGATCACCAGCCTGTGTCGCGATTGCTTGGATATTTCCTGCGTCGAGGTGTGCCCCGTCGACTGCATCGTCGAATTCAAGGGCGAGGGCGGTGACTGGCCCAACCAGCTTTACATCGACCCCGAAGAGTGCATCAACTGCGGCGTCTGCGAGCCGGAGTGCCCGTGGGAGGCGATCTTCGAGGACGAGCAGGTCCCCCAGATCTTCCAGGCGGACACCGCACTGAATGCCAAGATCGTCGACACGCGCGACGCCTTCGAGGTCCCCGAAAAGCCCGACATGGAAGTCCCCACGCCCGAGCAGGTGAAGGCCAACAAGGAGAAGTGGGGCTACGACGGCTAGAGATTCCGCTTCGCGGAATCCTCCGCTTCTGCTTCCTGTCGAGCAGCTGCGGCACCGGACTCGACGTCCCCCTGTCGATCGGCCAGGGCGCGGGGGGCGTCGGCGTCGGCGGAGTCCTGACGGGGAGCTTCGCCGGCGAGAACGTGTCGATCGAGGCGGCTCCGTGGACGGTCCGGACGGCCTCGCTGACGGCGCACACCGGGTCCGGCGCCCTCGTCACGCTCGTGACCCAGGGCTCTCTGCACGGGGCGCACTCCTTCACGGGTACGACGGCGATCACGGGGGGCGAGCTCTCGCTGGTGACGCCGCTGCGGCTGCACGCCTCCGGCGGCCCGCCGACCCCGGCCTTTGCTCGGCTGTCGATGCGCTTCGTCCCCGAGCCGGGGTTGCTGCTGCTTCTCGCTGCGGGTGTCTCGGGTCTGTGGGGCCTCCGGAAGCTGCGCGGCCGGGGGGGCCCGTGATGCGATCCTCGATCTCGGCAGCTCCGAGCCCGTGGGTCCAGGGCGCGCTTCAGCCGGTGCTCGCGAGCCTTGCGCTCATGACCTGTGTCTGGACGTTGTTGCTTGCGCCGGCGTTGCTGCCTGAAGCGCTTCGTCCGCCCGCGGTCCTGGCCGCCTACGCTGTGGCCCTCGCGGTCACCGTGGCGTTCGCGCCTCGCCGCGATCGGTCGGGCGCGGCCGGCGCCAGCCCGCTGCCCCTGATCGGCTTCGGCCTGGCAGCGGGCCTGCTCAGCTACCCGGCGTGGATCTCGATCAGTCTGGTTCTCGGGCTCTCGCTCGGCCTGCCGGGTGGCAGCCCGACCCCGCCCTGGCCGGGCGCACCCTGGACCTGGTCGATCGCCTTGCTGCTCGCACCTGCGCTGGAGGAGCTCCTCTACCGCGACCGGGTCCTTCCCATCCTGAGTGAGCATTGGGGAGCCGTTGCCGGGATCGTGGTGACGTCTGCCTGTTTCGCGCTCCCGCACCTCGAACCGTGGGCGGTGCTCGTCTGCTTCGAGCTGGGACTGGTCGCCGGTGTCCTGCGCCTGGCAGCTCGCTCCGTGGCGCCGTGCATCGGCCTCCACGCTGGCCTCAACCTGGCGAGCCTCGCGTTCGGCGTTCCGGGCATCGACCTTCACCCGTTAGGTCCCGCCGCTGGAGCGCTTCTCGGCTCGGCGGCCCTGCTGGGCGCGGTCTGCCCGCGCGGCGTCCGCTGCGATCGCGCACCTCGGCCGGCGCAGAGATTCCTCCCTCACCCCGCTGATCCGAAGAGGAGATCCACCATGCGAACGAAGCACTCCCTGGGCGAGCGGTTCTTCGCCATCCTGCTCGTCTCTCTGCTGGTTGGCAACATGGCGGCCTGCACCGGGCCGACCCTCTCTCCGCGTGGCGGCTGGGCCGATTTCGACCTCGCCATGATCCGCGTTCCGGGCGGCTGGGTGCACGCGGGCGGTGGAAACCTCCTGGTCCACCGCTCGGACCTCTCGATGGACACACTCTTGGGTACGCAGGAGATCACGGCGACCTACAACTCCTCGCCGGGCGAGTGGACGTTCAGCATTGGCGTCCGGTACGACGGCGCATCGTTTCGGGATCCGACCGGGCTCACCATCAACTTCGAGAACCAGCCCGACGGATCCATGGCGCCGGGTACCTACTGGATGAAGGTCGACGGGGACACGCTCCAGACGAAGGGCGGGCTCCGCTACGACTTCGACGCCACTGGGCAGCTGGAGGCCGTCTATTGGTACACCTTCGACTACCCCCGGATCCGCTACCAGCACGCTCCGGGGCAGACCCGGATCGATCAGTGCACCGCGCCCGGCGTCTGCACCGGTGTGTTCGTCATCGATCTGGAGGGCGACCGGCCGGTCCGGGTCCGCGACGCCCGCACCGGCCGCATCGCGGAGTACCGCTACGCAGGCGGTCTGCTCGTGAACGCAAAGAGCGCGTTCGAGACCGAGGCCGGTCTGCCGGGTACGACCTACGAGTACGACGGGACGCTGCTGGCCGCGCAGACGAGCTCCGAGGACGAGAGGATCGAGTACGAGTACTCCGTCGGCGGAAGGATCGACCGCGTCGTCCAGATCGGCGAAGGCAATCCGACCCACCGCTTCAGCCATCACTCCATCGACCGGAACAACCACGATCTCTACCGGACCCTCTACATCAATCCCCTCGGTGGGAAGATGCTGATGTTCTTCGACGGCGAGCGAAAGCTCCACGAGGTCCGCTGGCTCGATTCGGGCGACACCCGCCGCATCACCTGGATCAGCAAGCGCCGGATCGCGAGCGACCGCCTCCCGAACGGCGCGAGGACCACTTACCGATATGGATACATCGGCTGGGACCCGATCCAGGTCACGACTGCCTCCGGCAACGTCCTCGACGTCACCTATGCCTACTACTCCCTCAACCTCGACGATCCCACCGCCCGCGCGATCCGCCGTGTGGAGGACTCCCTCGGGACGGTCTTCGAGATGACCTACGACAGCCAGGGTCGGCCGGTCTCCCGCGTCAACGGCGCGGGCGAGTCGATCTCGACGAGCTACGGCTTCTCGGTCTTTCCGGACGCGGCGACTTCACCCTCGGGAATCACGACGAGCTTTCCGCTCTACGGAATCCACGGCCATTGGACCGACTCCGAGGGCCCGCTCGCGGACAAGCGGGGCTTCGATCCCGTCGGAAACCTGCGGATCGGGAGCCGGAATCTCAGGAGCCCAGGGCTGGTGTCGCGTGACTTCGATGCGGGGCGACGCGTATCGAAGTGGAACGTTGCGGCGACCGAGGGCGGTGTGACCACCAGCACGGGCGAAGTGTCGATCGTTCGGCGCAGCGATGGACAGCCGCTGGCCATCACCCGCCCGGGAGGTGGCGATCACGAGTTTCAGTACGACGCCCTGGGCCGGGCCACGGTGCGCTCGGAGCGGGTCGACGGTGTCTGGCGAGAGGCCCGATTCGGTCACGACGCAGCCGGCAACCCGACCTCGTTCGAGCTTCCGAACGGCATGAGGCAGGAGCTCGAGTACGACGTCTACGGGCGACTCGTGCGCCATCGCGCCCTCCAGCAAGGAGTGCTCGAGGGAGAACGGGTGCTCAGCTATCGCGCCGGCCAGCTCGAGACCTCATGGGATTCGATTCGGAACACGACCGAGGTCCATTCCTACGATCTCGCAGGTCGCCCGGTCGTCATCGCGTATGGAGCCGGAGACCAGCTCGTGACGGCGTACGACGTGCGCGGTCGGGTGACCGGCGAGACCTTGTTGTTGGGAACGACGGTGCTCGCGAACCTTGCCTATGGCCACGACCTGGCGGACCGTCTTGCATCGATCCAGGACCTCGAAGCCGGGGAGACCTTGGTCGAAATCGCCCACGGCGACGGCCGAGCGGAGGAGATCCGCTATGGAAACGGACTGACGCGGACCGTCTCGTACGATCCGATCACGGGTGAGCTCACCGGAGCCGTGACCCGGGACGGCTCGGAGTCCGTCGTCGCCACCACCACGCTCCGTCGAACCACCGAGATCGGGCCGTTGCGGCAGCAGGTTCGGGCCGAGGTCGAGACCCCGCTCGCCTCCACGATCGAGGAGTACTGGCTTACGCTGTCCGACCAGCTCAGCGATCCCGGAACTCGCCTGTTCGCATGGAACAACGGCTCCGAGGCTCGATCCTTCAACCACGACCGTCTCGCGAACCGGACCGATAGCGAGGAGGATTCGTTCCTCTACAACGAGGAGGGGAATCGCCTTCTTTCGGCCGACCTGGATGGTTCGGTGATCACCTATGTCTACGATGCGGCAGGCTTCGTTGTCAGTCGAAACGGGACGCCCGTGACGTGGTCGGCGACGGGCCAGATGACGAGCTTTGGTGACGCCTCCGCGACCTGGGACATGAGCGGCCGAATCGTCAATCTCGAGCTCGCAGGAGCCGTGCGATCGTTTGATCTCTTCGGCGGCCGGATCGCGAGCGACATCGCCGCGGGGACGATCGGTCGGATCGACCTGGGGCACGTCGTGCTGGACCTTGCCGGGACGGAACGCGTATTCCGCCACGCGGATTTTCGAGGGAACGTCAGCTTCATCAGCAATGAAGACGGAGAAGTGGTCGCCCACTATCGCTATCGACCGTACGGTCTCGATCAGGTGTTCGGCTCGGATGATGGATTTCAGTTCATGGGCAAGGTTGCGGTTGGCCCACTTCTGCTGATGGGCGCCCGCGTCTACGATTCGGAAGCGGGGCGCTTCCTGTCACCGGACCCGGTGCTCCAGCCCCGCAGCCAGTACGCCTACACGACCGGAAACCCGGTGTCGTTCATGGACATCTCCGGGCTGGATCAGGGTCCCAGCACCGCCGAGGTGATCGAGGCGGGTGGCTCGATCGGTGCCATCGGCGCGGGCCTGGCAGCCGTTGGCGTCGGGGCCGGGTCCGGCATCCTCATTGGCCTGGGCCTCGCGGTTGCGGGCTTCGGCCTGGGGCTCATCGTCGCTGCGCTGGTTGGGGCGGCGATCGTGGGCCACCGGAAGCTCGCTCAGCAGGCTTCGTCCGCTCGGCCCGCGACCGGACATCCGGCTCTCCCGCCGAGCACCGGGGCGCAGCCGAATGGATCGAACCTCACGAACGGACCGCCGCCAGCTGGGATTTCGTCCCCTCAGTTGGGCTGCAGTCCAGCTCAGCTGAGCCGAGCACCGGACGCGAGCGGAGCGCTCTGGTGGCTGCTTCTGGTCAACCTCTTGCTCGGACTGATGGTGATACACTTCAAAGTAAGGAGGACCCGCGATGGACGATCGACTCCATCCGGTGGTGATCTGGACAATGATTGCAACCGGCATTTTCATTGGCCTCGTGGAGATCACACTCTTCATTCAGACCGGGGATTCAGGGCACCTCAGCGTGCTGCGCAACGCGGTTATTGGGTTCGGGCTCTTCGCCTGGGTGACGCTCGGGCCCGGGCTGTCCTGGCCGGAAGACGACTAGACGCTCCTGAAGAGTGACGGGCATGTGGGCCAACCGCATGCTCGCCTCGTCCGTCGTCCTGGGCTTCGTTGCCGTGCTTCACGGGGTGGAGCCGCACGCAGTCGATCGGGAGCGTTGGCTCTATCTGATCGCGCTGCCGCTGGGGTACGGCCACCTGCTTGGCGGGCTCCTGTTCTCATCGAACGGGAGGGCGCCGGGTGTCCGGTGGGGGGAGGCCGCGGTCCGCCGCGCGTTCCTGGGGTCGCTCGTGCTCACGCTGCTCGCGGCGTATACGTGGGCACTCCAGCGAGACGTTCCCGGGCTCATCCTCGTTCTCGCCCTGCTGTTCGTCTCGGCGTGGCACATCGTGGAGAACGACCTTCGGCTGGCGCGATCCTATCGGAGCGGGCTTCGGCTGAGCCGGGCGCCGCTCACGCCGCGCGAGAGGGCGGTGGCCGGAGGCGCGGTGTTGGGGATCCTCGCGTTGTCGCTGGGCACGCCGGCGGGTGTCGAGCTCTCGGAACGGGTTCTGGGGCGCAGCGACCTGCCGACGTGGACGACGCTGCCCGACCTCGCCAGCGTGATCCTGCTCTATCACGCCGCGTCCTGGGTGATCTTCTTCCTCGACCGCGCCCGGGCCGGCTCTCGTGCCCGGGCGCGCGCGATCCGACGGCGTCTTGCGGCCCTGCATCTCGCTCCATGGGTCGTGCACCTCGCCTGCTACCTGTGGATCGACGGGCTGTTCACGCTGCTCTCGATGCCGACCCTGTACCTCTTCTGGTCCGCGCTGCACGCGTTCCAGACGGCGTCCGCCCGATCGCGGGCGACCCAAGCGGCTTGATGCCCGGCCTCGACGGGTCCTGGGGCCAATCCGTTCTGCTGCTCGCCGCGCTGTGGACGGCCATCGCGACGTATCGGGGGACGCGGCCGGTACGCTTCGTGCTCGGGCTGGTGGCCGGCTGCATCAGCGCACGGATCGGCTGGGCCCTGCTCCATCTGCCGATGGTCGCCGCCCATCCCGGCTCGATCCTTCAGGAATCGGCGGGCTTCACGATCCTCTTCTTTCCCCTGGGCCCGCTCCTGATCGCTCGCGAGGCTGCCACCTGGAGGGCTCTGCCACTGCCGCTGGCCGTTGCGCGGCTCGGGTGCCTGGCAGCGGGCTGTTGCGGGGGAGTGGCTGCGCCGTGGGGAGTTCATCCGACGCCGGTCTACGAGGCGATCGGGCTGGTGGTCCTCCATTTCTACTCGAGGGCGCCCGGGCGCGCCGGGGGCCGCTCCGTCTTCCTCATCGGCTTCGGGCTGGAGCGGATCCTGGTCGAACCCTTTCGAGCCTCACCCCCGCTCGGCGAGCCGGTGGTGGCGCCGGTGCTCGTGTCGGTCTGCTGGGTGTTGGCCGGATTCTTGCTGAGGATTCATCCCGGAGCCGGACGTCAGCCGGGCGCCCGGGTTCGGTCCAACTCTGGCTGCGGGCGGCGTAAGCTGGCTGCCTCCGGCTGGGTGACTCGAGCCGTCAGGCGGCCGCCTCGAACTCGAAGCCGGGCCTTGGAGTGACCCCTGGAGGAGGAGCATCCGCAGTGAACGCCGTATCCGCGGCCGATCGTCAGAGGTACACCGCAGTCCTGGTGTTCTCACTCGTCGTTGTGAGCCTCGCCTGCTCGACCTCTGCGCCGAACGCTCCGCTCGATCGCGATACCGCGCCCGATCAGTCGGCGCAAGTGAGCCTGCAGATCTCGGATGGGGGGGAGGTCGCTGCGGCGGAGGTGGTGTACGCGACCACCCCGGAGTTCGAGGCGAGCGTGGTCGAGGCGATTTCAGCCGCGGCGCCGCTGCCCTCGGTGCCCGATGACGCGAGCTGCATGCGAGGACGTTCGCTGGTGGCGAACTTCGAGAACCCGGAAGCCGGAGCTCCGGGAGCGGCCGCGTCGAAGTCTTCGACCGGAACCTACATTCGCCGCGTTGGCGCGCGCGGCCGCTTCAACGTCACGTACCTGCTCCACTGGCCGGTGAAGAAGATGCCCCTCGCGGTCTACCTGCCGCCGCCGCCGGCGGACCTGTTCGAAGACCCGGAGGCCGTCCACGCTGCCGTGAAGGGCGGGGTCGTGGGCTGGACGGACGTCGTCCGACCCGAGGTGCCGGGCTTTCGCTTCGTCGACTCCCACTCGGAGGCCGACATCCCGATCGTCTGGGCCGAGGAGCCCGATGGGGACTGGTACATCGCCTTCTGCAGCTACCAGGCGAGGACGACCACGATGCGTTTCGGTGTCGAGCAGATCCTGGTCACCGGCCGTTGGGGCGACGGGCGGATTGCGACACCGGAGGAGATCGGAGAGGTCGTGCTCCACGAGATGGGGCACGCCCTCGGGCTGATGGGGCACAGCGACGATCCCCGGGACATCCTGTATCCGACGGTCGTGGCTCGCGAGCGCCCCGGTCTGAGCGAGCGGGATCGCGCGACGCTGATCGAGCTCTACTCGCGGGGAAACCGCCAGATCCGGGGCAAGCGGGGAAGGCCGGGGATCTGAGTCCGGGCCCGGCTCGCCGCTACGCGAAGCGCTTGAGCTCGCGCCGGGCGACCACCATCTTGTGCACCTCGTCGGGGCCGTCTGCGATGCGCAGCGAGCGGCCCTCGCGCCACATGGCGGCGACGGGCGTGTCGTCGGTCATGCCCAGGGAGCCGAGGCACTGGATGGCGCGGTCGAGGACATTCATCAGCATGTTGGGCACGACGACCTTGATCATCGAGATCTCCTGGCGCGCGACCTTCTTGCCGTGGGTGTCCATCTTCCAGGCGGCGTGGAGGGTGAGCAGGCGGGCCTGGTCGATTTCCATTCGCGAGGTGGCGACCCACTCCTGGACGAATTGCTTCTCGCCGATCGGGCCGCCGAAGGCGACGCGGTTGTTGGCGTGCCGGCACATGATCTCGAAGGCGCGCTCCGCCATGCCGATGGCGCGCATGCAGTGGTGGATGCGGCCGGGGCCGAGCCTCGCCTGGGCGATCATGAAGCCGCCGTGCTCCGGGCCCAGCAGGTTGGTGTAGGGGACGCGGCAGTCCTCGTAGCGGATCTCGCAGTGCCCGGGGCCGCGAGCGTGGCCCATCACGGACACGCGCCGAATCAGGTTGAAGCCGGGCGTGTCGGTGGGGACGAGGATCATGCTGGCGCGCTGGTGCGGCGGAGCCTCGGGGTCCGTCACCGTCATCACGATGGCGAACTTCGCACCGAAGGCCGCGGAGGTGAACCACTTGAGGCCGTTGATGACCCACTCCTCGCCGTCACGAACGGCCAGGGTGCGAAGTCCGGTGGGGTCGGCGCCCGAGACTTCCGGCTCGGTCATCGAGAAGCACGAGCGGATTTCTCCGTCGAGCTGCGGCTGGAGGTACTCCTTCTTCTGCTCGTCGCTGCCGAACTCGGCGAGGATCTCGATGTTGCCCGTATCCGGCGCGTTGCAATTGAAGGCGCGAGGGGCGAGCACGCTGCTGCGGCCCATGATCTCGCACAGCGGCGCGTACTCGTGGTTGTTGAGGCCGGCGCCGTACTCGGTGTCGGGGAGGAAGAGGTTCCAGAGGCCCAGCTCCCTGGCCTTCTCGCGGATCTCCTTCAGCACGGGCGGCTCGTCGATGTCCGCCGCCTCCATCTGCTCGTGGGCAAGCCGCTCATTGGGATAGATGTACTCGTCCATGAACCGGTTGATCTGTTCTTCGAGCATGCGGACTTTTTCGGAGGGCTCGAAATCCATGGGGCTTCCTCAGCCGTCGATGCGTTCCATGACGGCACGAATGATCAGCGGCCAGGCGATGGTGGCGTCGGCGTGGACCTCGGCGAAGCGGCCGCCTTCGGCGGGCGGGACGAACTTCCCCCAGGAGATGCCCTCCTGGTAGGTGCAGCCCGAGAGCCCGCCCCAGTGCTCCGGCTCGGGGCAGATGCGCACGGCGTACTTGTAGCGGCGCACCGGCTCGGGAATCCCGAGCCGGCTGCGCAGGATCTCGAGATACGGGCCCACCTGCTGGGCCCAGTTGCGCGGCACGCCGCCCCCGATGGTGAAGATGCCGAGGGTCTCGTGCTGGCGGACGCGATCGGCGAAGTGATCCAGGTCGAGGAAGGGGTCGAAGCGCCAGGCCGGCTTTCCGGCCTTCGTGCGCATGTGGTTGTCGATCGAGAGGTCGAGGCCCAGCTCGGAGTCGGTGAAGGCCGGCACGTAGATGGGAACGTTCGCGCGCAATGCGCTCGAGAGGATCGCGCGGCCCGAGGTGTGCTTCTCGAGATGCCGGCCCAGGATCTCGCACACGAGCCGGCTGCACAGGATCGTGCCCTCGGGGAGATCGTCGAGGGCCTCCTTGAGGATCCGCTCCACGTCGTCGAGGCTCTTCTCGAGCTCGATCGTGTCGTACACGCGGTTGTAGCCCTTGGCGTAGAGCTCCTCGTCCTTCAGCTCGGGCCGGTGCTTGAAGTGGAGCATGCCGGCGCCCTCGGCGAGGCCGTGGGTCATCAGCGCACCGGTGCTGACCACGGCGTGAATCCAGCCGCGATCGATCATCTCGCAGATCACGAGGCCCTGTTTGGCGATCGTCATCGCGCCAGAGACGGTGAGGACCCGGAAGCAATCCTCGTCGCGCACCATGGCCTCGAAGACGTCCGCGGCCTCCCCGAGGCGACGGCCGCCGAAGGCGGTCTGGCTCATGGCGCGCACCAGCGCGTCGACGCTGGAGGCGGCGCCGAGGTCGAGTGAGGAGAGCGGCTCGAGTCCGTCCTCGTGACCCTTTCCGTATCGGCTCTCGTCGCGCGGGTTCGCCAAGGGCTCCCTCCGGCCGTACGGCCGTCGCGCAAGCTAGCAGATCGCGGTTGGGTGAAGGGGGGGCTCACCCCGTCGGCAGCTCGCCCAGCGGCTCGATCTCAGCGGGGTCGTTCGTCGGCAGCGAGCAGGTGGTTCCGCGGCAGACCCAGGCGGTGGGGCGCCCGGCCACGAGCTCGCGTCCGGCGAGCCAGGTCGGATCGAGAAGTGCCGGCGCGCGGCCTGGCGCGCTGGTCACCACCGCGTCCTCGGGTGCCAGCACCCGACGCGCGCGACGCGCCAGGGCCCGGGTCTCCTCCGCGTCGGGGTCGCCGACGACGACGGCCACCGAGATGCCCCGCTCGGCGGCCAGGGCCGCCCGGGCCAGGGTGGGGTAGGCCTCCGGGGTGCGCTCGAGCAGATAGGCGTGGGTTCGCAGGGTCTGCTCTGCGACGTCACGCAGGGTGGTGTCACCGGTGATCGCCGCCAGCCGGAGCAGGGCCAGCGTCGCGAGTCCCGTCGAGTGGGGCGTGGCGCCGTCGTGATCGCTCCGCGGGCGGTGGGCCAGAGCCTCTCCGTCGGTGGGCGTGAGGAAGAAGTCCGCCTCCGTCGCGTCGTAGAAGCGCTCGACGATCGCGCGCCCGGTCCGAGCGGCGGCCTCCAGCAGGTCGCCGACACCGGCGCGGTGCAGGTCGAGCAGCGCCTCGGCAACGCCGCGTGATCGTCGAGAAAGCCCGAGACGTGGGCGCGCCCCTCGTTCCAGACGCGCAGCAGGCGGCCGGTCTCGTCGTGCATGCGCTCGAGGACGAAGCGCGCTGCGGCCTCGGCGTCCGCGAGCATGGTCTCGTCGTCGAGCAGGCTGCCCGCCCGGGCGAGCCCGGAGATCGCCAGCGCGTTCCACGAGGCGACGCGCTTGCGATCGGTGCCCGGGCGGGGACGCTCGGCGCGCGCGTGCAGCAGGGCGGCGCGCTCGGTGGCGAAGCGCTCGCGCGGCTCGCGGGCGAGATCGCGAAGGATGCTCTGGCCGCGCTCGAAGTTGCCGCGCTCGGTCACGTCGTAGGCGCGGGCGAACGCGGTGGCGGCCCCGAGCCCAGAACCTTTTCGACCCGCACCGGAGTCCAGACGTAGAACGTCCCCTCCTCGCCCTCACTGTCGGCGTCGAGGCTCGCCAGCAGCCCGCCTTCCTCGCCGGTCAGCTCGTTGCGCAGGAAGGCCGCCGTCTCCCGGATCGGCCAGAGGAGCTCCTCGTCACCGGTGCGGCGCCACGTCTCGGCGTAGGCGGCGAGCAGCTGCCCCTGGTCGTAGAGCATCTTCTCGAAGTGCGGCACCACCCACTCGGCGTCGACGCTGTAGCGGTGGAAGCCGCCGGCGAGCTGGTCGTACATGCCGCCCCGCGACATCTCGTGACAGGTGAGCAGAAGATGTTGCCGGGCCTCCTCCGCCTTGCGTTCGGGCAGCACGTCGAGCGCAGCGAGCAGCAGGAAGAGGTAGGGCGGTGTCGGGAACTTGGGCGCCGAGCCGAAGCCGCCGTAGTGGCTGTCCGCGCGTTGAAGCAGGCGCATCGCGCCCTGGGCTGCTGAAGCCGCACCGGGTTCCGCCTCAGCGACGCCCTCGGGCCGGCGTGCCAGACTTCGGAGGATCTGCGCGCCAGTTTGCTCTACTTCGTCGCGTCGCAGTCGCCAGGCCTCATCTACGGCGGCGAGCACCTGGCGGAAGGCGGGCATGCCGTGACGCGGCTCCGGCGGGTAGTAGGTCCCGCCGTAGAAGGGTGTCCCGTCGGGCGCGCAGAAGACGGTGAGCGGCCAGCCGCCGTGACCGTGGAGCCCCGTCACCGTTTCCATGTAGATCTGGTCGACGTCGGGCCGCTCCTCGCGATCGACCTTCACGTTGACGAAGAGGCGGTTCATCAGCGCAGCCGTCTCCGGGTCCTCGAAAGACTCGCGCTCCATGACGTGACACCAGTGACAGGCGCTGTAGCCGATCGAGACGAGCACGGGCCTGTCCGCGCTGGCGGCCTTCGCGAAGGCCTCGTCGCCCCACGGATGCCATTCCACCGGATTGTGCATGTGCTGCCGCAGGTAGGCGCTGGTCTCGTCGGCGAGCCGGTTGGCCGGGTGGTCCTGGCTCATGGCGTCTCCCTCGTGAGCTACCCTAGCGGACCCTCGTAGGAGCGACGGCCCGGATGCCCCGGACGCGGCAGGAGCGTGCGGACATGACGGAGCGCGTGCTGCATGCGGGCCTCCGAAGGAGCCTCGAGACATGACGGACCTCGTGCTGCGCGCCGGTCGCGACCGCTCCGTGCGGCGCCGCCATCCCTGGCTCCTCTCGGGCTCCGTGGCAGAGGTGGAGGGAGAGGCCGGGCCCGGGGCCGAGGTCCGGGTGCTCTCCGCGGACCGCGAGGTGCTGGGCTGGGGCTACTTCGCGCCGAGCTCGCAGATCCGCGTGCGGCTCTTCGCCTTCGGAAAAGAGGAGCCGGCGGGCGATTGGTTGGAGCGCCGAGTCGCTGAGGCCGTGGCGCGGCGGGAGAACGATCCGCTGCTCGCGGATACCGATGCCGTGCGGCTCGTAAACTCCGAAGGCGACGATCTGCCGGGTCTGGTGGTCGATCGTTACGGCGACCTGGTGGTGGTCCAGCTGACTGCCGCCGGCATGATGACGCGAGTAGAGCAGGTGGCCGCCGCGCTGCGCCAGGCTTGCGGGGCACCTCGGGGCTTCCTCCGCCCCGACGCCGCCGTGTCGCGGCGCGAAGGCGTGCCTCTCCGGCAGGGCGCCCTCTGGGGCGACGAGCCCAAGGAGCCCGTGGCGATCCAGGAGCGCGGCCGGCACTACCGGGTGGATGCCAGGGTCGGCCAGAAGACCGGCTTCTACCTCGATCAACGCGACTCCCGGGATCTCGTGCAGCGCCTGGCCCACGGGCGTCGGGTGCTCGATCTCTTCTCCTACACGGGAGGCTTCGCGGTGGCCGCAGTCCGCGGCGGCGCGCGCTCGGTGACGCTGGTGGACAGCTCGGCGAAGGCCCTGGACACAGCGCGGGAACACGTGGCGGCGGCCGGGGCGGCCGAGGCGCGCTTCGTACAGGCGGACGGGTTCCAGTTTCCCCGCGACGACAGCGGGGAGTACGACCTGCTGGTGATCGATCCGCCGCCCCTCGCGCGCAAGCGGCGCGACGTCGAAAAGGCCACACGCGCCTACAAGGACGCGATGATGAGCGGGCTGCGGCGGGCCGCCCCCGGCGCGCGGCTGCTCGTCTTTGCCTGCTCCCACCACGTGGGCGCGGATCTCTTCCGCAAGGTTGCCTTCGGCGCCGCGCTCGATGCCGGGCGTCCGGTGCGAGTGGTCGCGACCCTCGGGCAGCCGGCCGACCACCCGGTCTCCCTCTACCATCCGGAAGGGGAGTACCTGACGGGGCTCCTGCTCGAGGCGTGAGCGAACGACTCGACTTCGTGCGAGAGCGCGCACAGGGCTTCGTCTCGGGACACGGCGACGCACTCGAGCGTGAGCTGGCCCCGGCGCTGGTACGGGGAGACACGGGCCAGCTCGAAGGCTGGCTGGCGGCCGAGCAGCTTCCCGACGGATCCTTTCCACCGGGCGACTCGGTGCTGGCGGTGCGGCGCGCACTGGTCGCGCTGGCCGACGCCGGGGCGCTCGAGTCGCCTCCGGTCGAGCGGGCGTGTCGCTTCCTCGCGGGCGTCCAGAGCGGAGCCGGCGGCTGGGCTGCCGGGAGCGAGACGGACGACGTGCGAGAGACCGGGCTGCTGGCGGGCCTGCTGGCCCGCACGCGCTTCGCCCGAGCGGACGTCCTCGACGCCGCCGGGGACTGGCTGGCGGAGCGGTTCTCGCCCGAGCGGGTCCAGGGCTTCGCCTGGGAGGCGATCGCCGCCTACAGCGCTTGCTTCGCCAACCTGCCCCACGAGGAGGGCGACGGAATCCTCCAGTGGTGCGGACGCGAGCTGCAGCGCGGCTTCCAGGCGCGCCGCTTCGATGCCATCCGCACCGCCCGTGTGCTGGTCTGGTGCGATGCGCCCGCGGTGCCGGGCGCAGGCGTCGCCGCGCCCCAGCTCGTCGCCGCCGTTCTCGACGAGCAGAGCGACGATGGCTCCTGGCCGGCTCCCGACGGGGTGAGCGCGGCATCCCACGCCGTCGACGCCCTCGCCGTGCTGCGCCGCTTCGCGTAGGCTCGCGGTCGCGATGCTGAACCTGGCCACGGTCCACGAGGCGATCGCCGACGCCATCCCCGAGCGCGAGTGTCTCGTCTTCCGCGACCGCCGCTTCAGCTGGCGCGACTTCACCGATCGCACCCGGCGTCTGGCCGCGGTGCTGCGTGCCCACGGGCTCGGCTGCCGGCGCGAGCGCGCCGGCCTCGCGCGCTGGGAGTCCGGACAGGATCACGTCGGGCTCTATCTCTACAACGGCAACGAGTACCTGGAGGGCATGCTCGGGGCGTTCAAGGCCCGCTGCGCGCCCTTCAACGTGAACTACCGCTACGTTGAGGAGGAGCTCGTCTACCTCTTCGACAACGCAGACGCCCGGGCCGTGGTCTTCCACGCCCGCTTCGCCCCCACGCTGGCGCAGATCCGCGAGCAGCTGCCGAAGGTCTCGCTCTGGCTTCAGGTGGACGACGGCTCTGGCGAGCAGCTGGAGGGCGCGATCGATTACGAGCAGGCGCTCGCCGTGGCGGCGCCCGAGCCGCCGCGAGACCTCTCGCCCGACGACCTCTACATCCTCTACACCGGCGGTACCACCGGGATGCCCAAGGGCGTGCTGTGGCGCCAGCAGGAGATCATCCGCGCGGCGCTGCTCCCGCCGAAGGCCGAAGCGACCGTGGAGTCGGTGGTCGAGCTGGCCAGCCGCGGGGGCCGGGTGCGCTCGCTGCCGACGCCCCCCTTCATGCACGGCGCGGCGCACTGGGCCGCCCTCACCATCTGGCACGCGGGCGGCACGGTGGTCGTCCAGTCGCGTCCCGAGCACCTCGATCCGGAGGACATCTGGTCGACGGTCGAGCGCGAGCGGGCAACGGCGATGACCATCGTCGGCGACGCCTTCGGGCGCCCGCTGCTTGACGCGTTGGCCGACGGCCGCCACGACGTCTCATCGCTTCGGACCATGAGCTCGGGCGGCGCGATCCTCACGGCCGCCACCAAGCAGGCCTTTCTCGAGGCGATCCCGGGTCTGCGGATCTTCGACATGCTGGGCTCGTCGGAGACCGGAACCCAGGCCATCCAGGTGGCGCGCGCCGGGCAGAAGGCGACCACCGGCGACTTCGAGCTGGCCGACGACAACGCGGTCCTGTCCGAGGATCTCACCGGCCGGCTGGCCCCTGGCACCGGCGAGATCGGCTGGCTGGCGCGTACGGGCCCGGTGCCGCTCGGCTACTACAAGGACCCCGAGAAGTCGGCGCGCACCTTCCCGGAAGTCGACGGCGTGCGCTACGCGGTTCCCGGTGACCGCGCCGAGATCGAGGCCGACGGCACCCTGCGCCTGCTCGGGCGCGATTCGGTCACGATCAACTCCGGCGGCGAGAAGATCTTCGCCGAGGAGGTCGAGCACGCGCTCAAACACCACCCGGCGGTCTTCGACGCCGTCGTCACCGGTACGCCCCACGAGCGCTTTGGCCAGCAGGTCACCGCCATCGTCAAGCTCCGAGCGGGCGCTCCGCCGAGCGAGGACGAGCTGCGCGCCGCCTGCGAGCAGCACATCGCCCGCTACAAGCTCCCCCGCGCCTTCGTCTTCGTCGACGAGATCCAGCGCTCGCCCAGCGGCAAGGCCGACTACCGCTGGGCGAAGGCCCGGGC
>PVMS01059205.1_pt1 | contig 15966 bp, 18 predicted proteins | sample 1853461 | NCBI WGS metagenome assembly PVMS01 (sample SAMN08582032, study PRJNA380276) | Marine sediment metagenome, whole genome shotgun sequencing project. | isolation source: ocean sediment barecode stripped | collected 2017 | reverse complement strand
GCGCAAGCACAACATCGACGTTGTCGTCGACAGATTCAAAGTCAAAGCCGACGTACGGCTCCGTCTCGCAGAATCGTTCGAGACCGCATTGCGCCTGGCAGACGGTGTCGCCCGGATCGCCTGGATCGAACAGGGAAACGATGAGGAGCTGGTATTTTCCGACCGGTTTGCCTGCAACATATGCGGCTACAGCCTGACCGAACTGGAACCACGTCTTTTTTCATTTAACAATCCGAGCGGCGCGTGCCCCGGATGTGATGGTCTCGGCGTGAAGCAGTTCTTCGACCCGGACCGGGTTGTCGTGAATTCAGATTTGTCGCTTGCCGGCGGCGCCATTCGCGGATGGGACCGCAAGACGACTTACTACTTTCAGATGATCCAGAGTCTAGCCGCTCATTACGATTTCGATATCGAGACGCCTTTTTGCGAATTGCCTGATCGCATTCGCCAGGTCGTGCTTTTCGGCAGCGGCAAAGAGAAGATCGAGTTTCATTATGCCAATTCACGCGGCATGCAGATCCGGCAACAGCACCGCTTCGAAGGTGTTATCCCTAATCTGGACCGCCGCTACAAGGAGACCGAGTCGGGCGCCGTCCGCGAGGAGCTCGCGCGCTTCCTGAACAGCCAGCTCTGTCCCGAGTGCGGCGGAACGCGGCTGAATCGCTCGGCCCGCAATGTCTTCATCACGGACCTGGCACTCCCCGAAATCACTGCCATGTCGGTCGGCCATGCCAAGGCGTTTTTCGAAGAGATGAAGCTCGAAGGCTGGCGCGCGACGATTGCGGACAGGATCGTCAAGGAGATCAGCGAACGGCTTGGATTTTTGAGCGACGTCGGCCTCGATTATCTTTCGATCAATCGCAGTGCTGAAACGCTTTCCGGGGGCGAAGCACAACGCATCAGGCTGGCAAGTCAAATCGGCTCGGGTCTCGTCGGCGTCATGTACATCCTTGACGAACCATCCATCGGCCTGCACCAGCGCGATAACAAGCGACTCCTGAGCACGCTGCTGCATCTACGGGACATCGGCAACACCGTTATCGTCGTCGAGCACGACGAGGAAGCCATCATGGCTGCCGATCACGTCGTCGACCTTGGTCCGGGAGCCGGCGTGCATGGTGGACAGGTCGTCGCCGAGGGCCCTCCGGCGACGATCCTGGAGAACGCGCAGTCACTGACGGGCCAGTACCTTTCGGGACGACGCTGCATCGCCGTACCGGAAAACCGTGTTGCACCGGACAGGAAGCGGCAATTGTCGATATGCGGCGCGCGCGGCAATAACCTCAAGTCTATCAATGCCGAAATACCGATCGGCCTGATGACCTGCGTTACCGGCGTATCAGGCTCCGGCAAATCGACACTCGTTAACGACACCTTATACAAAGCCGCCGCAGAGCACATTAACCGCGCTAGCCGCAATCCGGCACCTCATGATGAGATTGTCGGCCTTGAATTCATCGATCGCGTCATCGACATCAGTCAAAGCCCGATCGGACGAACGCCGCGCTCGAACCCGGCAACTTATAGCGGCTTGTTCACACCGATACGCGAACTATTTGCCGGTACTCAGGAAGCCCGGTCGCGCGGCTACATGCCGGGGCGATTCAGTTTCAACGTCAAAGGCGGCAGATGCGAAGCCTGTCAGGGCGACGGCGTGATCAAAGTCGAAATGCACTTCCTGCCCGATATATACGTTCCCTGTGATGTTTGCCGCAGCAAGCGATACAACCGGGAGACGCTGGAGATCCGCTACAAGGGCCTCAATATCCATGAAGTGCTCGACATGACTGTTGAAGATGCTTCTGAGTTTTTCCGTAACGTGCCCGTCGTTGCGAAAAAATTGCAGACACTACTGGACGTCGGCCTGTCGTATGTGAAGCTCGGTCAGAACGCGACCACCTTGTCCGGTGGTGAAGCCCAGCGCGTCAAACTTGCGAAGGAACTGTCAAAGCGGGACACCGGCAGCACGCTGTACATTCTCGATGAACCGACCACCGGGTTGCACTTTCACGACATCGAACACCTGCTTGCAGTTTTGCACCGTCTTCGCGACAAGGGAAACACCGTCGTTGTCATCGAGCACAATCTCGACGTTATCAAGACCGCGGACTGGGTCATCGATCTTGGGCCGGAAGGCGGCGATGGCGGCGGGGAAATCATCGCAACAGGAACACCAGAGGACGTCGCGGCGAATAATGGATCATTCACTGGTCAGTACCTCAAGCGGATGCTCGCCACCGCGGACAACAGACAACGCGATCGGGCCTGAAGGGCTCCTGCGGCGGTTCTTTGAGGTTCCCTTTGTCGTTAGCAAGCATCGTGCGATCGAAAACTGTACAGCATTGCTACCCGGTTTCGCGGCTCGAGCCCCACCTCGAGCTCTTCGCGAATCAGCTCACGCAGGCCACCGCTTGCCTCTTCATGATCGAGTTGAACAAAGCCGTGTCTTTCGTAGAAAGGCGCATTCCACTGCAAGTGTCGAAATGTAATCAAGGTGATACCCGGGAATCCGGCAGCCCTGGCCCAGTTAATGACGGCGCCCAGCAGCTGGCTGCCGATCCCCCGCCGGCCGTGATCCGGATGCACGTCCATTTCCTCGAGATGCGCGTAAACACCGACGTCGCGGGCCAGAGCAAACCCGACCGCATCTTTCTGTTCGTCCAGCGCGACCCATAAACGCTCGTCACGTTGTGCCTCGATCAGGGTCTCTCTGTCGGTGACGAGAAAACGCAGTTCGGATGGCAGGTCGACTTCGGCAAACATCGCCGCGGCCGCCTGTTCAATGGCGGGTATAGCCCTAAGATGGTACTTCGCTGCCAGTTCAATCGTGTAGTTTTGACGCATCCTGTTTTTTGAGTGGCGAAATCAGGACGACGATTCTATATAGCCGGCAGCTTCGAGTTGCCGATCCTGGACGCGGCCGAGAAACGCCAGTGCGATGATTGCGCCAGCCAGTGCATATGCCATATCGGACTGCGTGTCCCAGACATAGCCCTGCGTCCCCAGGAACGACTCGGCCGCCTCTTTCGAAGCCAGGGCGACGATCCATTCAACGATCTCGTAAAGCGCACTTACACCCAGGCAAAAGCTGACAATGAAAAAATCGCGCCATCCAGCATAGTTGAATACGCGATGGCGCACGACGACTTCTCGCGCAATCATGGCCGGGACGAATCCCTGTACAAAGTGCCCGAGTTTGTCGTAATTATTTCTCTCGAGATCAAATACCTCCTTCAGCCAGTCGAACAGCGGGACCTCCGCGTAAGTATAGTGGCCACCGACGATCAGGATAATGCAGTGGATGAGAATCAGAATGTAGGTCATCCGGGTTAGCGGAAACAGGTCGCGCGTGTACCAAAGAACTGCACCACCCACCAGCGCCGGGAAGACTTCGAGAAACCAGGTCGCATAGTCCTTCGGGCCGATGGCCGACCAGATCAGAACGGCCACGAATATACTTATCCAGGCATATCTCCTGGCTGGCGATACAGCATTCATTTACGGCTCCTTGCTCGCGGATCGGGACAATTCCAGACCTCGTCTTGATTGCCACAGACCCTGGCTTGTCAAACACCCCCACACCCAGGGCAGCCATCTCAGCAGCGCGAAACTAAGCCAAAGGGCCCAGGCCAGTATAAGAACCTTGTAGGTCCACATTGGCAGTGAAAAAACGGACGCACCAGGCAATACGGTATCGCTCCTGTCTGCAAACCAGCGAAGTGTATTGCCGGCCGATCCGTTTCCGGCAATGTGCATGTCCGGTGTTCCGAGCAGGCCGCCTGGCAAGCTGACTACGATCGATGCAAGCGCAATCACCGAGATCATGGCAAAGATTACTTGCAGTAAATTGAACTGCCACCATGAAACATCAGGTTTCCAGTTGCGGCGTGCACCAGTTGACAGTAGCCAGACCACCACCACGGCCAGCACCGACCACGAAAAAGTACTGAAGCCCAGCCCGAGGAGGACCCAATGGCGCGTGTTCAATGGGGTCACTCTTATGCGACCCAGAATCAAAGCAAAGAGAACCAGCGCTGCCAGTTCAGACCAGTACATTACAGCGGGGCCAAGTCTCGGGCCGCTGGTCGCGAGCACCCACCGATTGTGTGGCAGCTCGATGGAAAGGTTGATGTTGCTGGCGGCCGCAGCAAGATCGACATCACGAACAGTCTCACGATAAGCAAGTACCCTTTGATTCCGCCAGGCTATGTTCACGCTGTGCTCGCCTGGCAATATCGGAATGCTCAGTTCGCCCGATTCGGCGCGCAGTGGTTCGTTTTTTCCATCGATCGACACGGCGCTTATCTCCGCACCGTCAGGCAATCGAATGACGTGCTGCGAGCCCCTCGTGCTGCGGTAGGCAAGTCTCAGATTCACCATGCGGGACCGCCCACCAACGCTTGTTTTCATATGGACGGCATCAAACGCCAGCGTTGTACCGAGACTCGCTTCGGGACGGTCCGCGTCGAGCGTCAGTGTCTCGCCTGCCCGGGGATAGAATTCCGCCACACGGATACCTCCGTCATCGAATTCTGATTCGCTCTCCGGAACGCCGCTGAAGTTTGTATGCCAGACGCTGCCAACCGCGAATCGCCACACTTCCTTCCACGGGCCGTCTGCTCGCGCCTGCAGCGTCAGTGGTGAATGCCTCGGCAGCATCGACCGCCAACGCACTGCGTTCTGGCCGGGGTTCATCGTCACGAGCACTTCATCGTCAGTGACCGTGAAATCCTCACTGGTGATGGACTCGCCCTCGAGCAGGGGTACCTGCAAGGTCAATGCGCCCTGTTGCGGGGCGACCCGCACGACAGTCGTCGTGACCCACCAGTCGAGATCCATGCCTATCTCTCGTTCAATGCGCACGAATACCGGAAAACGACTGCTTTCCCAGCGCGTCGTCGAATCGCCTTCACCCTGCTGTTGCAGTCGCGTCAGTTGCAATGATCCGGACAACAGTCTTCGATCCTGAATGCCCGCAATGAACCACGTGTCGGACTCGGCACGAATGACCCGCGGCGGCGCCGGAAACGGCAGCTCGAGACTGTCCACCGGGGGAATCGGACCCTTGAGTGTCAATTGATGGCGCCCTTCGGTGACTCGTATCCAAAGAACATCATCGCTGTGCCGGAGGACGTGCGTAGCCGGTGCGCGATTGAGCAATATCTGCTCCGGCCGCCAGCCCTGTAACGAGCCTGGCAACGGCACGGCAACCTCTTCCAGGGCGTGCAGCTCGAGCTTGACTGTCAATACGCCGGCGCCGACAACAACGGACGCATCGACGATCTCTGCGCAATTCGGCGTACAAGGCGGTGCTGCAAGCAGGCGCTTTTCAAGTTCTTCGAGAATGGCCGGTGACGGCGTGTCTGCTTTCACCACAGGACTTGCGGTCAACACCGCAACTACCAGCAAGAACCCAGGCAATACGGAGGCGGTTGTGCCGGACGTCTTCACAATGCCGCCCGGCCACTGCCAGCGGCGATTCAATATCTCGAACGCGAACACGGCGGCGAATGCGGCCAGTAACAGCACTTCGACGAATCGAACGCCGCTGACGAGCCAGCGTGGCATGACGAAGAGGCGCAGCGTTCTATCGGCATCGACGGGGCCACTCCAGGACAAGCGGTAATTGTTCCATCTCCATGTGGGCCTTCCCGGACCTGCCTGCACGATGGCGTTGGGTGCATAGCGTGCGTAGCTTCTTGCTTGCGGCCTTTTCCGGGCCGCGTCCTTTGCCGCACCAAGTTCAAGTGTCGCAAGCTCAGGGCGCATGCTGTCGTCAGATATTAAATCCTGGTCCTGGTACCCAGCTACGCTAATCAATGCTGCTGCCCTGTCGGCCTGGCTTAACCGGCCGGATACGTCAAATGTACGGGCAACCTGGGGTTCGAGCTGCGGGTATATGGCAATGCGCAGCTGGCCGGTCAAAAAGGGCACCAGAAAAACCACCAGCAAGGCAAAACTGAACCCCCTGTACAGCTTGAGGTAACGCATCAGCCCGCCTTCCGGCGCCACCCGCAGCAGCGCGATGGCAGCCAGCATATTGAGCCAGGTCCATTCAGGCGCGCCGAACTCGTGCAAGCTGAAAGTCAACGCGAAAAACGCAACGGCGCCGGTTGCGCGGCCGAATAAGCGCCCGGCGGCAATTGTGATGATCAACACGAGAAAGAAGTCCAGCAGCTTCCAACGATCGACCCAGCTGCCAGGCGAACGGTCGGCGCCGACGGCGGCTATCAGCTTGTGACCGGGAGGCAGACTGAGATCGGTACTGACCTGATTGAAAGTTGTCTGCCAACCGCTCACCGGCATTTTGCCACGCGTCTCAGATCGTCCAAGTGCATTCAGATCAACGTTGGCCTGCCGCAACTCGACACCAGCCAGACCTTCTCCGTCGCCCCGGGTCACAAGGAGGTTTTCGCCCGCTTCCGCGGCACTCAGCAGTTCGAAGGGCACCGCCATATCGAGGCGCCACCCGCTGCGCATCGTGCCACCAACCCGATCGCTGAAGACGAAACCGTCGCCATTGAAGTCCAGCCACAGCTGCCGTTTGAGTTGCAGGTCGTTGTCTGTCGCCACTTTGCCGCGGCTGCGTTCGGCAATCGTCAACGATTCGCCCGGTTCAATGCGAAAGGCCGGTAGTTCGTGCCAGCCATCGGGCACCGACACCTGTGCCGGGTCGACAGGCCGCAGCGCTTCGGGCGCCGTCACTCTGAGCCGGTCGTTTGAGCGATAACTCCAGATCTCGGAATTCGGTAAATTGCGTTGGGCCGACGGCAAGGTGATGCTGTTCAGTACACCGGCTCCCCTTGCAAGCAACGATATCTTCCATCTCCCCGGCCGCAGCTGCAGACGCAGATTGCCGTCTGGCTCGAATCGCGCCGGCAACTCGCTTTCGATCGCCAGTGGCACAAACCCGTCGGGCAGTGCAGGACCGATGAGTTCCTCGCGCACACTGCCTGCAACCTCTAAAAAAAACGTCGTCGCCAAGCGTGTCGGCACATCGTCAGCAACCAGGCGGTAGACCTCGACACTTAACGCATCCTGCACCTGTTTCTGCTGCTCGCGCTCGCCGAGCCAGACGCCGGATCGATTCCGGTCCGGGCGGGAGACCCGGTCTCCGTCTATGGTCAGGTCAATAAGGCCCGTCCTGGAGGGAACCGCGAGTGTCCCTGGCCGCTCGTCCCATTCAAACCGGCCCGCAATGTTGTAGCGGCCCGGTGCAAGTCGGATTCTGGGTGTTGAGCCGCGCATGACAACCGCGATAGCCTGCCCGTTCGCCGTGACGCGCTGCGGCCAGTTTGCGGCGTTGCCAGGCAACGGCACCCACGCATCGGTCTCATAAACAGTCCATGACTGACTGAAACGCCCGCCGTGCGCAGTAATATTCAGACCAAGCTGGTCCGGCCAGGCACAAATGAACCCATTGCGTACGGGTTGCCTCTGATTAAAGAAGAACGGGCATTCACGGTATTCCTGATCCTGCAGGACCCAACCCGCCCATGACTGCAGTTCATCCGGTATGTGAATATCTGGCCGCGCGGCGTCAGCGACAGCCGCCGTCAGTACCAGCAGAAACAGAAGTATCGATCTCAGACAAGTGGACATTTTCAACTCCCGAAGCCGGGTCGAGGGCTTTGTCTCCCTCGCACTATAACCGTGAACGCGGACACGCGGTGATTCGGCCTATTGCCCGCTCATTTGAACCAGAATTCTATTTCCGAAGTATCAACCTCGAAGCGCGCGGAATGCTCCTCATTCGCATCAATGAGGTACCAGTCGCCGACTCCGTATCTCGTCTCCGTTCCCCCACTGGTCAGAAGCAATTCCCCCTGCGTAATCACGCCGCAATTTCTTGTAGGGTGAACGTGTGGCTCGATGTCGGTGCCAGCCGGATAGGTGGCAAACAATACGTCGCAGCCGCCTGCCTCGAGCCGATAGGCATCGAATGGGCCTTCGAAGCCTGGTAGTTGACGAATGATTTCAGGGAAATGGTCTTGCCTCATAGTCTTGCTCTCCAGAGAGAATTCACGCACTCCCTTAGTAGTGCGGCGGGCGATCATCTGTTGCCTGATCGGCAGACGAGCTGTCCAGCAGCGATTTCACCCTTTCGATCAGGGACTGGCACAATCGTTCGAGCCCGCTTATTTGGGCTTGCTGGTCCGTCAGGGCCTCGTTGAGCTCGGACAGAAGGTGTTCCTGGTGAGCCAGCTTCGTCTCAATCTCGATCACGCGCTTTTCATCCAAGATCATCACCTCCATTGGCAGCCATAGACATTACGACTGTCGCGCAAATTGTTCAATCCGGTTCGCTACGCTTTTCGACCAGCGTGTATGCTTGTCACATCAGCAGTATTTTGATTTAGATATCCGCATGTCTCTCGTTCATTTCAAAGAAGTGTCGCTCGAGTTTGGCGACCAGAAGATTCTGACGCAGGCCGATTTCGCCGTCGAGCCGGGCGAACGTGTTTGTCTTATCGGACGTAATGGCGCCGGCAAATCGACGACACTGAAACTGATAACCGGCGAAATCGAGCCTGACTCCGGCGATATTGTTCGCAGGTCAGGTCTTGTCGTCAGTCAACTTGCCCAGTCGCTGCCCGAGGCAATAGATCTGCAGGTCAGCGAAGTCGTGAAATCGGGGCTCGCCGGCATTCAGCTACTCCTCGACCAATATCGCAGGCGCTCGCAGCAAAAGCTCGACAAGCAGGGCCTGCGTGAACTCGAGGCTCTTCATCAACTGATAGACGCGCACGGCGGCTGGCACATCGAACAACGTGTCGAGACGACGATGACCGAACTTGGTCTGCCCGCTGACAAGAGAATGAATGAGCTGTCGGGCGGCTGGCGCCGTCGTGTGGCATTGGCCAAAGCCCTCGTACAAAAACCGGACTTGTTACTGCTGGATGAGCCGACAAATCACCTGGATATCGTCACGATAAAGTGGCTCGAGAACACGGTACATGCCTATCCCGGCGCCGTCATCTTCATCACACATGACCGTGCGTTTCTGCAGCGCCTGGCGACCCGGATTCTGGATATCGACAGGGGTAAATTGACGAGTTGGCCCGGTGACTACCATAAGTATGTGATTCATAAAGAAAAACGTCTTGAAGATGAAACCCGGAAAGACGCGAAATTCGACAAAAAACTCGAACAGGAGGAGATCTGGATTCGGCAGGGTATCAAGGCGCGCCGCACGCGGAACGAGGGCCGCGCCAGGGCGCTCGGGAAAATGCGCGAACAAAGATCCAGGCGCGTTGCCAGAGAAAAGGGCGCACGAATGACCATCGAAGAAGCGGAACGATCGGGACGCAAAGTCATTCGGGCCCGGAAGGTCAATTATCGGTATCACGATGAGCCGCTTATCGAAGACTTTTCGATCAAGATAATGCGCGGCGATCGGATTGGCCTGCTCGGCAACAACGGAGTCGGCAAGACAACATTACTGCGCTTGCTGCTCGGCGAACTCGAGCCACAGTCGGGTGTCATCAAACACGGCACCAACCTGGAGATCGGCTATTTCGATCAGCTGCGCCAGGCGCTGGATCTCGACAAATCCGTGGCGGAAAACGTTGGCGGTGGGCGAACATACATCAAACTCAACGGCAAGGACCGTCATGTTATTGGTTACCTGAAAGGTTTTCTTTTCAGCCCCAAGCGATCGTTGATGCCGGTGAAATCGCTGTCAGGAGGAGAGAGAAATCGCATTATCCTCGCGAAATTATTTACGCAGCCTGCCAATCTCCTGGTCCTGGACGAGCCGACCAACGATCTCGATATGGAGACCCTGGAAGTGCTCGAGGAGAAACTGGCCGAATTCGATGGCACACTGATTGTCGTCAGTCACGACAGGCAATTTCTCGACAACGTCATTACCAGTACATTGGTGTTCGAAGCCGATGGCAGTATCCGGGAGTACGTAGGCGGCTACAGCGACTGGGCCCGGCGGGGAAAAGAACTGGCCGAGGCCGAAAATCCGAATGTGAAAAAACGCAGCCAGCGCGCGCGCCGAAAATCACCGGACACGCAGCGGCCGAAGAAACTCGGTTACAAGGAACAGCGTGAACTCGAGCAACTTCCGTCGGGTATTCAGCGACTTGAAACGACCGTTGCCGATCTGGAGAAGCAGATCTTGGCTCCCGACTTCTACAGCCAGGACCACGTTGAAACCGAGAAGGTCCTGACGCAGCTCAAAGAAAACCAGGCAGCGCTCGACAGGGCCGTCGAACGCTGGGCCGAGTTGGAACAACAGCAACAATCGTATCGTAGGAGCCCGTCCTGACGGGCGACAATTCACGTCAAATGAGCTGCAACATGATGCCGTCCTGACGGGCGACAATTCGCGTCAAATGAGCTGCAATATGATCGCCACCTGACAGCCGAAGCCTGCGACGAAGGACAGTGTCCGTACCCAGGGAATCGCGAATGTGTATGCGAGAAGATGCACAACACGTGACCAAAGGTAGACAGTGCAGGCGAGAACCGTGGTTTCGTTGCTGACGCCGGCCGCATTTGCGATCAGCACGAGCGCGGCAAAAACAACAAGGTTTTCGACGGCGTTCGCGTGTGCCGCTTTCATTTTTTGCGCCCATCCGGCGAGCGGTTTCGGATCTGCAGGATAGCCAACGGCATCCATCAGCCCGCGTACTGCAATCGTGTTCAGCGTATAGGGTATCCACAAGATCGCTGTCAATGCGGTTACCCAGATGAGACTCATCAGTTCACTGGTCATGATCTTCTCCCCAATAGTTTATTCCCATTTATTGGCTTTTTTTTCGAAATCAGCGCTGATAACCGGCACGATGCAAAACCGCTGGCCGGTTGGCGCCTCCATCACACACCATCTCTTGATGTTGGCAATCTTTTTCGCGCCCAATGCTTCAAGCCTGTCCACCTCGGCTTCGATGTCATCAGATTCAATATCAATGTGGACCCGGCTCGGGTGTTGCACGGCCTGCACCTCAACGTCGATTTCGCCTGCCGGCATCACGAGTTCTACGTACGGGCTCTCCTCAATGTTTGCGGCCGACTTCGGTGGAGCACCGAGCGCCTTGCCCCAAAAGGTGGCAGCGGCATCGAGGTCGTTGGTTTCACAGTCGATGATCAGTCCGGCCAGTCTGCTACGGTGCATGTTTGACTCTCCTTTGCCTTTACAGATCCGCCTGGTGCACGATCGGCCGAGTCATATAGATGCAGGTATCGGCCATCTCGTCGCCAACGGGCATCTGTTGCTCCTCGAATCCCAGGCCCGCGTAGCAGGCCTGTGCAGGATAGTTGTCTTTGCAGACGTACAGGGAATACTCCTGGAGCGGCAGATTCTCCCGCCCTTTTTCCATCAACAGTGCGACGAGCTGCTTGCCAATACCCTGTCTGCGTCGGTCCGGAGACACGACAAGTCGGGCGAGATTGACGCGTCCGTGACGCTCGTAAATCTGCCCGAATGCCAGCATGTCCCTGGCCGGATCGACGAGGCGATAGCTATCGATCTGCTGCCAGCACACATCTTCGAAAAACGTCGCCGCCGTAAACGGATAGCGAAAATTCGGGCCACCCCAGATGTCGACGCTCCGAGCCGTCAGAAACCAGGACATCAAATGGCTGATATCCGCCTCGGTAGCAACGATGAGCTTCATATCGCCGACATTCAATGTGTACGATTCTTGTTGCAAAGCGTTGTTCGGACGTGCGTCCATTATTTGAGGATACACAAAAAAGCCCGATGCATAACTGCTCAGTTACACATCGGGCCGTATGCTTATTGACCACCCGCCACCAGATCTGGCGGCCGGATATTGCGCGGAACTCGCCTATAGAGGCGTAACGTTCTCTGCCTGTGGTCCCTTGTCTCCCTGAGTCACTTGCATTGAGACCTTCTGGCCCTCGTGCAAGGTCTTGCGACCATCAGTGGTGATAGCGCTGAAGTGAACAAAAACATCTTTTCCGCCTTCACGTTCGATAAAGCCGAAACCCTTTTCATCATTGAACCACTTAACGGTCCCTTCTACTTGCTCTGACATATTTCTCTCTTACATTTCGTTGCCATCTCAGATGGCGTTTCAAATACCGGCGAAATTGCCGCCGGTTTGCTCTCTACCCCGACAAATAAAAAATCAGCGCAGGGCGCTGACGCTAATCGGCAGGAATTAGATGACCGTATGGTACGCCGACCGGGCCACAGTTCAAATTTTCCGGTCGATCGAATTTAACCGCGACATCACAAAATGTAGAAATTTGACGAAACCCCTTGTTTTCAGGGCTTCCGAAGGCCTGGCGTCACTTTTCCCGGCTTTGCAGATAAGTCAGCCAGGGCGCAAAGTAGCGCGATTCCCATCCGCCTGAAACGCCCTGAAAGTCGTTTTCGGGCACGTCCAGATGGATGAGATCAATGCGCCCATCATCGTCCTCAGGCGAGAATGAGATGATCAGCGTCGAGTCCGGGTCTTCATCGGCGAAATTAACAGACCGCCACGACTGGACGATCAACATCGGTTTGACGACCTGTAGCATCGTGCCTGTCAACAGGCCGCCGAAGGCCTCAAACGGCGATCCGGGTTCCTCGCTGATCGTGGCGGGCGCCCCGGTGAACGCCGCGTGTACTTCGGCGTCCATATACATCGCATAGAGTTCTGCCGGACTGCCCGGCAAAACGACGGTTTTATAAATCGTGCTGCGCATCCTGCTTCTCCCGCCCTTCGGACTGTTGCCCTATGTATAGCTCATTAGCGGCCTTATGTCCTGACTCGCAGGCCTCGCCAGTCGGGCCATTATTGACCAGTCGATGATCTGACTTTATTTTCTGAAATTCAGCTCAATTTCGACTGAAAGCTGACCGGGAGCCCGTCCGGTGCGTTCAAATAATAGATGCGTTCCCCGTGTTCATCCATTGGTCCGGTCGGTTCGAGTCCGTTCTTGCGTGCGTTTTCCGCCCACGCATCGGCATCGTCAACCACTATCTGCAGCATGATTCCCGCCGGCATTCCCGGCGCTTCAGGCCAGACTTCTATCCAGCTCTTACCAGCCGGGAAGACCGCACCGCTGAACGGCGCACCGTCTTCCGTAAATTGCTTCCCGGGAAGCCCAAGGCCGCCACCGAGAAAGTTTGCCACCTCTTCGGCTTCAGCCGAAACAGAACAGAAACGAATTCCCAACACCTGCATGTCGAACTCTCCGTTTTCGGTCAGCTTTCCTGTCCGGCAAAATATCGTTCAAAAGCCCTGTGCCTGGCATCGGGGGCAATGTCGATGATCTCGCCGGCGACGTTCAGCATTTCCATCTCGTCGACACTCGTGCGGCCGTCCGCGGCGGCGACTTTCAAGAGCATGACCGCAATATCCTCTTTCTCCTCAGGGCCTAGCACGTGGGCGAGCTCTCGCAGCAGACTATTCAGGTCCGGGTTCTCGGCAAGATCGGCCATGGCCCGCGTCAGTAACGCCAGGGACTCGGCGCTGTGCAGATGAAAATGCTCCTCGACGAGTTGGAGCATTTTATCTGCTTCCTGTTCGGAGATGTTGCCATCGCCTTTTGCCACGCATACGAGAAGTGCGGCGACGAGGAACTGCGAATCATACGTTTCAGGGCCAGTGCTGGTTTCAATGACGAGTGTTGAGCCCTCGAACCGGGGTTTTACGGGTTCTTCAATCAATGTATTGCTCCCTTACTGTTTATCCGGTGGCCTCTATTGGCCGCCTGAGGCGGCTTTTGGCTGTCTATGACAGCATATCGACCGATATTTTGCCGAGATGGCTCATCAGTTTACCGAAGTCGGAGAATCCCGGTATGGCATCCATGGTTTTCAGCTTTGCCATCTCTGTCTCGGTTCACTAGCGGGTGCCGAAAAGCCGGTCGCCGGCATCGCCAAGCCCCGGCACAATGTATTTCCGATCGTCGAGATGATCATCAATGCTGGCCGTATATATTTTCACCTCCGGGTGTTCTGCCTCGACCAACGCAATGCCTTCGGGACAGGTGACAATACAGATAACGACAACAGTTGCAGCCCCCTGCTCTTTGAGAAAATCGATAGTCGCAGCGGTGGAGCCGCCGGTCGCGAGCATCGGGTCAATCACGATGCAGGTACCGCCGTCGGTTTCTTTTGGTAACTTGTGATAGTAGGACACCGGTTTTTTCGTTCCCGCTTCGCGGTACATGCCGACAAAACCGACCCTGGCTGTAGGTACCAGCCCAAGAATGCCCTCGAGCATACCCACTCCGGCCCTCAGTATCGGAACGACCACCAGCTCGTTGGCAATCTTGTGACCTGCCGCCTCCGCGAGCGGTGTTTGAACGGTAACCTGCTTCACCTCGATTTCCTTGAGTGCCTCGTAACACAGGAACATCGTGATTTCGGTCGCCAATTCGCGAAACTTTTTGTAGCCGGTATCCTTATCCCTAATCAGGGCCAGTTTATGTTGAACGCATGGGTGTTTGACTTCCTCGTGCATTTATCTTTGCTCCCTTTCTTATCGGCCGCGAATATATAGCCAGCATACCAAGCCTGCATAGTTCACCGGGGATCCGCGATCTCTGGTGAACTATGCAGGCCAACCGCCAGGTCAGTAAACCAGCGGTCGGTCAACCGCACGAACCGCCCGGTACAGCAGTGCCAAACTGAATACAAGCAGAAACGGCGCCGTATAAACACCTGGAAAATAGGCGCTGGCGTCGAGTGCGAAAAAAATATGGCCGATCCCGTTACCGAGTTCGACGAGCGACCAGGCCCAAATCCATGCTTTCGCGCTGCCGACCGCAGGCCGGACGCGAAAGAAATAAGTCCAGAAAGCGAGTGTGACAACCAGCGCGTTGCCGATCGCAAAACCGAGCGCGAGATTTTCGCTAATGAGCCCGCTCAGGTAGCGCGCCGGCGCAAAGACATCAAATAGACGAAAATAGAATTCTTCGATCGAGTGAGCTGCCTGGGATATCGCGAGGCCCAGGAAAAGTCCACTTGTTCCGATTTGCATGTCGCGGGATTATCGCTATTTATCGGACCAGATCGCGTATTCATTTCCGTTGGGATCTTTGAAATGAAAGCGCCTGCCGCCCGGAAACGGGAAAACGTCGCGGCTGATTGCGCCACCGAGTTCGGCAACTCGGGCGCTCGCCGTGGCAAGGTCTTCTTTGTAGAAAACGAGCAGCGGGCTGCCCTTGTCAACCGCAACAGTGACATCCGCCCGCCGAAACCCTCCGCCCAGACGTCCGTCATGAAAGCTGCAGTAATCGGGACCGTAGTCCTCGAATTTCCAGCCAAACAGTGCCGTGAAAAACTCCTTGGCCCTGGCCGGATCCTTCGCGGGGATCTCAACATAGTCAATCATGTTTTCTGCCGTCATGTTGGCTTCTCCATTGTTGAATTCATACCATTTGGCCTTTCAATCGCAGAATCGGCCGCTCAGCATTAATTTCGACCTGACCGAATCCACCGGTTATTTCATAGTGGCCTTCGCCGACACGTCTCAGGCCGTCGATCGCACCATGCATCAGCGCCTCCGCCACTTCAGAGACAGGCTGGCTATATCCCTCGTCGGCACCGGACTTGATACCGGAACAAAATGGAAATTCCAGAAACGCCGGCCGGAAACATGCTTTCTCCGACGGCCTGGGTTTTTCATAAAAAGCATGGTCAGGACAAAGAAAAAGATCCAGATCGATGAGCAGCGACTCGGATTCCGTACGCCAGGACAACACGAATGACTTTGTCAGATCGACCGCGCTGAATTCCCTCATTTCTCTCCAGTCGGTTACATCGTCTGTCATATTGATCTCCCGCGTTGCCTGGTCCAATGCTGAAGTACGTTTGGCGCCTGTGACTCTCGAACGTCAGGTAACGGACTCGGTGATTATTTCTGTCTTGACCGAATTTGCAATAAAGCACTGTTCGTGCGACTGCTGGTGTATCTCGTCGATTTGCTCCGTTGTCGGCCACGAGTCGCCTGAGAACACAACCTTGGGGCGCAACACGACTTTCATCAT
>PVMS01130088.1_pt1 | contig 15970 bp, 17 predicted proteins | sample 1853461 | NCBI WGS metagenome assembly PVMS01 (sample SAMN08582032, study PRJNA380276) | Marine sediment metagenome, whole genome shotgun sequencing project. | isolation source: ocean sediment barecode stripped | collected 2017 | reverse complement strand
GACGTTCTCAGATGACCATTTCGACATCAACGACATTCCTGAAAACGATGCAAAGACTTTCGAGTTATTGCGTAGTACCCAAACTACCGCGGTATTTCAGCTCGAGTCCAGCGGCATGCGTGACCTCATCAAACGCATGCGACCCGATCGTTTTGATGACCTGGTTGCTTTGGTCGCACTATTTCGTCCCGGTCCATTGCAGTCTGGCATGGTTGACGATTTCATCACGCGCCGACATTCGCAAAATATAGGCGAAATCGATTATCTACATCCGGACCTGAAGCCGCTGCTTGAAGAAACCTACGGCGTAATCTTGTATCAGGAACAAGTGATGCAGATCGCGCAGCTGCTCGCGGGTTATACCCTTGGCGGCGCAGATTTATTGCGACGCGCGATGGGCAAGAAGAAGCCCGAAGAGATGGCGAAGCAACGTGAAATTTTCATGACTGGCGCGACCGAGCGCGGCGTCGCCGAGCATACGGCTACTCGAATTTTTGACCTCATGGAGAAGTTCGCAGCTTACGGCTTTAATAAGTCGCACTCTGCCGCGTACGCCGTGCTGGCTTACCAAACGGCGTATCTCAAAGCGCATTATCCAGCTGCTTTCTTGGCGGCAGTGATGAGTGCCGATCTCGACAACACGGATCGGCTGGTGACCCTAAAGGACGACTGTCGCAAACAAAAGCTGCAATTGCTGGCTCCAAATATCAATCGATCCGGGTATACATTTAGTGTGGCCGACGAGAGAGAAATTCTGTACGGCCTTGGTGCGATCAAAGGTGTTGGCAGGGCAGCGGTAGAGGCTCTCATATCTGAACGCGATGAAAACGGGGCTTATTCTGGCTTGATCGAATTTTGTCGCCGGGTTGACCACGACAAGATCAACAAGCGAGCATTGCTGGCCATGATTAAGTCCGGAGCGATGGATAGTTTTGGTCAATCGCGATGCGGACTCAGCGAGCAACTTGACGAAGCGATGGCGAGCGCGGATCAGGAAGCGCGTGCCAAAGCGGCGGGTCAAAACGATATGTTCGGTCTTGATGCTCCAACGGTGGTCGACGACGATCCCGCGGTGGTGGCTGTCCCTGAATGGCCCGAGCGTAAGTTACTCAATTACGAGAAAGAAGCCCTGGGCTTATACCTCGCCGGGCATCCCTTCGATGCAGTGCGAATAGACGCGATGTATTTTGTGGATGGCAAATTAGCAGACCTGATTGCCGAACCGGCACCGCAGAATACTAAAGGAGATCGCGACTACGCCCAGTCTCGTCGCGAAGTAACCGTCGCAGGTTTGGTGTCGGAAATACGCAAGCGCGGCAATCGTGTCAGTGTTGTGTTGGATGACGACACGGCACGTATGGAAGTAAGCCTGTTTAGCGAAGCATTTCAGGAATTTCAGCACTTGTTGTCGAAAGACGAAATCGTTGTAATCAGCGGGCCGCTGCGCTACGACGATTTCCAGGGCGGCTGGACAGTAAACGTGAAAAACGTTCTGCATATTGATCGCGTCATTGAATCACGGGCCAAGGGCATGGTGTTGAACCTGGCGCCAAATGGACAGGGTCAGGCTTTACTGGTGCAGCTTCACGATGTATTGCTGCCATTTCGAGATGGCAGTTGCGATGTGGTGGTGCATTATACAGGCAGTACGGCGGCTGCACGTCTGGATCTCGGGCCGGAATGGACGGTCAGGCCAAGTCGGGAATGCGCGACAAGCTGGGCGAGCTGCTGGGTTCAAAGAATGTCCGCTTGCTCTACGCACCGGGCCGGGAAATAATGTAGAGTCCTTCTTCCGGGCACGAATCGTTAGCATGCATGGACCTAAAATTCCTAGAATTTGAACAACCTATCGCAGAACTCGAAGCTAAAATCGAGGAGCTGCGTTTTGTCGGCGACGATGCCGAGATCAATATCAACGACGAAGTCTCGCGTCTCAAGGCAAAAAGCGAAACGCTCACCAAAAGTATTTTCGCGAAACTCAGCGCCTGGCAGATCGCTCAGGTTGCGCGTCACCCGATGCGTCCCTACACGCAGGACTACATCGACATGATCGTCCCGGATTTTCAGGAATTACACGGCGACCGAATGTTCGCGGACGATTCCGCGATTATCGGCGGCACCGGGCGTATCGACGGGCGATCTGTAATGCTTATCGGCCATCAGAAAGGCCGCGATACCAAGGAACGAGTACGCCGTAATTACGGCATGCCCAAGCCCGAGGGTTATCGAAAGGCGCAACGACTGATGCGCATGGCGGAGAAATTCGGCATGCCGGTAGTGACATTCATCGATACACCCGGTGCATATCCTGGCCTTGGCGCGGAAGAGCGCGGTCAGAGTGAGGCCATCGCGCAAAGCCTTTACCTGATGGCGGGTTTGAAAACGCCCATCGTTAGTCTCGTGATTGGCGAGGGTGGCTCGGGCGGTGCGCTCGCTATCGGTGTTTCGGATCGACTGCTGATGCTGCAGTACAGCATCTATTCGGTTATTTCTCCGGAGGGCTGTGCGTCTATTTTGTGGAAAAGCGCTGACAAAGCCGAAGACGCTGCTGAGGCAATGCGTATTACGGCGTCGAGTCTCAGTCAATTCGGATTGGTCGATGAAGTATTGACCGAACCGCTGGGCGGTGCTCACCGCAATCCAGCCGATACTGCTGAAGTGATCCGCAATGCAATAGTCAAGAACCTGGCTGATCTCGAGCGGCTATCGACTGAGCAGCTGCTCGAACAACGCCAACGGCGACTGGCCAGTTTTGGCCAGTTCAAAGATGCGTGACCTTTAACAGCGAAGCCCTGCTGCATGCGCTCACGGCGCTATCTGAAGATACCGCTAGCCCGAATCGCTACGTCGTAGCATATAGCGGCGGATTGGATTCCACAGTACTTTTGCATGCGCTTGCGACGAGCTCTGCGCAGCACGGGGTTGCACTTGTTGCGGTCCACATCGACCACGGTTTACAGAAAGACTCTCAACAATGGGCCGAGCAGTGCCGTGCAGCTGTTGCTACTGTTGGTGTCGAATTCCAATGCAAGCAGGTTACCGTTGACCAGTCCGGGAAAGGCCAGGAAGCGGCAGCACGAGATGCGCGCTATGCCGCGTTGGCGTCGTTTATGTCGCCGGGCGATTGGGTCTTAAGTGCGCATCATCGGGACGACCAGGCGGAAACACTGTTGCTGAATCTGCTGCGCGGTAGCGGTCCGGCCGGTATCGCGGGAATTGCCGCGATAAGGCCTTTCGAGAATGGCTGGCTAGCGCGTCCATTACTGTCTTTCTCTCAGGAGTCACTGCGAAATTATGCTTCATCGCACGATCTGACTTGGATCGAGGACCCATCAAATTCTAATCGCTCGTTCGACCGAAATTTCTTGCGCCACGAAGTAATGCCAGAACTCGAGTCGCGTTGGCCCGAGCTCGCCAAGCGCTTGTATCGAAGTAGCCGTATCGCAGGTGAAACCGCCACGATGCTGGATGATCTCGCCGCAATTGATGCGCAGGCTCTGGGCGACAGGCGCGACCGTCTACGTGTCGATGCACTGAAGTCTCTCTCGCCTGAGCGACAGAGGAACGTGTTGCGCTATGCGCTAAGACAGCTTGGTCTGACGACGCCATCGGCTGCGCAACTGCAACGGGTGCTCGATGAAGTCGTAGCGGCTCGAGATGACGCAGAACCAGTCTTGAAATGGAATGGTGTAGAAATAAGGCGTTATCGAAATTGCTTGTATCTTCTGACTCCCGATTTGGCTGATTTTCCCGCAGATACAATGGTCCCCAAAGACTGTGGCCGCGTTGAACTAGGCCACGGTCTGGGTGCGCTAAGGCTGGAGACAGGCGCGGCCCAAGGCCTGGACGCCAAATTGCTTGAGCGCGGCTTGGAGCTCCGATATCGACAGGGTGGCGAGAAACTTCGGCCGATAGATCAATCACATACGAAGACTCTTAAGAATTTACTGCAAGAAGAAAATATCGTCCCCTGGATGCGCAGTCGCATTCCATTGGTATTTGCTGGCGATGAACTGGTCGCGGTAGCCGATATGTGGCTGGCGGCGGGCGCTGTAAGTTCGCCGGGCGTAGCCATTCATTGGGAAGATAGACCGCCCATTCACTAGTCTTTCATTGTGTCGATACGGGTGTTCTGTTAACGTTTAACACCGTCTTTAGTCCAACGACGGCGCGTATTTTCAAGGGTTGGAAAGAGCACTTCGACACCACCGTGCTTTGATCCAGCCCTTTGTTGTTTCCGCCTGTCATTGCTTTGGTTATTGCTTATGACTTCGTATGTATTTATTACCGGCGGCGTAGTTTCATCGCTCGGCAAAGGGATCACTTCAGCTTGTCTGGGCGCGCTGTTGGAAGCCCGCGGCTTGACCATTAGCATGATCAAGCTCGATCCCTATATTAATGTCGATCCCGGCACGATGAGTCCGTTTCAGCACGGCGAGGTATTCGTAACACACGACGGTACTGAGACCGATTTGGACCTTGGGCACTACGAACGCTTTGTGCGCACCGCGAAGGGCGGACGTCACAGCAACTTCACCACGGGTCGTATCTACGAGACTGTGATCGCAAAGGAGCGGCGTGGTGACTAACTGAGCGCGACCGTGCAGGTCATCCCGCATATCACTGACGAGATCAAGAAATGCGTCAAGAAAGGGGCGGGCGACGCCGACATTTGCCTGGTCGAGATTGGCGGTACGGTAGGCGATATAGAGTCACTACCGTTCCTGGAGGCGATTCGTCAAATGGGCATAGAACTCGGGCATGACCGGGTCGTGTACGGACACCTGACGCTGGTGCCCTACATATCGACAGCCTCCGAGATCAAAACCAAGCCGACCCAGCACTCAGTCAAAGAACTCCGGTCGATCGGTATTCAACCCGACATTCTCGTGTGCCGTTCGGAACAGCCACTGCCAATGGAGCAGCGCAAAAAAATCGCCTTGTTTACCAATGTGCAGGAAAAAGCAGTTATTTCCGCTTATGACGCGGACGATTTATACAAGATTCCAAAGATGATGCACGAACAAGGGCTCGACGAAATCGTTGTGCAACAAATGCGCCTCGATTTGCCGCCAGCAGACCTGAGTGAGTGGCAAAAAATTGTCGAAGCCAAGCAGAATCCGAGCAGCGAAGTAAGTATCGCGATGGTCGGCAAGTACATGGGTCTGAAGGATTCCTACATCTCGCTGGTAGAAGCATTGCAGCATGGTGGTATTCACACTCGCACCCGCGTCAACATCAGCTTTATCGAGTCAGACGACATTGAGCAAAATGGCACTGGCTGCTTGAGCGGGATGGATGGCATCGTTGTGCCGGGCGGGTTCGGCGATCGCGGTATCGAGGGCAAGATCGAAACCGTGCGCTATGCGCGAGAACACGGCATTCCCTACCTCGGCATTTGCCTCGGTCTGCAGGTGGCCGTCATCGAAGCGGCGCGTAACCTGGCGGGTCTCGAAGGTGCGATGAGCACTGAATTCAACAAAGCGACTCCGTATCCCGTGGTGGCGCTGATCACCGAATGGGAAACAGGCGCGGGCAGCGTAGAGCAACGCGACGAAGAATCCGAAATGGGCGGTACGATGCGACTGGGTGCGCAGCAGGTGAGTCTTGCCCAGGGCTCTCTTGCAGCCACGAGTTACGGTGCGACCAGCATCGAAGAGAGGCACCGCCATCGCTATGAGGTCAATAACAACTATCGCGCGACGCTTGAGGAGGCTGGACTGCGTTTCTCCGGTACTTCGGTCGATGATCTGGTCGAGATGGTTGAGATACCGGATCATCCCTGGTTCCTGGCTAGCCAGTTTCACCCGGAGTTCACCTCGAACCCGCGCGATGGACACCCGCTGTTTAAGGGCTTTGTCTCGGCGGCAAGACAACATCATGACGGCGCGTTGCCGAAAGTAGTAGAAGCATGAAACTTTGCGGATTCGATGCGAGCAACGAACACAAGATCTTTCTGATTGCCGGAACCTGTGTTGTTGAGAGCGAAGCAATGTCAATCGATACCGCCGGTACTCTGAAAGAGGTCTGCGGCAAACTGGGCGTGCCGTTTATTTACAAATCATCCTTTGACAAGGCGAACCGTAGTTCGCGCGACGGGTTTCGCGGTCCGGGTATGGAAGAGGGGCTTCGAATTCTTGGTGAGGTGAAGCGTCAGGTCGGCGTGCCGGTGCTGACCGATGTGCACGAAGATACGCCGATGGATGAAGTGGCCGACGTGGTTGACGTATTTCAGACGCCGGCATTCTTGTGCCGGCAAACGAACTTCATTTTGCGTGCCGCGAGTGCCGGCGTGCCCGTCAACATCAAGAAAGGGCAGTTTTTGTCGCCCTGGGAAATGCAGAACGTTGTTGACAAGGCTAAATCCACCGGCAATGACGACATCATGGTTTGCGAACGTGGCCTTTCCTTCGGCTACAACAATCTCGTTTCCGATATGCGCAGCCTTGCGGTCATGCGTGGTACCGGTTGTCCTGTCGTTTTCGATGCGACGCATTCAGTGCAATTGCCAGGTGCCCAAGGTAAGTCCTCGGGCGGCCAACGCGAATTTATCCCCGTGCTTGCGCGGGCGGCAACGGCCGCTGGAGTGGCAGGACTCTTTATGGAAACGCATCCGGATCCGTCGAAAGCGTTAAGTGACGGTCCGAATGCCTGGCCGCTGGACAAGATGGCGGCATTACTGGAAATCCTGGTGTCGATCGACACTACCGTCAAACAGAGCGAGTTTCTCGAAGCAGATTATGGCCTCGGTGTACCTGGCTCGGAGTAACAATGATCAAAATTACTGACATACGCGGTCGAGAGATTCTCGACTCGCGAGGCAATCCCACGGTTGAAGCAGACGTAACGCTTGTTGATGGCAGTGTTGCAAGAGCGGCGGTACCATCCGGCGCCTCTACCGGCAAGCGAGAGGCAGTAGAACTTCGAGATGGAGACATGTCACGCTATCTCGGCAGGGGTGTACAGAAAGCCGTTGCCAATGTGAACGGCCCGTTACGTGACGCATTGTTGAACACCGAGTTTGAAAATCAACGTGCGGTTGATCAGTGCATGATCGAACTCGACGGCAGCGACAACAAAGGTCGCCTCGGCGCTAATGCTTTGCTGGCCATTTCACTCGCTGTCGCCAAAGCCGAGGCGCAATCGAAAAGCATCTCTCTGTTTCGACATCTCGGCAGCAATACGACCATGCCACTGCCAATGATGAATATCATCAACGGTGGCGCCCATGCTGACAATAACGTCGATATTCAGGAGTTTATGATTCTGCCGGTCGGCGCTCCAAGCTTCAAAGAAGGGCTTCGCTACGGGACGGAAATATTCCATGCTTTGAAGAGTGTGCTGAGCGGCCAGGGCATGAACACGGCTGTCGGCGATGAAGGTGGCTTCGCGCCGAATCTGCCGTCAAATCGGGCTGCACTCGATACCATTATGGTAGCGATAGAGAAAGCCGGATTCAAAGCCGGGGACGATATTCTTCTTGGTTTGGACGTAGCAAGTTCAGAATTCTATTCAGACGGTGTCTACAATCTTGAGTCGGAAGGCCGGACGTTCGATGCAGCTGGTTTTAGCGCATTCCTGGCAGAGCTGGCCGATGCTTATCCCATTATCACCATCGAAGATGGCATGGACGAAGGCGACTGGGATGGCTGGAAGCTCCTGACCGAGGCCATAGGGGACAAGGTACAGCTTGTCGGGGACGATTTGTTCGTCACCAACACCGCTATTCTGGATCGCGGCATCAAGGAAAATATTGCCAATGCGATATTGATAAAACCTAACCAAATCGGTACCTTAAGCGAAACTCTTGATGCAATTACTATGGCTGGAGGGGCAGGCTATGCCGCGGTGATCTCGCACCGATCCGGGGAAACATCGGATAGTACGATCGCAGATATCGCAGTAGGCACGCTGGCAACGCAGATTAAGACCGGTTCATTGTCACGATCCGATCGCATTGCCAAGTACAACCAGCTATTACGCATTGAAGAAGAACTGGGCGCTGACGCCGGGTACGCCGCAAGAGCGGCATTCTCTGTCGAAGCTTAGTCGCCAGAGATTTTGGCTAGGGGAATTGGGGATTTTTTTGGGCGCAGGTCGCTGCTTACTAGTCGTACTCGCAATGGTCGCGTTGACCTTGCAAGGTCAGCTATGGCTTTCGAGCGGGGGCTTTGGCAAGACGCAGCATTTACGAGCTGCGGTCGCCGAACAGCGCTCCCAAAATGACGTGCTGGATTTGCGCAATCTAGCCTTGGAAGCCGAAGTAATAAATCTCAAGCAAAGCTCCGAAGCGGTAGAAGAACGTGCGCGTACGGATCTCGGCATGATCGGTCCCAAAGAAACTTTCTATCAGGTTGTTCCCGCCTCCAGTTCGACACACTGAGTTTTCCCATGTCTGCCGTTCCTTCCTGGGCTAGCGTAATCGGCGAAAGCCTTTTCGAGGCAACTATTCGCTCCGTACCGTCTGATTTCGTCGTTACTGAAAAGTGCGATATTGAGATGAGCGGCGAGGGCGAGCACGACTATCTTTATATTGAAAAAATCGGCACGAACACGCACTGGGTCGCCGAGTGTCTGGCAAAGCATGGCAATGTGCCACTGCGCGACGTCGGCTATGCCGGTCTGAAGGATAGACATGCTATTACGCGTCAGTGGTTTAGCGTGCGTCGCCTTGGCACCGTCGACTGGAATGAGTTCTCGGAAGACGGCGTAGAAGTGCTCGAACAGCAGCGACATCGCCGCAAGCTGCGCCGCGGAGCGCACTCGAGCAATGTTTTCAAGATCGCGTTACGTTTAGAAAACCTTGATGCATTTGAAGACAAAATCAAAGAGCGCCTGACAGCCATTGCGAGAGACGGCGTACCCAACTACTTCGGCGAGCAACGATTCGGCCGTGGCGGCGGCAACATCGAACTTTGCAAGAGCATGTTCGCTGGTCGCAGACTATCGCGAGCGAAACGCGGCATCGCGTTGTCGGCTGCCAGATCATTAATTTTCAATACCATCCTCGACCAACGTGTGGTGCAGGGCAGTTGGAACAAGCTCCTTCCGGGCGAGCTCGCCAACCTCGACGGCTCAGGCAGCATTTTCGCGGTCGAAGACGTAGACGATGAACTTATCAGGCGCTGCGATGAGCAGGACATCCACCCGAGCGGCTCATTGTGGGGTGACGGCTCGCCACGATGCACAGGAGAGGTCGCGAAACTGGAAAACTCTGCTGCCGAAAATCATGCAGATATTGCTGCGGGCCTCATCGCGGCTCGGATGGAACCGGCTAGCCGTGCATTACGTTTGCGCGTTTCAAAATTGAATTGGAAAATCGATCGAGACGTTCTGTGGATGGAGTTCGAACTGGCGAAGGGCGGCTACGCGACCGCCGTCTTGCGTGAGATCGCTTGCATAAGGTGACAGCGGACATCGGCATCTAACTCACGCGGGATCTGCGTCCCTGGCGCTATCCTCCATGCCTGTTATGGCTGGAATAAAGGCGGCCATGGCGGCCAGCAGCAGGCAGCAGGCACCCCCAGCCACGTACCAGAATCGAATGCCGAGCAATTCGGCGACAGGTGCTGCCAGCAACAACGATAGAGGCGTTATGGCTCCCGCGATACTTCCGACAAGTGTGAACAACCGGCCCTGATAATCGGCCGCTACCCGCGCCTGCAAAATGGCCATGATTGAGCCATTGATCATCGCAGCAGCAACGCCGACGAAGAACATGGCCATCGCGGGCATCCACTGCGAATCTGTCGGAGCAACTCCGATGAGAAGCGTAGATGCGCCGACGAACGCGAATCCCACTATCACTGTATGGACCTGGCGCTCAAACCCACCCCAGCTTGCGAGTAACGAGCCGCCAACGACACCACCGACAGCAATTATCAGATGCAAAACACTCAGGTAGTAAGCGCCGCCACCAAGTTCCTGCATGACGAAAAGCGGCAATAGCACAAATGCCGGTACCACAAAGAAATTGGCCAGAGTCGCACCGAGTACGAGGTACATCTGATCGCGATGTTGTCGCAGGTAGTGGATGCCTTCTGCGACATTGGCGAGTATTGATGATTGCTCCGAGCTTTCCGACGATTCTTGCGGTTGCGGGACTTTTACAAATAGCAGCGGAATGACCGCGACAAGGGCGGTACCAACGTCGATCATCATTATTAGTGACATCGGTAGCCAAGACACCAACAACGCGCCGAGCGGGGCGGCGAGCAGCGGCGAGCCGCTCTGCAGTGCCTGATTAAGACCTTGTATTCGCACATAGTGTTTTTCAGGCACCATCAACGAGGTCGACGCTAACACTGCGGGTGAATGAAACGCACCGCCAATCGCGCGAACGCCGAGCGCTACGAATACGTGTGTAATGGTCGCCGCGTCGATGTAGAACATCCACGCGAGCCACGCAGATGCCAGCGCAATAGCAGAATCGGCAATAAGCATAATCCGCTTGCGGTTCCAGCGATCAACCAGAGCACCGAAAAACGGCCCGAGCAGGACCTGCGGCAAGAGGCCAACCAGAGCCGCGCTAGCGAGGACGGTAGCAGACCCGGTGGAGCTCGTTAGCCACCAAATAATAGCGAATTGAACTGCGAAACTGCCAACCAGTGATACGGCCTGACTTCCCCAGAGAAGCCAAAATCTTTCGGTAAACTGTTTCGGTGACTGATTGTTCATGTAAACTACTGCCGCTATTCAAGTGATCTTGATTATTCAAAGTTATTTGAATAATAGCAAGACATTGAACATTAATTTTTCTAAGAAATAATCCAACTTGTTGAAATTATGAGTAAAAAAGATAGTCACGAGCAGCTAGCTTCCTACCAGATCAGCGATCTTGGCCAGATAAAAGCGCTTGCGCACCCGCTGCGGGTCCGCATCATCGAGACATTGGCGTCGTCCGACCCGATGACGACCAAGCAGGTCGCGGAGCTGTTGGGAGAGAAGCCAACGCGGCTGTATCACCATGTCGATCTGCTGGCGAAGGCCGGGCTGATTCGACTGACGCATACGCGAAAAAATCGCGGCACGACCGAAAAATACTATGCGGCGATTGCTCGGGAATTTCGGGCCGCTTCGGACTTATTTTCGGACGAGAGTTCGGATGATCAGATGGATGCAATTCGCCCGATGATTCACACCATTTTCGACAACACAACAACGGAGATGCTGCGCTTGATAGATTCGCATCAGTCCGGCGACTTACTTGAAGAAGAGGGGGGATTGTTGAGCTATATAGAAATGCACCTTCCTCAGGAACAAATTGAAGAGGTGCAACAAAAACTCAAAGAAGTGCTGGATCTGCTACAGGGCTTTGAAGATAAGGGCACGGAATCCGACGAGGAAGGTATTCGTAAATTTCGCCTGACAATTGCACATTACCCGCTAGACCGGTTTGCCTAGACTTGCTTGAGCAATACATAGATGGCACCGGTGCCGCCGTCGACCTGCCGCGCGGATACAAAGGCCAATACGACATCCCATTTCCGCAGCCAGCGAGCGACGCCTTGCTTAAGTACGGGTCCGCGCTCTCCGGAGCCCAATCCCTTGCCGTGCACGATTCGGATGCAGAGTTTGTTGCTGCGCGCACAGCGTAATACAAAATTTTCCAGTATTGGCTTGGCTTCGACCAGGGTCATGCCGTGTAGATCAATTTCGGCCTGGATCGCGTAGCTGCCCCGAGTGAGCATGCGCATTGTTGTTTGTCCAACCATCGCGCGCTGGAAACGCAGGGCCTCGCCGCTGCTCTCCTCAAGATCGTCGATATCGACCTCCAGACTCTCTGCCAGCGTCGCGTGCTCGTCTGCACGAGTAAATCGGGCTTTCGGCTTCGGTTTCTTCGCGAACGCGGGTATGCGTTCCTCTGCCTTGAGCGGCTTGGCGTCCGACATGAGTCGCTGAAACAAATTATCGTCGTCGTCAGTCAAGATCGGCGCAGCTCAAGCTATGGTGTTGCGGGGACATTGAGTATAGTGAGCGCGTCTCAAGCCGCCAATGCAAAGTGTCACTAAATATTAGAATGAAAATCCTTGTAAGCAATGACGACGGCTATCTCGCGACGGGGATCAATGCTCTGGCCGACGAATTAGCCAAGATCGCAGAAGTAGTGGTCGTGGCGCCGGACAGAAATCGATCCGCGGCCAGCAGCTCATTGACACTTAACAACCCGCTGCGTGTCTCAAAGACGGGTGAGAACCGCTTTCGCGTCAATGGTACGCCGTCCGACTGCGTGCATTTGGCGCTTACTGGTTTTCTGGAAGACGAACCAGATCTGGTCGTATCGGGTATTAATCACGGCGCCAACCTGGGCGATGATGTGATCTATTCCGGAACGGTGGCAGCGGCGATGGAAGGCCGTTTTCTGGGTTTTCCCTCAGTCGCCGTCTCGCTGGTTGGCTCTGAGCAAGAGCATTTTGGTACCGCGGCGCGTGTTGCGGCCGAATTAGTGCAGCGCCTGAGCCGCCATCTGCTGCCATCGGACTTGATCCTCAACGTAAATGTTCCGGACCGGCCGTACGAGGAATTGACGGGCATCGAGGTCGCAAGGTTGGGCTTTCGCCACAAATCCGAGAACGTCGTGAAGTCGACTGATCCACACGGTCGGAGGATATATTGGGTAGGCCCCGCAGGGCCCGGTCAGGATGCGGGTGAGGGTACCGATTTTCACGCGCTCGAGCGCGGGGCCGTCGCGGTAACGCCCCTTAAAGTGGACTTAACGCGCCACGAAGCGTTGCCAGAGCTCGAGGAGTGGTTGCAGGGTGACTAATGCGCACGCGGGAGCCCAAGGCATCGGTATGACCTCGGCTCGTACCAGAGACCGACTCGTACAGCGCCTCGTTGATCAGGGCATTCGCTCCCCTGAAGTCCTGGAAAGAATTCGTAACGTACCCAGACATTTATTCGTTGATGAAGCGTTGGCCAGCCGCGCGTATGAAGATACCGCACTGCCGATCGGCTTGGGCCAGACCATCAGTCAACCATTCGTGGTTGCAAGAATGACCGAGGCACTGCTCGCTGAATTCAAGGGTGAGAAAGTACTGGAGATTGGTACTGGCTGCGGCTACCAGACTGCGGTGATGTCGCCGTTGGTGAAGAAAATTTATACGGTTGAACGGCTATCCGAATTGCAACGCAAGACGCGCGAGCGATTGCATCATCTCGATATTTACAATGTGCAGTACAAGCCAGGCGACGGCTGGGAAGGCTGGCCGAAATACGGGCCCTACGACGGCATCATTGTGACCGCTGCCGCGCCGGAACTACCCGAGAAATTATTGCAGCAAATCGCGCCGGGCGGACGCATGATTATCCCGGTCGGACCGCCAGGCCAACAGGAACTCATGTTTGTCACACGCAAGGCTGATCGCTTCGAGCAAGTATCGCTTGGAGCAGTAAGCTTCGTTCCACTTGTACAGGGGTGATAATGAAATTGTTTGCACCTTTATACGAACGCGTTATCAAATGGTCTCGTCATCGTTACGCAGAGCGATATCTCGCCGTCTTGAGTTTTGCCGAGTCGTCATTCTTTCCAATCCCGGTCGACGTTATGTTGGCGCCAATGTGCCTTGCAGAACGAAAAAAGGCCTGGCGTTACGCGACCATCGCAACTGTGTTTTCAGTGCTGGGCGGAGTTGCCGGTTATGCAATTGGTGTATGGGGCTTCGAGGTAATCGAACCTTGGCTGCGAGAGTCGCCAGGCCTTTGGTCCGCTTATGAAGATAGCCGCGACTGGTTGGGACGGAACGGTGTTTGGGTGATTTTTCTCGCGGGGTTTTCGCCGATCCCATACAAAGTATCCACGATTGCTGCCGGTGTCGCCGCGTTGAACCTGCCATTGTTTATTGTCGCATCAGTAATTGGCCGCGGTGCGCGGTTCTTTTTGGTTGCGGGCCTGATTGTTTGGGGCGGTGATCGATTGGAAGGCACGCTGCAAAAACACGTTGAACGCATTGGCTGGGCGGTTGTTGCAGTCATCGTACTGGGTGTAGCAATCTGGTTCATGGTCCGTGGTTGATGCGAAATCAGGCAATCATCTTGCTATGCGCCCTGATGTTTATCGGCGGGTGCAGTTCTGGGTCGACCTGGAGCTCGCAGCCTGACGAGCATATCGTGCGCCGCGGTGAGACCTTGTTTGCGATCGCGTGGCGTTACGGCAAAGACCCGGCGGATGTGGCGCGTTGGAACCAACTGGGCAATGGATCGCTGATTTACCCCGGTCAGCTTATTCGCCTTACGCCACCAAGCGGCGCCGCGGCGCGCTCGACGCCGACAAGTACCACTAAGACTCCGTCTAAACCGCTGCCATCGGTCCCGACCCAGCCACCACCACCCTGGGTGTGGCCGACGACGGGCAATATCAGCGTTCAATTTGGCGGAAAACCGGGAACCGGAACCGGGATTTTGATCGATGGCAAAGTAGGCCAGGCCGTTAATGCCGCGGCATCCGGTACGGTGGTTTATGCTGGCAGTGGACTGATCGGCTACGGACAGCTTATTATCCTGAAACATAACGACACCTACCTAAGTGCCTACGGGTACAACGCGTCGCTGCTGGCAAAAGAAGGCCAGACAATAAAGAAAGGCCAGCGCATAGCGACCATGGGAGAGGGGCCGGAACGTAAGGCGCGACTGCATTTTGAGATCAGACGCAACGGCAAGCCGGTTAACCCGCGACAATATTTGCCTGCGAGATAACACGACTACAGTCTGACCAGCAGCATCGTTCCTTGCAATACGGGGAGTTGATTTGGGCACGTCACTTGATGCGACCAAGATTTATCTCAGCGAGATTGGTATCTCGCCACTCCTCACTGCGGACGAAGAGAAACACTACTCACGATTGGCGCTTGGCGGCGATGAAGCAGCACGCCATCGCATGATCGAGAGCAACCTGCGATTGGTCGTGAAAATCGCACGGCGTTATCTGAATCGCGGATTGCCGCTTCTGGACCTCATCGAAGAGGGCAATCTTGGGCTGATACACGCAGTCGAGAAGTTCGATCCCGAACGCGGCTTTCGATTCTCAACTTACTCGACATGGTGGATTCGACAAACGATCGAACGCGCGATCATGAATCAGTCGGGAACGGTCAGGCTGCCAATTCATATAATCAAGGACATTAATTCTTGTTTGCGCGCGGCGAGGACGCTGCGTCAGGAGCATGACAAGGAACCGACGATCGCAGAGATCGCGGAGCATTCGGATCGTGGTGTAGAGGAGGTCGAACGCCTCATGGCCTTACACAACCGGGTCACGATTCGCGCGGGCAACTCGGATGATGAAACCGCGCCCGTCGATCGGCTCGAAGCCAAACGCTCAGCGGAGCCACCGCGCTGTGCGGAAAAAGATACGGTTAAGCAAATAGTAGATCGCTGGGTGTGTGAACTTGACGAAAAACAGCGCGCGGTCGTTGATCGACGCTTTGGTTTGCACGGGTGTCGTCGTGCGACGCTCGAGCAAATCGGTGAAGAAATCGGCGTTACCCGGGAACGCGTCCGCCAAATTCAGCTCGACGCATTGAAAAATTTGAAAGCCATGATGGAAAGTCACGGCATTTCCGGCGACGTTATTCTCGATTAGCGGTATAAATCGCAAGAAAGACACAGCCCGCATCACCGCTCAGAAAATCCTCGTCAACGGTGCCTGTCTCTCCGATGCTGGACCAGCCTGGCTCTAGCCATTGGCCGCTTAGTCGGGCTGAGCCCTCGAGCAAAAATACAAACTCCGGACCCGAATGCACATGTGCCGGATATTCTGTGTTTGGCGCATAACGCGATAGTTCCATCGTCTGGCCGTTCGCGCTGCCGAGGTGTTTGACCTCAATACCATCAGAACCAGGCACGGCCTGCCACTCCATAGTATTGGTATCCGCAACAATGTATTTCGGTTCTGGCATTGGAATGCTATATCCTGTTTCGCTACATTCGGGAGCATTAATGAACACTCAGCCATCGATCTTACGCCCAACAG
>PVMS01137679.1_pt1 | contig 15971 bp, 14 predicted proteins | sample 1853461 | NCBI WGS metagenome assembly PVMS01 (sample SAMN08582032, study PRJNA380276) | Marine sediment metagenome, whole genome shotgun sequencing project. | isolation source: ocean sediment barecode stripped | collected 2017 | reverse complement strand
CGAGGACGGCCGAAGGCCGGTGCTTGCTACTCCGGCCGAAGGCCGGTGCTTGCTACTCCGGCCGAAGGCCGGTGCGCTGTCTTCGGAACCGGGACCAGGCGAAGATGCCGAGGCCGATGAGGGTGACGACCGAGATGGCCATCCCCAGGTTCTCGGCCCACGTATTGCGGAACTCGATGACGACCTCATTCGAAGTCGGTACGACCACCATCAGTGAGGGTGTCGCGCGATAGGGACCCTCTGCTCCATCGGCCGTCCAATTGGGGAAGTAGGAGACCTTGACGAGGTGGGGAACTCCGATCGCGCTCGTGGTGAACGAGATCCGGTTGTCCTCGACCACGACGTCACTCACCGCATCTTGGGTGGGCGCGTAGGCGACGGTTCGCGCCAGACGATCTTCAACTTCGTCGACTCTCCTCCAGTCGTCGGGGCCTGCAGCCACGAGCCACCGGTCGAGGTTCTCGACGTCGTCGTACCAATCGAGCGCCGCATCCGTGAAGTCGGCATCCCCCGTCCAGACCGCCGGTTCGTACGATGCCACGTCCACGACGTCGGTTTCGGGCAAGGTGAAGATCGTCCACGGCAGCGCCTCGGCGATCGGTCGGAGGCCGAAATTGCGGGCCGCCGTGTCCGCCTCCTCCGTGAAACTCACGTAGTAGGCCACGTCGTAGAGCGCGAGGTGGCTCACGGCTCGTTCGAAATCCATGGAGCGGTAGGTGAGACCTCGCACCGGGTTCGAGGGAAAGCGGCTGACCTCAGATGCATTGAGGAAGTGGAACGGCGTCGTCAACGACGACTCGAAGAACAGACCTTCCATCGAAGGGTGTCCCTCGCTCCAGTACGGAAACAGCATCAGCGCCATCGGCGTTCCGTACTTGTTCATGTCGCTGTTCGCTTCCCACATGACCCGACCGGGCGGAAGGTCGTCGATGGTTTCCATCAGGGCCTGGTAGTCGGCGTAGTCGGACTTACCCTCGTACCCCTCGAAGTTCCACGTGACCCAACCCGGCACATCATGGATCGAGACGGCGGTCGCGACGAAGAGCACGACAGCTCCCACGAGCGCCCCCACGACCGCACCGACCCGACGCCGCGAATAGCGACGGGACACTTCGACCGCAGCAAGGCCCATCGCGATACCGGCGAACACGAACAACCCGAAATACCAGTACGGCAGGAGACGCGCGTTGTAAAGCATCGTCACACCGAGCTTCGGCAACAGGAAGTAGGCGACGACGGGCAGCACGGTCATCCAGACGAGTACCGAAACATCATCGCGTCGCAGCATCGTCCAGGTGAGGCCGATGAGACCGAGCACCAGGATCGGAACGAGCTCGCCGGGAATCGGCGATCCGGGGGTCGCGTCACCGACAAGGTTCGTCACCGGAGCCCAACCCATGTCGGTGGTCATTCCCTGGAGCACCCGGATCCCGAACGGCAGCGCCCAGAACGCGGCCAGCCCGAACCCGAGCAACCACGATGTCCCCACCGTGCGCAGGCCGTTGCGTCGGAACAGGAGCGGCACGGCCACCACCACGACGACCAAGGTCGTCACCACATGGGTGAGTGCGGTCAACGCCAGAAGCACCCCCGGCCAAGGTTCGAACCGCCTTCCCTCGCGGCTATCGCGCGACACGAGACCGAGGTAGAGGATCGAGAGCGCGAACGACCAGGAGAACGAGAACTCTCCGGCCAGCGTCGACTTGATGTTCGCACCGAAGATGGAGTAGCTCTCCATGAAGACGAACATCCCCCCGGCGACGGCGGCGACGCCCGCCACCAATCGAGCGAAACCGAGCCAACGAACCATGAAGTAGGTGGCGACGGGAAGCGCGACGAGGCCGGCGATGGTCACCAGCTTGAACGCGACCCCGTAGGGGATCAGCACATCGAGAAGGACCGTCGCGAGGGCGGGGATGGGGAAGTAGAAATACAGCACCGGGAAACCCGCGTACCAGGTGTTGCTCCAGCCGAAGATCTGGCCGGAAGGAAGCAGCGAGTCGCGCAGCACCTGGGGCAGCAGAACGTGGGCTCCCATGTCGCCCCCAGTGGGAGTGTTGGCGATCAGGATGTCGGGGAACTGCAACCACGCTCCGGTGCCGCGCACGATCCCGCTGAACGCCCCGGACATGATGAGCAGGATGAAGAGTGACGGCGCGGCCACCAGTGCGACGATCAACCACCCGGGCACGGGGGATCGCGTCGCGGGAGGCTCCGGGGGCTGGGGAGCGGATTCAGTGACCGCCGGCGCGGGTGCTGTCGTCACGAGTCGAAGGCTAGGAGTCCGCTCAGCAATACCTGCGCCCCGAAGGAAACCCGAACAGCATGCCGCTCGCACGCCGACCCGAACGGGACCGGCCCTCGTTCAAACCCCGCTGTTCAAGCTCCGGCCACCGCCTCCGGCACGTCCTCGAGCTTGCCGAGGTACCGGGAACGACGTTTCCCGTCCTCGTTCCAGTACGCGTACCAGTAGGGACCGTGCGGGCAGCGGGTGCAGTTCTCCTTGCCGCAGCGCACCATCTGTTTGCGGAGTTTCACCTTCGGTCCAACGCCGGGAAAGGTCAGTCCTCGGCGCTCGAGTCTGGCGCGGGCGAGGATCAGCAGCCGCCGCAGCTCGTGTTCATCCATCTCTCGGATCGCTTCGAGCACATCCCGGTCGATCGGCATGCTCTTCCTCTCAGGCGACTTCGCCGACAGCGCGACGCAGAGGGTTCCGTCGGTCGTGGAGCACCCAGCCGATCGGGGTGGTGAATCGGTCGGCATGCGCAGCACACATCGGATACGTTGTGCCCTTCCGGTCATCGGAGCCCGCGTCGAACAGCCATGCCTCCCGACGGTCGTAGGCATAGGTGAGCGTCGCGTCGGACGGAGTCGCGCATCGCACGCAGGAGAGAGTCATCATCGCCCGTTGAAGTTAGAGGCCGCCGCGAGATCATTCAAGGATTCACCTCGCGCCGCGCAGGCCGGCCGCCGCGATGGCTCGAGCAAGAGTGCGCCGCCGCGGCACCCCGGCGAACACGGCGAAGATCGCATTCTGCTCGCCCACCACGACCGTGAGCGGCACCGCCTCGACGCCGGCCCTCTCGAGTTCGGGAGCTTCGAGTTCGTAGCTGACCTGACGGATGGGAACATGGAACGTCTCGACAACGGTGAGTGCTTCCCGACAGTTCGAACACTCCGTGGAGGTGAATACGACCACACCGGGCTCTGCTCCCAGGTCTCCGAGAACGACCGGCGGATGCGTGGGCCGCTGCCACCGGCCGACGAGGCGAACGGCGACCACGACCACAACAACGGCGAGGCCGATCAGCAGCAGGCGCGCGGCCGGATTCATCCCGCCGCGATCGCTGCGACGAAAGCCACGCCGGAGTCCCTCGCGATGCTGACCGACACCGAAACGGGGACCGAGGAATCGATCTGGAATCCGGTCATCGCGGTCACTTCCACGAGATCTACGGGGATGTCGGCGATCGAACCCGGGGCGACCACGATCTGCGCTGTCTCGAGGCCCGGCGCGCCCAGCGGTTGGATCGTCACCGTGGCCGGTTCCACATCGGGGTTCATCACCCATACGGTCGTGACCGAGCCCGGCACCACTCCCAGGCCGGGAACGAGCCAGCGAGTCGTTGCATCGATGTTGCCCACCGTCGCGGCGAGACCCTCGTAGGTGGGCGCGGTGTCTTCGGTCTCGTCGGTCTGCTCGCCGTCCGAGGCGGCAGCATCGTCGGGAACCGAATCGTCGGTCACATCGGGCGGAGGTTCCTCATCCTCGTGTTCACCCCCGACTTCAGGCAGGGTCCCCGCCTTGGCTGCCTCGACGACGGCACCGACGGGTGCGTTGGAGCGGAGCCTGATCCCGAAGGGAGGGTCCGCGAACTCACTGAGGCCGATGCGGATCGGGTCGAGTGGCTCGACGATGATCACCACGGCATCGAGGATGGCTCCATCCGGGGTGAACACGTCGATCGAGACCGTCGCTTCCACGGATCCGGTGTTCGAGAGGGCCAGGTAGGGCTCGAGACCGGGAACGCTCACGACGGGGAAATCCCATGCGGTCGATACCCCGGTGGCCGGCCAAGACGCTTCGTCGTGTTCGTCGGCGAGCACCAACATCGGGATCACGATGCCCTGTTCGCTCGAGATGGTGAAGGTCACGTTGTCGAGGAACGGCAGCGTGCGGCTCAGATCGTCCGTGAACCACGATCGCGCCGGGATGTCCACTCCTTCGAACTGCGGAAGGGGGGCGCTGCCGAACTCGCTGATGGCGTTCACCGTCACTTTGGCATTCTCGGGGAAGGGGTTGAACAGCCGCAACCGCAGATCGAAGCCCTCCGCGGTGGTTCCACCCACGAGATGCCAGACCTTCGGCACCGACACCACACACCGGTCGCCGGTCAGCGTCGCATCCGACCACACCGCCGTGTTCACTCCGGCAGGCCCGTCGTCGAACTCCACGATCCCGGGTTCGTCGCCTCGCTGGGCGATGACATCTGCAGGAACACTGCGAGCACCGGCACCGCGGATCGTGAAGGAGAACACGTCCGCCTCCTGCGTCGGCACCGGATGAAGCAGGGTGATCGTCGACTCGACATCGACGGCCGTCGCCAGTTCGAACGTCGATTCGAAATCGACCCCGGACTGGACCCACGGGCAATACCAAACACTGCTGGACCGCACTGCGCCGTCCGGCTCGGGTGGCAGTGTCGTCCCGAAGTCGGGAGGCAGCAGAGGCACCGGACCGACCCGGGAAAGCGCCAATGTCCCGAGGACCGCGATGAACACGATGACGATGATCCGCTTCATTCGGATCTCCTCCCCGCCCAAGCGAGCCCGACGAGCACCACGAACCCCACCCCGGCCAGCACTGCCTGGAGCCTCCGGTTCCCGATGGCATCGAATCGGGCGTAGCCCTGTTCGGTCGACACTTCCGACGCCCAGCCGACTTGACTCCACGGCCCCGGTCCCCACCGAGCGTTGGCGTTCTCACCGACAGTCACGCGACCGCCGGTTTCGAGCAGGCCCTCGTACCCGGTACCGATGTGAGGCCATGCCCTTCCCCGATCCGTCAACGCTCGTACGGTGGACTCGGCTTCGTTCTCGAAGGTCGGGTAGGCGAGGCCGGCGCCAAGAGGGATCAGATCGAGCTGACCCTCCAAGGTCCGCACCCAGGCAGCGGCGTACTCGTCGTCCTCGCCCAACGCAAGCACGACAACCCACCTGATCCCGAACGGAGCAAGCTTCTCGCCGACCCGGGAGGTCTCTCCGGTGATGAGCGATTCGAGTTCCGCCGCGAGCGCCTCGTCGCCCGCGAGGGGTTCGGAGAGCAGTGCCTCCCACAGGTCGGGCATCGGTGCCGATACAACGCGGTACGCGGCACGATCGATGATGCGCTCATCGCCGGGCAGTGAACCCGGCGCTCCGACCACGAGGATGCGGGATTCGGTGGCATCACCCGGCCGGGCTTCGGTGAACTCGAAAGCAGCCCGGAACCGGTCTCCCGGGATCCCGGCCCGACCGCCGACGAGCACAACCGGGGTCGAGAGGAGCACGATGACGGCGCCGATCACCGCCACACCGGCAACAACCCGTTGCCAACCCGTGACCTCTTTGATCCTGACGATGGTCTCGAAGCTGGCTCCAACGACGGCGGCCATCCCCAAGGCCACGACGGCCAACGCGGCACTCTCGACGGCGACGCCGGATCCCAGCCCGTTCGATCTCGCCACGAGTGCACCGCCGGCGGTGAGGATCGCTCCCCATCCGGCAACCACACCGAGACGCTCCGGTGCCACCGCGATGGTTCCCAGCGCCGCGACGACGACACCGACGACCACGAGAAGGGACGTTGTCCAGAACGCGTCACCATCGGTGAGGAGCTGTCCCAGATCGGTCGCTCCGACCCAAGGCATCATCAGTGGCACCGCCAGAATGGCCCCGACGGCCGCGAGCCCGACAACGCGCCAGGCCACGACGTCTCGAGCGTTCAGCAAGGCCCAGACCAGCAGCACCGCGGTCGGCGCCACGATCAGCAGCGGCGACAAGGCGGCGAGGAGGGCCGTCAGGGCCGTCACCGCCGCAACTCTCCCCACACGCGCGAACAGGCCCTCGGGCCACCGACTGACGGCGACCCGCAGCACCCAGGGGAAGGCACCCAGGGCGAAAAGGGCTCCAAGCTCCGTGTTGGCGGCGACACCCTGAGACGCCGCACCTGCCACGTAGACGACACCGGCGAGAGCACCCGGCACCGCATCGATCGCCCAGGTACGGAGCAGGCGAACGACACCCCAGATCCCGAGGATGTACGCACCGGCGACGAGAGCGAATTCTGCGAGGCGCCGACTGTCGAAGAGCACTGTCTGGACCGCTCCGACGATCGCGAACAGCGGCTGCAGCGGCTCGACACTGCCCAGGCCCGCCGGGTTCCAACCGCCGGCATAGGCCTGCATCGCGGCGGTCCCCGAAGAGGGGAAGGGAAGGCTGTACCCGACGGCCGGAACACCGCTCGACCAGATCGATCGCGTCGCGAGCAGCACGAAGATGACAACGGCAACGCCGGTGACGAACGAAGGTTGCCGCATCTCATGACCGATGCTCTCGATGCTGAGGCGTTGGTCTCCAGGAAGTCTCGCCCGGATGTTCGCTGCGATCTGAGAGCCGACGGATCGCAGAGCCACAGAACCCTTCACCTGATAGACGAACAACTCCGAGTCCCCCACGACCCTGCCGGCGCGCGCTCGGCGTCGATCGGCGATGCTGCCGGGAAGGTGGATCAGGTTCCAAACCCACGCTCTCACCCACGCGAAGACCCTCCATCGTCCGGTGAAGAGGGAAAGGACGGCAGCGACGAACCCAACCAGGAACGAAAGGGGCAGCGACCACAGGAGAGTGAGCGGGCCGTATGCCTTGGTCATCGCCCTGATCTGACCGGCCTGCTCCTTCCATCCAACTGCCTTCCACGCTTCTTTGGGGAACATCACTTCGGACGCGGGAGCAACGATGATCCGACCGCCGCGCAGACGTACCCGCTGACAGAGGTCGGTGGCGGCAGACATGGGCCCGACGGCACGATCGATCCCCCCGACACCTCGAGCCAGATCTCTGCGGATCAGGATCGATACCGGCGCCACTGCGGCGACGTCGCGCACGACGTCGTGTTGGCCCTGGTCTTTCTCGTCCTCGGCCAGTCCCGTATACGGCACATCGAACACATCGGTCGCCATCCCCACGGACAGCAGGTTCGACGGATCACCGCGATCGAGGATCTTGGATCCGGCCACCCCGGCGTCGACACGGTCGGCGGTTCGGACGAGCGCGCCGAGAGCGTCCGGGCGGGGAACGGCACCCGAGAAGACGAACCAGATGTGGGTCATCGCGGCATCCGCGTCGTCGACGACCGCGTCCGATCGAGAGACCCAGCCCAGCTCTTCGGCGGCCGCGAACTGGCGCGCGCTGGTGTCCTGCCCGACGATCACGATGCTCGCCGGCTCGTACACTTGACTGCGGACGGCTTCGAGAGAATCGGGAAGAACAGCGGGATCCGCAGCGATGATGGCCGCGACGACAGAAGGTGAGGGAGTGACCTCCGGAGATGAAGACATGAAGGATGCCATTCAAGGACCGAATTCGGAATATTCCAATCCTTTCGTCACGATCCTCAGCGGAGGGGTCGGTGGAGCGCGCTTGGCGAGGGGTCTCGCCGCGGCCGCACCGAACCCGTCACCGACGGTGATCGGCAACGTGGGCGACGACGACGTGATCTACGGGGTGCACGTTTCCCCCGACCTCGACACGATCACCTACACACTGGCGGGCATCGAAGGCGGGCATGGTTGGGGAATCGAGAACGACTCCTTCATCGTCGTCGACCGGCTCGCGAATCTCGGTGCGGACACGACCTTCCGCCTCGGCGATCGGGACCTGGCCACGTGCCTGCGCCGGACGACCGATCTCGCCGCGGGGATCCCGCTTTCCGTTTCCACCGATCGAATCCGGTCCTCACTCGGGGTCACGGCGCGGATCCTCCCCGTGACGGACGCTCGTCTCCAGACGGAGGTCGTGATCGACTCGGGAGCGGTCCTCTCCTTCCAGGAGTACTTCGTCATGCGCGGCCATTCCGATGAGGTCACCGAGCTGCGCTACACCGGAGCGGACACGGCGTTCCCGGCACCCGGGGTTCTCGAATCCATCCGAGAGGCTGCTTTCGTCGTCATCGCTCCGTCGAACCCTCCGCTGTCGATCTGGCCGATACTCGCCGTGCCCGGCGTTCGCGAGGCGGTCCGCGATCACCCGTCGGTCGTCGCGATCAGCCCGCTCTTCCACGGCAAGGCGCTCAAAGGTCCTGCCGACCGTGTCATGACCTCGCTCGGCCTCCCGCCCGGGAACGCCGGCGTCGCCGCCGCGTACGAGGGACTGATCTCGGACCTGATCATCGACCGCGGCGATGCCGGAGACGCCGCAGACCTCTCCCACAGCGGTGTCTCCATCCACGTCACCGAGACACGTTTCATCGACGTCGATGCCGGTGAGCGTTTCGGGTCATGGCTCGTCGAGGAGATGACGAAGTGAACGAGATCCGGATCATCCCGATCCACGGGATCCCCGAGATCCAAGCCGGCGACGACCTCGGCGGGAAGATCGCCCACGCGATCGCGGCGGCGGGTGTCACGCTCGTCGAGCGCGACATCGTCGTGGTGACCCACAAGGTCGTTTCGAAAGCCGAGGGACGATCGCGACCGGTCCCCGACGACGCCGCCTACCGGAGGCTGGTGGAACAGGAAGCCGCCGCCATCATCCGACGCCGCGGCGATCTCACCATCACCCGGACCGTCCACGGTTTCATCTGCGCCAACAGCGGTGTCGATCGTTCGAACGTAGCTGAGGGAACGGCCGTGCTCCTTCCCGTGGATCCCGATCGCTCGGCCCATCGGCTCCGGATCAGCCTCGAACGGGCCACCAACGCCAGGATCGGCGTCATCGTCACGGACACCTTCGGCAGACCGTGGAGGCGTGGCCTCGTCGACGTCGCCATCGGGGTTTCCGGGCTCCCCGCGATCGTCGACCTCCGGGGGTCGGCCGACGGCTCGGGCAGAACACTCGACGTGACGGAGGTCGCGGCCGTCGACGAGATCGCTGCCGCCGCCGACCTCGCCATGGGCAAAGCGAACCGGATCCCCGTCGCGATCGTCCGGGGGCTCGATCTCGTCGGTGACGGCAGGGCGACGGACCTGGTTCGACCCGCGACCGAGGATCTGTTCCGATGAGCGACAGGTGGCGCGCCTTCTCGACCTCGACTCGTTGTGCCTGAACTGCCCGAGATCGAGGCCTACCTCGCGGCCCTGCGCACCAGGATCGTCGGCCGCGATCTCGTCGGGGTGCGCGTCGCCAGCTTCTCGCTGCTCCGCACGTACGACCCTCCCATCGAGCAGATCGTGGGCACCGGTGTCATCGGAGCTCACCGGATGGGCAAGAGGATCGTGATCGATCTCGACGGCGACCTCCACGTCGTGATCCACCTCATGATCGCGGGGCGTCTCAAGTGGCTCGCTCGCGGAGCGAAGGTCCCGAAACGAGGAGGCCTCGCCGCTTTCGATTTCTCGCACGGCACCCTTCTCTTGACGGAAGCGGGTTCGAGACGGCGCGCAACGCTCCACGTCGTACGCGGAGCCGATGATCTCAACGCCCTCGATCCCGGCGGCCTGGAGGTCGCGGAGGCGACACGCGACCAGTTCGCCGCGGCGATCCTCCGGGAACGGCACACGTTGAAGCGCACGCTCACCGACGCGCGGTTCCTCTCCGGGATCGGTGGAGCGTTCGCCGATGAGATCCTCTGGGAGGCGCGGCTGTCGCCGATGCAGATGAACACGAACCTCGACGATGCCGAGATCACCGCGCTGCACTCGGCGTCACGGAACGTGCTCGCCCGATGGACGGCACTTCGGATCGAAGAGACCGGCGAGGACTTCCCGGCCAAGGTCACCGCGTTCCATCCTGCCATGGCGGTGCACGGCAGATTCGGAGAGCTGTGCCCTCGATGCGACGCGCCGGTCCAGCGCATCGTGCATGCCGGCCGGGAAACCAACTATTGCCCCGGATGTCAGACGGATGGGCGGGTCCTCGCCGATCGTTCGCTCTCCCGGCTCCTGAAAGATGATTGGCCCAAGACGCTCGAGGACCTCGAGACCCCCGGATCCGGTTCAGACGCGGTCGAGTAGCTTCACGACGTGGAGTGGAACCAATCGATCGTGGCGGTGAGACCATCTTGGAGTGGCGTCCACGGCTCCCACCCCAGCACGCGGGCCGCGGTCGTGGGATCGAGACAGGATCGGCGTTGCTCGCCGGCACGAGCCGCGGCGTAATTCGGTTCCGTGTCGACTCCGACGATGCCGGCCATCGCCCGGTAGAGGCCCGTGACCGACGTCTCGACGCCGGTTCCGACGTTCAGGTACCGGCCGCCCCCGATCGCGGCGGCTCGGACACAGGCATCTGTGACGTCCTCGACGAACACGAAATCACGCGTCTGGAGGCCATCTCCGTAGATCGTCGGAACCCGTCCCCCGAGCAGATCGCCGGCGAATATGGCAACGACCCCGGCTTCGCCGTGGGGATCCTGTCGGGGACCGTACACATTGGAGAACCCGAGCGACATGTAGTCGAGTCCGTACGCTCGCCGGTAGTAGTCGAGGTAGCTGTCCACCACGAGCTTGGAGACCCCGTACGGCGAATCGGGCCGCCGTTCGACGGACTCGGGAGTCGGGATGTGGTCCGTGTCCCCGAACGTGGCCCCACCCGAAGATGCGAACACGACCCGTTCTACGGCGGCTTGGCGCGCCGCGTCGAGGACGTTGATCGTGCCCAACAGGTTGATCTCTGCGTCGCGCACCGGATCGGCCACCGAGACCCGCACGTCGATCTGAGCGGCGAGATGGAATACGACCCTCGGGGTGAACCCGACGATGACATCCCGCAATTCCGGTGCTCGCACGTCCAGTTGATGGACTTGGACCTGCCCCCGTCGCCGGGCATTGGCGAGGCGCGACAACATCCCGGTCGAAAGATCGTCGACGACCAGCACCTCGGTGCCGTCATCGACGAGGCGGTCGACCAGGTTGGATCCGATGAAACCTGCTCCGCCGGTGACGACGGCACGTGATGCGGGCATGGTCACTCCTTGGGGGGCAGGGTGCGCCCGAAGAACCCGACGATACGATCGAACGTGTCGATCGCCGCGGCGGCGTCGTAGGTGTCTCGATCGGCATCCCAGTAGTCGGTCCCGACGGCTCCGTAGAGTGCCCACTCGGCGTGCTCGGCGGCGGAGCGCAACGTTCCGATATCGTCTCCGGTCTCAGTGCCCGCGGGCCGGGCCACGGTGCCGAGCATGGGAACGGTAACGGCGTCGAGCGGTCCGACGACGGCCGGGAGCGGCGGATCGACGAGCGCAAGCGCCACCACGCCGGGGTGTCGCGCCGAGAAGCTGGATGCCCACACGCCGCCTGCCCCGAGGCCGAGAACGCCGAACCCGGACTCGGCGTTCGACCAGTCCGCGGCTGGGTTGACGATGAAATCACCGAAGGCGTCGATGTCGCTCAGGGCCCGCTGGTCCGAGATCTCGCGGAAGGCCGAGAGTGCTTCCTCGCCGGAGGCATCCCGATCGGGCGAGGAGCCCCGGTACGGATCCGCAGCGATGGCGGCGATCCCATGTCGCGCCAACCTTCGACAGAAGTCCTTCACGGTGCTGGAAAAGCCCCATGCGCCGGGGACGACCACCACGGTCGGCCACTCCCCGAATCCGTCGGGGCGGGACAGATAACCCGTCCACGTCCGTGCTCCGACCGGGAAGTCGATCATGCCGTAGAGGATGAGGGTGGTGCCTTCGCCTCTGAGGACGCTCACCTGCGCTCCTGACGTTCGCCGGACGAAAGCGTAGTCTCAGCGGCGACACTCACTTCGCCCGCGTGGATCGTCAACAGCTCGCTGCCCGTGTCGACGAGAAGGCTCCCGGTCGAGGTGATATCGATCGCCGTGCCCGTGCCGCCCTGGTAGCCGACTTCGGCTCCGATCGTCACGCAGGCGTCGCGGTACTCGTCCCGATCCCAGTCGGCGGGATCTGCGGCGACGCGGATGAGCAACTCGTCCACCCAGGCCCGCGCCAGCGACTCGGCGTAGTCCGGGCCGGGATCTCGTGCGAACAGGCCGACGGCGACTTCCGGGGGATCGGGCCACCAGAGGTTGACTCCACAGCCGACGATGACCCGATCGTCGGACGCTTCGGCCAGGATGCCGCCGACCTTTCCGCCGTCGAAGACGAGGTCGTTGGGCCAGCGGAGTCCCACCGTCACGCCGGCCCGCTCGTAGATCGCCCGTCGCACCGCGAGCCCCGAAAGCAGGGTGATCAAGGCCCGATCCTGCGTCGGCCACGTCGGGCTGAAAGCGAATGAGGAGAACAACGCACGGTCTGCCTGCCACCACGGTCGCCCGTGCCGACCGCGCCCTTGCGGCTGCACTCCGGTGACCACCAGGACCGGTCGAGATGTCGCGCCGTACTCGGCCGCGGCAACGTCTTGCGTGGATGAAGCTGATTCGACGACGACGGTGACGTAATCTGTAGCCATATCCCCGCCGTGGGAGTCGAACACGGCAGAACGAGCCTACCGGGAGGAACGTGAGTACCGAAGACCGCATCCAGCGTCTTCGCGAGCTGCGCGATGAAGCACTCAACCCGTCGAATCAGCGCGCCGTCGATCGTCAGCACGACCAGGGGAAGCTCACGGCGCGCGAGCGAGTCGAGCTCCTGGTCGACAAGGGCTCGTTCCAGGAACTCTACCGATACGTCCGTCACCAGGGCCGCGGGTTCGGCATCGAGGACAAACGACCCCTGGGCGATGCGGTCGTCACCGGATGGGGCACCATCGACGGTCGAACCGTGTTCGTGTTCGCTGAGGATTTCACCCACTTCGGAGGAAGCCTGGGCGAGGCCGTCGCGGACAAGATCTGCAAGGTCATGGATCTCGCCATGGACACGGGAAGCCCGATCGTCGGCATCAAGGACTCCGGCGGTGCCCGTATCCAGGAAGGCGTGGTGGCCCTCCACGGGTATGGGAGGATCTTCGAACGCAACGTTCGCGCCTCCGGCGTGATCCCCCAGGTCTCCGTGATCATGGGCCCCTGTGCCGGCGGCGCCGTGTACTCGCCCGCCATCACCGATTTCGTCTACCAGGTCGACGAAACCTCCCACCTGTTCATCACCGGCCCCGATGTCATCCGAACGGTCACCGGTGAAGAGGTCTCGTTCGAAGAACTCGGCGGAGCTCACGCCCACGCGACCCGCTCCGGCGTGACCCACTTCGTCACGTCCGACGGTCGCACCGCGATGGAAGAGGTGCGGTACCTCTTGTCGTTCCTGCCGCAGAACAACATGGAGGCCCCGCCGTTCTTCACCCCGCTCGACCAGGCGGATCGGATGGATGAGGACCTCACGACGATCATCCCCGATTCCCCCAACCAGCCGTACGACATGGTCCAGGTCGTCGAGATGGTTGTCGACGACGGCGAGTTCTACCAGGTACATGAGAGCTTCGCACCCAACCTGATCGTCGGCTTCGCCCGGGTCAACGGATACACGGTGGGGATCGTCGGCAATCAACCGGCGGCGCTGGCAGGAACGCTCGATATCGACGCGTCGGTGAAAGGGGCCCGATTCGTCCGCTTCTGCGACGCCTTCAACATCCCCCTCATCACCTTCGTCGACGTGCCCGGTTTCCTCCCCGGCGTCGGTCAAGAGCACAACGGGATCATCCGCCACGGGGCGAAACTGCTCTACGCGTTCGCTGAGGCCACCGTGCCCAGGATCACGATCATCACCCGCAAGGCGTACGGCGGGGCGTTCCTGGTCATGAACTCCCGGGCGGTTCGTGCCGACGTCGTGTTCGCCTGGCCCACCGCGCAGATCGCGGTGATGGGAGCAGCGGGGGCCGTCAACGTGATCCATCGCCGCGAGATCGCCGCGGCCCCCGACGCCGATGCGGAGCGGGCCCGGTTGACCGACGAGTACGAGGAACGCTTCAGCAACCCGTACATCGCCGCCGAGCGGGGGATGGTCGACGATGTCATCGAGCCGCGAGAGACGCGCCCTAGGGTCGTCCATGCCCTCGAGATGCTCCGCAACAAACGCGAGTCGATGCCGCCGAAGAAGCACGGGAACATCCCACTGTGAACCGCCACGTCTCGCTCCTAGGATGCCCGCCGTGAAATCGCTACTCATCGCCAACCGGGGCGAGATCGCGGTTCGGGTCATCCGCGCCGCCACCGACCTCGGACTGCGGACGATCGCCATCTACTCGGAACTCGACCGCGACGCTGTGCACGTCGATCTCGCCGACGAGGCCTGGCACGTTGGTCCGGCACCCGCCGCCGAGCCCTATCTGAACGTCGACCGCCTCCTCGAGGTGGCTCGAGCATCCGAGGCCGACGCGCTCCACCCCGGCTACGGATTCCTCGCGGAGAACGCCGGGTTCGCTGCCGCGGTCATCGACGCCGGTCTCATCTGGGTGGGGCCCCCCTCCGGAGGCGATCGCCACGATGGGTGACAAGATCGCTTCGCGGGCGGCCGCGATGGCCGTGGGGGTCGAGCCCGTCCCGGGGACCATCGAGCCACTCTCCGACGCTGCCGAGGTAGAAGCTTTCGCCGAAGAACATGGCTACCCCATCGCCATCAAAGCCGCGCACGGCGGCGGTGGGAAAGGGCTGAAGGTCGTCCGTTCCCCCGATGGTCTCCATGCGGCGTTCGAGAGCGCCCGCCGTGAGGCCGAAGCCTGGTTCGGGAATGCCCAGGTGTACGTGGAGCGATACCTGGACCGCGCCAGACACATCGAGGCTCAGGTCATCTTCGATCAGCATGGCAATGGCCTCTTCCTGGGCGAACGAGACTGCTCTCTCCAGCGCCGACATCAGAAACTCGTCGAGGAGACACCGGCCGTCGGGTTCAGTGCGGAGCAGCGCACGGCCCTCGGTGAAGCCGCGCTCAAGGTCTCCCGCGCCTCCGGGTACGTCAATGCCGGAACGGTGGAGTTCCTCCTCGACCAGGACGGTCGCTTCTACTTCCTCGAGATGAACACCAGGATCCAGGTGGAGCACACCATCACCGAGGCGGTCACCGGGTTCGATCTCGTCGCCGAGCAATTGAAGGTCGCCGCCGGTGCGACCCTGTCCGTCGACGAGGTCACCGCCCGGGGCCACGCGATGGAGTTCCGCGTCAACGCCGAGAACGCGGCGCTCGATTTCCTCCCCACCCCCGGCACGCTGGTGAGCTATCGCGAACCCGCAGGACCGTGGGTCCGCGTCGACAGCGGTGTTCGCCAGGGCTCGGTGATCAGCCAGTACTACGACAATCTGATCGCCAAGGTGATCATCACCGGACGCACCCGAGATGAAGTGATCCGTCGAGCGAGGCGGGCATTGACCGAGTTCCAGATCGGCGGTGTGTCGACCACGATCCCGGCTCATCTCGCCATCCTCGACAGCGAGGAGTTCCTCGCCGGAGACATCCATACCCGGCTTGTGGAAGACGCGATGGACTTCTCGAGCCTCGACTCCAGCACCGCCCCGACGCTGCCCGAGGACGAGGAGGCCGCAGAGAAGGAGATCACCGTCGAGGTCGGCCGCCGCCTGCGCTGGTCTGTCTGGTGAGTTTCGGCGGTCGTCGGCGAGGTGCGGGGCGCTGACCCGGCCCGCTGCTCGCCATCACGCGAGACCAGTAGCGGACTTCGAAGCGGCGGCCGCCGACCTCGACGGTGATCTCCTTCTCTTCGGCTTCCTCATCCTCGGGCAGCGTCGGGGCGGTGCTGGAGTCGAGGTTCGAGAAGTCCATCGCGTCTTCCACAAGCCGGGTGTGGATGTCCCGGCGAGGAACTCCTCGCTGTCGAGGATGGCGAGATGAGCCGGGATCGTGGTCGACACACCGCCGATCTGGAACTCGG
>PVMS01140019.1_pt1 | contig 15988 bp, 19 predicted proteins | sample 1853461 | NCBI WGS metagenome assembly PVMS01 (sample SAMN08582032, study PRJNA380276) | Marine sediment metagenome, whole genome shotgun sequencing project. | isolation source: ocean sediment barecode stripped | collected 2017 | reverse complement strand
TATCTAGCTTAAAAAAGATTTACTATTTGAATGTTTTTTTTATTCAAAAAGTTATGAACTGATAGTAATCAACGCACCAATTAATAATAATATATACACAGGTTATAAAAATAGGTACATTATCAAGCAGTGCTTGGAGAGGAGTTTCGTATTACATTTATATATAACCTTATCTAAAGTACTTGATTACAGAATAACTCAACCAGCAAGGAGAATAATGAAAACATTTATATTGAGTGTATCGTTGCTTTTAATAGCCATCGGCTGTCCCTCATTTGCCAAGGATGACACCAAGCAAATATTTTTTGAAAAATAGTCTAGCAATTATCAGAGGAAATACTATGAAAACAATAATTACTTTTAGCATTTTAATCGCAATCATACTGGGTGGGGTTGCTGTTGCCGAGAAAAAGCCAACACCACAAGCTCCAACAAGAGATAAAATGCTTGAATACAGCGGGTTCCTAGGAAATTATGATGACTTTAAAATTATCAACCCGGAGACGAATGCAGAAGTTTGGATTAAACCTCCGCATCAGGATCTTTCACTTTTAAAAGAGTATAAGGCAATTGTCTTTTCGCCCATTGAAATATGGATGCATTCAGCTTCTGATTATCAAGGCATTGATCCAAATGAGTTGAAACTGATTACTGACTATCTTCTTGAAAAACTTCAACAGAATTTAGGCAAGAATTTTGAAATTGTCGAAGAGCCTGGCCCAAATGTGATGCATATGCGTAATGCAATTACCGGAGTACAAAAGGTAAAACCTCACAAAGAAGTTTATGATTTTATCCCAGTTAAACTTATATGGGATGCCGGCAACGCTGTCTATCGAAAGACAACTGGAAAACACCTGGATGCTTATCAGGCATCTCTCGAAATGGAGATTCGAGATTCTCAATCTGGACAGCGACTTGTGGCTGCAATTGACAAACATTCGGCCGAAGCAACAACTGAAGAAGGCGAAGATACCTGGGCACCTCTAGAGAAAGTATTAGATTATTGGGCAAATATTATTAGCGACCGGCTTGCTAGGGCTCAAGTTAAATAATAACTGCTTCAAATTAAAATCTGTTTAGCGGGGTTTAGCTAATGTGATTCATAATTTTGGAGAGCAAATAAAAATGAGAATGCTAGTAAAGATATTCGTTCTTGTTCTATATGTTGGCCTTGCAACAGTCTCAGTAGCACAAGATTTTTATGTGTATCCTGCGAAGGGTCAGTCACAAGAACAGACCGAGAAAGATAAATTTGAGTGTTATTCCTGGGCAAAAAACCAAACCAAATTTGATCCCATGGAAATGCCCAAAGCCACGTCTGCACCCCCTACACAAGAACCCGAAAAAGGAGGTGCGGGTCGTGGAGCGATCATGGGTGCTGCTGGCGGGGCTATTATTGGCGGAATCGCAGATGGTAAAGCGGGTGAAGGCGCAGCAATAGGCGCAATTGCCGGCGGCCTGTTTGGTGGTGCGCGCAGAAGTTCGCAGAGAAAACAGGATCAAGCTCAACGACAACAATGGGAACAACAACAAGCCAACCAATATGCTAGTGCACGTAACGAATACAATCGTGCCTATGTTGCCTGCTTAGATGCTCGCGGATATTCGGTCAAGTAAAAGGAGGATAATAATGAATCGATTTATTCAAATAATATGTTATTTGAGTTTAGTGTTTTGTTCCGGGTCTGTGATAGCAAGTGAATTTGATGGTTCGAAACCCTTAGTTTGTGCAATTGTAGAGGTGTTAGATTGTGGGCTTCTAGATAGATGCGAACGTGTTAATCCGGAGTTGGTAAATTTACCAGATATCTTTTGGATGGATATCACGAAAAAAGAAATGAAAGGTGGTGATCGCACCACAAAAATCCAACAGGTCACTCATGAGGAGGAGAGTGTCATTCTGCAGGGAACTACCGGTAACGGTAGAGGTTGGTCCGTTTTATTGTCGGAAAATACTGGAAAATTTACTGGAGCTGTAGCAGGAGTTGAATTTGGGTTTCTGGTTTTTGGTTCATGCGCTGTAGACTAAAAGCTAAATAATCTTTCCTAAAACATATAATTATCTATTATGCAAGATAGAGTGTATTTTTGTAAAATAGATTTACATTCTGTCCAGCGTATTTTTACATCATGATTGACTTCGGCGTGCAAGCAAAAAAATGTAAATCTTCTCCAATTTACCAAAGCGTGTTAGTAGCAAATTCAACTTGATTAGTCTATTGGTCTTTTTTAAGTAAGTTGAAATATTAGTGTTACGCATAAAGTTGTTCGCGAATTGATTAATATCGGATAAGTTTTTTTAAAGAATTAAATTTAATACTTTAAATTGTAAAAATGTCTATTGAATTTAAACAAGAGAATAACGATGTTGCGGTGTTTCAAGTGTCAGGGGTGCTCAAAAAAATGAATTTGATGGCGCGCAACGTAAAATCGAAGAAGTAATTAAGAAGACTGGACATATGCAGATTCTAATTATCACTGAGAATTTTGAAGGGTGGGAACACTCAGGGGACTGGGGAGACTGGTCATTTGCAGAGCGAAATGATTCCTATATAGATAAAATTGCAGTGGTAGGGGATGAAAAGTGGAGAGATTCAGTTTTTGCTTTTACCGGCAAAGGCTTTCGACCGGTTGCGATTGAATATTTTGATGCAGGCCAATAGGCTACTGCGCGTCAGTGGTTGGCTAACGCTGAATAAAATTCTAATTTTAATCTAGTTGTAATTACCAAGTTTGAATTTAATAATAAATGGTCATTTTGTAATGTGTACTCGTTTTATTGTTATAGTAAGTACTCTTTACTTGGCTCTATCTGTAGCATCACTCAAAGCGGACTGGATTAATCTTACAGGTGCGGAGACTGCACCTAATATTGCTGAAATTTATATTTTAGATGATCATGTAAAATTAGTACTTGAAATATTTGTACGCGATCTCGAAACTTTTGAAGAATTGATTCCGGATGACTGGTTGAAGGATATCAATGCAGAGCGTCCTGGGCTTGCTGAACGTATTCATATTTTTTCTTCTCAAAAATTTCAATTTGTCACTGAAACGGGAGAAAAGTTAACCGCTAAAATAAATTTGGTCGAACCACGCCTGCGCAAAGACCGACAGTCTCCCTTTGCAGGCATGATCAATCCGATTACTCGACAACCTGTCCCTGAAGCGCCAGCTGACAAGCGTGTGCTTTATGTTGAACTTTTATTTCCCTTTAGCGAAAAACCTAAAACATTAACTATCATTCCACCACTGGATGATGAAGGTCGTGCCTTGGTCAGCATTGGCTTTATTGCTTTTCACAAGTCGGTTCCTGTGATTGACTTTCGTTATTTAGGTGCAGCGGCTGAATTAGCTCTTAATTGGGAGGATCCTTGGTATTCAAAATTTGATAATCCTAATTTAAAACGACATCACAAGGATGCATTGATGTCGTTTCTTTACATAGAACCGTATGAAGTAAGACACGAGATACTCATTCGAGTGAGAGATGTTGAAGAATGGATAAAGTTTGATTTTCAAGACCAAGAATTTATCGAGATTGAAGAGCTAGAACCAGTAAAAGAAAAAATAGGAAAATTTCTTCTTTCTAAAAATAAAGTAAAAATTGATGGTATAGAGTTCGAGCCTATTCTTGACCGTCTAAACTTTGTGAAGGTGGGTGTAACGGGAATCCAGTTAATGGAAAAGCCGGAACGGCTTGAAACCTCCTCTGCCATTGTGGGTGTGATCATAACTTACATTACAAAGGGCATGCCGCAGCAAGTTTCAGTGGATTGGGAATTATTTACCGATCAAGTACAGAATGTGCCTGCTACATCCATTGATCCAGCAGGACCTTTGCTGTCGCAGGTGACGCCTGAAGATAACGTTCACACTTGGAATAATTTTTTAAAGACCTATACACTTCCTACTGTTGAAAGTGTTGTCGTTGATCCAAAAGATTTATATTTCAAGCTACCGGTTGGCACACTTTTATGCGTGTTGGCTTTATTTCTCATCTTTTCTACTATAAAAACCCGCCACCAAGCCAAGCGTAATATTTACCCACAAATCGGCGTTGCTATCGTCATCGTCATCGTCGCTGTTGTGTTGTATATTTTCCCAGTCGCAATCGTATCCATTACAAGGCCTTCAATTACCGTTGCATCGCTAAGTGAGGAAGAAGCACATGCTCTGGCAAAAACTTTGCTCAAAAATATTTATCGTGCCTTTGATTTTCGTGATGAAGAGCATGTGTACGATAAGCTTGCGCTTACTGTTAGTGGCGATCTGCTAACTGAAGTTTATCTGCAAAACCGTAAGTCTTTAGCCATACAAAAGGCTGGTGGCGCACAAGCAAAAATTAAAGAAGTGGATGTGCTGGGTGTAAAGGTAGACCCACTTGAAAATGGTAAATTAGGTTATGTGTTTACAACAAAATGGACAGCATCAGGATCCGTTGGCCATTGGGGTCATGTGCATATTCGCAAGAATTTATACGAGGCAATCTTAAAAGTAGAAGCCAAAGATGAAGTTTGGAAAATTACAGGACTTGAGTTGCTTGATGAAAAACGTATTGAGCCAGGCGCTGAGCTTGTGAAAAAACAGTAACTACTGGTGGCGAGTAATTCAGTAGACGATCCTAGTGTTAATTAATCTCTGACCAGGTAGAAGAGATAACTGCATCCGAAATCGAATCACCATCAATATCGATATCAATGGATACCCACTCATCCGGCATGATCGAGACATCGGCATATGAATTTTTGCCAGAGATGTTGATAACGCCATTTTCTGGCAAGTGCAGATCAATAAAGTATTCGCTCAGGTCCAGCAATTCCATGCCAGAAAGTGGATATGACTTTGTGGTTGCATTAAAAGTTCCGCTTTGTGCACCACTAGAAATTTTCAGTGAATTGATAGTTAATGAATAACTCGACGGTACAATTGCAAAATTGATGAGTTGTGAAATGTCCATAGCGGAAATTATGCTTTGTGATCCGCTATCTAACGCTAGGGTATTGTTCGTTATTTTAGTCTCCAGCAATGCTGTTGTGGCATTAAACTGCAAAGCAATTTCCATTTCGCCATTTACGATAAATACTTTTTTTTCTGTTCTGACCTTAAAGGAGCTTGCATTGACGCTCAATGTAAATAACCAATCTGTGCCGCTTTCAAAATGGCCGATATAAATTCCTTTTGCATCAAGCACTGATATCATTAAATCACCGTTTACAATTACATTATCTGCACTGCAATTCGTATAGCGGAGTAATAAATCATCTCCTACAGAGACTCGATTAGACCGATCTAAATCTTTGATCGTAAGTATGATAACGCCGCTTGGGTTATCACAGGAGTAGCTAAGCGGATCAGACACAACTACGTCATTAACGTACTGTGCTGATTGACTTGCGATATCTGCAACCGTAAGGGTTTGTGTTAAGGATTGTACGACCTCACTACTTGTTGTCTCAGCATTGGTGAGCACGATGGTAAAACCTTCTCGATCATCGTCATCCTCATTGTTATCAAAACTGCTGACTACGAAACATTTACCAGCTATAAGTGTGAATAAGATCATGCAGGCAAAGGCAATGGCTTTGATTATTTTCATTTTGCACTCGATTCAATCTAGCGATTGTTATGGGTGAATCGAGTCTAGTATTGTAGCGAAATTTAAATTTGTTTCACCACACAGTTAGTAGAGTTTTTAACGTGTTTAAAGTAAAATCGAAAGCAATTTAACAAGTAAGCCATTGAAGGCATGTGTATATTCGTAAGTGTTTTTATTTGATAACTATGAAAGTAGAAGCTCAAGATAAAGTTTTGATAATTACACAGCTTGAATTGCTGGATGAAAATCGTATAGATCCATCTACGGGAATCACTATGATTAAAGCAAAAATGACCAATTTATAAATTATTAATGTCAATTTTTATAAGGAAGGTCTAATATCCATTCAAAGCTTTGTTTGATTTTATACGTAGAAATAATAATGCAAATAATTAAGCATATTCGTATTACCGTCCAGATTTCAAAATCAATAATAATTTTTCGAAGACTTGATACGGAAGATTATTTCTTTCTTTGGTATAAATCCACAGACTTATTAAAGCTTGTAGTGCCTTGATTAGTATTAATTCACTTAGGTTTTTATACCATAAAGAATCATTTGAATTATCAATTCCTAAGCTCTCGATAGCGCCTCTTAAGAAAACAGCTATTATCGGACCTAGTGGTTCTGGTAAAACGACATTATTAAAACTAATCTCTGGAATTTTGGTCCCTCAAGAAGGAATCATTCATATCGACAATTTATATGTCAACGAACTAAGTGATGCACAAAGGCGCGCTTTCCGAATTAAATCAATCGGATTTATATTTCAAGACTTTGAGCTGCTTGAGTATCTAAATATTCTAGACAATATTCTTCATCCGTATCGAATCACAAAAGCGCTAACACTTACCAACAACACGCGTTCGCGTGCGCAAGAGCTAGCAGAAAAGCTCAAAATTGATGACAAGCTATACAATAAGCCAAACGAACTTTCTCAGGGGGAGCAACAACGTGCTGCGATATGTCGTGCGCTGCTTCCTAATCCAAAATTGATTTTGGCTGATGAAGCTACGGGTAACTTAGACCCTCAAAATAAGATTCGAATTCTTGATCAGCTAATAGATTGTGTTGAAGAGCACAATGCAACGCTGATAGCTGTTACTCATGATCGTGAGTTGTTGCCATATTTTGATCATGTAGTGGACTTCCAAGAGTTTTATAAGACAGAAATTACATGATCAATACGCTTTATGTAGCGTGGCGGTATGTCGCACATAATAAAGTCAAGACCACGACTTTGGTGGCCTGTATAACACTCATTGGATTTCTTCCTTTAGCTTTAGAGATGTTGCTCAATGAAAGTGAACACCAGCTTTTATCAAGAGCGAATTCAACTCCTCTGTTAATAGGAGCGAAGGGCAGTGCACTTGACCTGACTATGAACACCCTATATTTCAGTAATGAGGCGCCTGAGTTGATAACCACGGCAGCAATAAATGAAGTGGTGGCATCCAATTTGGCAATGTCAATTCCAATATATGCGCGATTTCATGCTCGGGATTATCCCATTATTGGCACTAGCCTGGATTATTTTGATTTTCGTGGTCTTAAAATCGAAACAGGTCGTTCACTTGCAATTCTCGGGGAGTGTGTGATAGGCGCTCGAGTGGCAAATGATCTGAATTTAACAGTTGGGGATAGTCTGATTTCATCACCAGAAACTGCATTTAATATCGCAGGCGTGTATCCATTAAAAATGAAAATTGTAGGTGTGCTCAAGCGTACTTACACAGCCGATGATCTTGCAGTCTTTGTTGATCTTAAAACAGCTTGGGTCATTCAAGGTCTGGGTCATGGACATGAGGACTTAGCCCAAACTGAAGACACAAGCATTATTATGGATCGAAGAGACAATAATATTGTTGCAAATGCAAAAATGATTCAGTTCACCGAGGTTACGGAGTCAAACATCGATGAATTTCATTTCCATGGGGATACTGGTAGCTACCCAATCAGTGGTGTCGTGGTTGTTCCAAAAGATATTAAGTCAGGCACGATTCTACGCGGTAGATATATTGACCAAGATTCGTCATATCAAATTGTTAATCCTAAGGATGTTATCGAAAGATTGTTAGAGAATATATTTCGTATTCGAAATATACTGAATGCAGTTATTATATTTGTAGGTACTGCAACGTTGCTAGCGATGATACTCGTTTTTGTGTTGTCATTACGTTTGCGACAGCGCGAAATTGAAACTATCTTTAATATAGGTTGCAGTCGGCTCACGATCACACGGCTGCTTGTTACAGAGGTCGTGATTATAATTTTAATAAGTACTGCAATATGTGCTTTATTGGCAATCCTTTTAAACTACTATAGTAATGATTTCGTGCGCGCTCTATTTGTTCAGCAAGTATAGAAAAATGGGAATTAATATTAATTTCAAAACCGTAGTGACATTTATTGTTACTATCCTTTGCTCTTTAAATGTTCTAGCAGCAGAAAAAATTACAATTTATGCGACAAATTATCCTCTTCAATATTTCGCGATGCGCATTGCCGGCGAACATGCCATTGTTGAATTGCCCGTTCCACCAGATGTGGATCCTGCCTTTTGGTCGCCTAAAGCAGAAACTGTTGCGCTAATTCAAACTGCGGATTTAATTTTACTTAACGGTGCCAACTATGAAAAATGGTTGCAGAAGGTATCTTTACCTTTGCAAAAACAAGTTGATACTTCTGCGGGTTTCGGTCAAGACTTAATAAGTATTAATCATGATATAACTCATACCCATGGACTGGAGGGTGAACACTTGCACACTGGCACTGCATTCACTACCTGGCTCGATTTTTCACAAGCTGCGCAACAAGCTGAAGTAATTTTTACAAATCTTAGCCGGCGCTATCCTCAGCACCAGCGAGATTTTGAAACTAACTTTAAGTGGCTTGAAATAGACTTATTGGAGTTGGATAAAGACCTAACAAATATTTCTCATAAGAAAGCTGATATAACACTGTTGGCTTCGCATCCAGTATACCAATATATGATGCGGCGCTATGGTTTAAATATAAAGAGTGTATTGTGGGAGCCCGACGAATTCCCAAGCGAAAATGAATGGGCTGCGTTGCAAATGATAATAAATGAACATCCGGCTGTTTGGATGATATGGGAAAAGCAACCTATAGTTGCATTAGTTGAAAAGCTAGAGAGTCTGGGTGTTGGTAGTTTAGTGTTTGATCCATGTGCTAACGTTGTTAACGAAGGTGATTTTCTTGCAGTAATGAAAAAAAATGTTCGAAATATAAAGCAAGCATTTGAATAGTGTAAGATATGTTTGAATTATGCGCTATTGCTTTTTTCTAAGGATTCTTAAGAAAATAAATTTAAAACTAATTTTGCTATTTGAACGGCGATTTGCAAAAGACATGCAGTTAGTAGAATATTTCAGAAAATATTTACCAATATAGCAGTATACAATCTGCGTTTAATCCTACTGCTTAGTGCAATTCGATTATCGCGGACATAACTAGGACTTTCGACAATATGAAACAATTAAAACAATTCTTTCTTTTAGCAATGCTTGTCTTGTTGGCTATCTTTGCGTGTGTTTCTCATGCGGGCACTTTTGATCAGGTGCTCAAAACAGGAACTTTGGACATCGGAGTTTCACTATTTGAACCATGGGTAATAATAAATAAAGATGGAGAGTTAGACGGGTTTGAAATTCAAATAGCTAAGCAATTAGCCAAAGATATGGGGATTAAGGTTGAGTTTAAAGTGGTTGAGTGGGAAAACTTAGTTGAAACGTTAGAGGCCAAAGAAATCGATATCATCATCGCTGGTATGGCGATTACACCGGAGCGCGCACTTCGTATAAATTTCTCCAATCCTTATGCAAGTTCTGGGATTAGTATGGCTGCATGCATTGCGCAAACTAAGAACATGGATAGTCTTGATGAACTAAACGATCCAAAAGTGACGATTGGTGCCGTTTCTAACACCGTTTCAGAGCAGCTTGCTGGGCAAGTATTTAGCAAAGCAAAAATAAAATCATTTTCAAATAGTGAGGACGCCATTAATGCTGTAATAGAAGGCGAAATCCATGCATTGGTAGCGTCATCACCCATACCACAATTTTTAGCAAAGAAACATCCGGATAAAGTCGATGTTCCTCTTAGCAAGCCGTTACTCAGTTACAAAACTGGAATGGCAGTCAACAGGGGGGAGCAGGAATTCTTAAACTATTTAAATGCATGGATCACTGCAAGGGATGCTGAAGGCTGGTTGCCCGCCAAACATAAATATTGGTTTGAGTCTTTAGAGTGGAAAAAAGAATAAGTGTTGCAGCCACAACCCTACTATATCGGCAAGCTGCCGCGAGAGTATTCATTTGCTATTGCGGTACTTTTGCTAATATCTTCCATGGTAATTGCAGATCCCAAAGCACAATTGGATCTTCCGGATGATTTTAATAATTTAAATGTTGATACTATTTTTAGCCGTGGAGAAGATTTACGTAAACCTAAAGAAGAAGAAAATGCATGGCGCAAGCCCAAACAAGAACGAAAAAGAGAGGTGCGTTGGGGAGCAAAATCAATTTATGAGGGAAATAATCATTTAGATCCGTTAGGTTCCAGTACAAGAAGATTGGGTAAAATAACCGAAACTCCAGAAGTGACACCACAATTTCAGCTACGCTTTTAAAAATATATAAAATTGAAAAATAATATGCAATGAAAATAAAAAGAATTGAAAATGATGAAGTATGAAAAGGAGTATTTTGTTAGAGGCATGGATGTGTTGTTAGAGAGATGGAATTAGATTGGGATAGGAGTTTGTAGTATTAAGAGTGTTTCTGCTAACGAGCAAAAGCTAACATTTGTAAAACCTTTTTGCTTAACTTACGCAAAAAACTATTCAGGGGGTACTTTCGTACTACCCAGTTCAATATTCCACTAGAATATAAATGATGTGCCGTCTAATTAACTTACGAATATTGTCAATGTAAGGCTAGATAGCAGCTTGGCGCGGTATAACCTCTCTTTTTATCTTTTTAAGCCTAGTAATTTAAGCTTGTTCCAAATCGTAGTGACTTTGTAAGTTCAACCAAAATTGTGCTGAACTTCCAAAGTACACAGATAACCTCAAAGCAGTTTCTGCAGTAATCGCTCTATCACCATTAATAATTGAATTGATGCGAGAAGGTGATACGTTAATATTTTTTGCCAGCTAATTTTGACTCACTCCCATAGGGGTAAGGAATTCTTCGAGAAGAATTTCACCAGGAGAAATAGATAGTGCTGTGTTCATAGTGTTCACCTTCAACCATGATAGTCGATTGTATGTATTGCGTAGCAATCATTCCTTTTAAACTGAAAGCACAATCTGTATTGGTCATTAATCCATATCGCACAATAACCTTGCATGTCTCCTTGCAACTTATGCAGTTTATTACCTGGCGGAATCTTCAAATCATTAAATTCAATTGCTGCATGAATTATCAAAGTTTTCGTTTTGTTATCTTTTGTAATTTTCTCGGTACACATCAGTATTAGAGTTCTCTAATATATTTCTTAGTCACAGCCACATATATCCATATTTTCTGTATGGATATATTGTCTTTTCAAAAAATACTAAAAGCTTTAGGATATAGGGCTCCCAAGTTGATTTCACAGCACTATGGCTTTTCCCATGGGTGGGTTCTTCATCGAGATAATAAAGAATGCTTTTAATTTAGATGGTTAATTGATGGGGATGTTGATCCTGCTTTATAGGCTACTCTAATGAATTTGGCTTCCAATCATAATGTGCTCAAGCAAATCCTAAGACTTGGAAAATGGCTCGAACTTCTTTTCGGGCCGTAGTGACGCTGGTCCTTTCTTTATCTACCCACTTGTAAGCATGCATAGTCATGGCGCCAGAAGTGAAATAAGAGAGACGCTCTTTTTTATAGCAGTCTCTTGCCCGGTGATATATTGTATTTTGGGTTATTCCTATAGGACTTATGTCAGTTCGCTTTTAGGATGATACAATCATCTGCAATAGAATAGAAAGAAGGGTCAGAGGAAGCTGATAAAGCTTCTTTTGGGGGTCGATACTCCTCCTGTATCGGAGGACTTTTTTAGGGTCTAAAGTACGAAGATAGCTCTCTTGTTCCACATGTCATTATTGTTCCGCAGCGTTTTATCTTTAAACTGCTTCTGCATGCGATGGTTATTGCGTTGAATAGTAGTAGCTTTATATTTACTTCGACTTTTTTCGAATACGATGCCCATAATATGGGCCTAATTTTATTATAGTTATAAAATTAAATGGGAACACCGTGGAAGGATTATTAAATCCGATATATGGTTGTTTCTAATATAGTCTGGGATAGTAGAACTTGCTGGCTCAGCCAATTTTTCGTTTAAATCAAGTTAAAGGTGATACAACTACAATGATCCGTCAACCTATCTTGCCGGCCGACAGTAATTTGATGGTATTTTCTGGTAATGCCCACCCAAAACTTGCTAAAGACATTGTCGATTACTTAAACATCCCATTAGGTAAGGCACTTATTAGTCGATTTAGTGATGGTGAAGTGCAAGTAGAAATCCAAGAAAATGTACGCGGTAAAGACGTGTTCGTAGTGCAACCTACCTGTATACCGACGAATGACAATATAATGGAATTATTGATTATGGTGGATGCATTGCGACGTTCATCCGCCGATCGAATTACCACAGTAATCCCTTATTTTGGTTATTCGCGACAAGATCGCCGTGTTCGTTCCATACGTGTGCCTATCTCTGCAAAAGTAATTGCGAATTTACTATCTAGTGTGGGTGCCGATCGTGTGCTTACGGTGGATTTGCATGCGGATCAGATTCAAGGGTTTTTTGATATACCGGTAGATAATATCTATGCCTCTCCGGTCTTATTGGGCGATGTATATAAACGCAAACACCCTGATTTAATTGTGGTGTCTCCAGATGTAGGTGGAGTGGTACGTGCACGCGCTTTGGCTAAACGTCTAGACGATGCTGATTTAGCCATTATTGATAAGCGGCGACCGAAAGCCAATCAAACTGAGGTGATGCATATCATTAGTGAAGTGGAGGGCCGAGATTGCTTTATAATCGATGATTTAGTCGATACTGCTGGAACATTATGTCAAGCCGCTAGCGCTCTTAAGGCGCATGGGGCCGTGGGAGTACGCGCCTATGCCACTCATCCTGTGCTTTCAGGTAAGGCAATTGAGAATATTGAGAATTCTAAGCTGGATGAATTGGTAGTAACTGATACAATTCCGCTCCGCGATGATGCTAAGGCATGTTCTCGAATTCGCCAATTAGAGGTTTCGGGACTCATTGCAGAATCGGTGCGACGCATTAACCAGGAAGAATCTGTTAGCACCTTATATATGGATTGAACCGGCTATACGGATTCAAACAAAATAAAGACCCCATTCAAGATAAAGAACGCTGGAGAATAGTATGAATCTCGATTTCACCTTAATCGCAGAAGCGCGCAGTGAGCGTGGCAAAAATGAAAGCAGACGTCTGCGTAAAATGGGGAAAATCCCTGCAATTATTTATGGCGGTGGCGAAGAGACTGTCTCTGTTTCTTTTGAGCATTCAGCTGTAATAAATAACTTGCAGAATGAGGCATTTTATTCGCACATTCTAACCATAGATGTTGACGGCAAACCTCAAAAGGTAATTTTGCGTGATTTACAACGCCATCCGTATAAACCTACTGTATTGCATATGGATCTTTTGCGCGTTCGTGCAGATACCGAAATCAATGTACACGTTCCATTACACTTTCTTAATGAAGATACTGCTACGGGCGTAAAGCTTGAGGGTGGTGTGGTCAGTCACAACTTTACTGAAATAGAAATTTTTTGTTTGCCAAAACATCTACCAGAATTTATTGAAGTTGATGTGCAAGAACTGAAGTTGGGTGAATCTTTTCACTTAAGTAACATAAAAGTTCCTGAGGGTGTAACCATCGTCGAGCTCGCGCATGGCGAAGGACATGATCATACGGTTGTATCTATACATGCTAAGCGTACTGTTGAAGAAGTGTCTGTAGTTTCTGAAACAGGTGAAGAAGCTGTGGAAGGTGCTGAAGGTGCTGAAGGTGCAGAATCTAAAGATGAGGATGATAAGAAATCTTCTGGAGATGATTCTTCTTAAAATTTAGTTAAAGCGTGTCTAAGCATAGCGGTATACGTCTTATCGCCGGCCTCGGCAATCCAGACGAAAAACACCAAGAGACCCGGCATAATGCCGGGTTTTGGTTTGTGGATGCGCTCGCGAATAGACAAAACGTCATGTTCAAACATGAAGCAAAGTTTAAAGGCGAAGTGGCCTTCTTTGCTTTTCAAAGTGAAAAAATCTGGTTGCTTAAACCACTCACATATATGAATGCTAGTGGTGAATCACTACGATCCTTTGCTGATTTTTATAAAATCCCTAGCGAACAAATTTTAGTCGCTCATGACGAGATCGATCTAGCCAACGGCGATGCAAAAATTAAGTGGTCAGGCGGCCATGGTGGGCATAATGGTTTGCGTAGCATTTTCTCTCACCTGAGTAAAGATTTTTGGCGCCTACGACTTGGGGTGGGTCATCCGGGAGATAAAAACGAGGTGGTAAGTTACGTGCTCAAAAAAACCAGTCGCCAAGATCGCGCTGCAATCGATACTGCAATCGATAAGTCGTTGATGGCTCTTGATGAGCTTCTTCAGGGCAAAATGGAAGTTGCTATGAAAAGCTTACATACGAAAGAATAGCTATGGGTTTTAAATGCGGAATTGTGGGCTTGCCCAACGTTGGTAAATCAACTTTATTTAATGCGTTGACGTCAACCGAGATTGCAGCAGAAAATTATCCGTTTTGCACCATTGATCCAAACGTTGGTATTGTGCCTGTTCCAGATGCGCGTCTAACCAAGCTGGCAGAAATTGCAACGTCAAAAGAACTCATTCCAACCACGATTGAATTTGTAGACATTGCGGGCTTAGTGGCGGGTGCATCTAAGGGTGAGGGTTTAGGTAATCAATTTTTAGCTCATATTCGTGAAACCGACGCTATTGCACATGTGGTGAGATGCTTTAATGATGAAAATATTATTCATGTAGATGGCAAAGTTGACCCACTTTCCGATTTAGAAACCATCAATACCGAACTAATTCTGGCAGATCTCGAAGCGGTAGAAAAAGCAATTAATAGAATCGAGCGGCTGACAAAATCGGGCAATAAGGAAGCACTTGCACAACTGGAAATCTATAAAAAACTAAAAGACCATTTAGAAAATGAAGAAGTAGCCTTCACATTCAGTGTTGATAAAGAACAAACGCCTCTTATGCGTGAATTGCATTTAATCACCAACAAACCAGCATTTTATATTGCCAACGTAGCAGAAGATGGTTTTGAGAATAATGCGCACCTACAACAACTTGAAAAATTTGCTAATAAAAAATCCATTCAAGTTATTCCCGTTTGTGCACAGATCGAAGCTGAACTTGCACAACTAAATGATGATGAACGACAAGAATATTTAGATGGTTTAGGCATAGAGGAACCTGGCTTAAATAGAGTGATTCGAGCAGGTTATGAATTATTGAACCTACAGACCTTTTTTACCGTCGGGCCTAAAGAAGCCAGGGCCTGGACAGTGCAGCAAGGCTCTATAGCGCCACAAGGGGCAGGAAAAATTCATACGGACTTTGAAAAAGGCTTTATCCGTGCTGAGGTTGTGGCTTATCAGGACTATGTCGATGCCAATGGCGAAGCTGGTGCTAAAGATAAGGGCAAATGGCGCTTAGAAGGCAAAGAATATGTTTTGCAAGAAGGTGATGTGGTGCATTTTCGCTTCAACGTATAGTACTTATATCCCATTTCAAGCGTAATTTTGGATAGAATTGACAGATCATGGAGCCTTCTATATCGTCCGCCCACCTATCGAAATATGGCTATGTAGCTCAGCTGGTTAGAGCACAGCATTCATAATGCTGGGGTCGGTGGTTCAAGTCCACCCATAGCCACCAGTTAAATCAATAAGCTACATCAATATTGATCGTTTTAAGTATCAGGCAATTCGTTCAGTCCCGCACCAGTCCCGCAGTTGAACCATCTCACGCCCTGTAATAGCCCTCAGACAGCACATCTAGGGTCATGCCTTACGCTTTATATGTTCAGGGAAATTCGTTATCACGCCTGGATGAAACAGTGAATCTGAGCATGTTCTACCTGTTATTTGATATGCCAGAATCTGTTACGTCCTCATCATGGACACTCACAGAAAAACCCGCCACCAGTAGTTCCATTTAAAGCCAGACCGGTGGTAGCTCAACGTCCTTTATACCTGATGTATCCGGATTATACCATATTACTGCAGCTATTAATACTGCAAAGGGCGCTGTTCATTCAGTCGAATTTATTGTTCGCGG
>PVMS01003763.1_pt1 | contig 15990 bp, 11 predicted proteins | sample 1853461 | NCBI WGS metagenome assembly PVMS01 (sample SAMN08582032, study PRJNA380276) | Marine sediment metagenome, whole genome shotgun sequencing project. | isolation source: ocean sediment barecode stripped | collected 2017 | reverse complement strand
TTTTTGAGGAGCATCATGCTTATGCCAATGATGAGGATGTGAATCCAAATTTTGTGAAACCGAAAATGTTTATGTTTCGCCTGCAGAAAATTATGGATGAGTATGCCGGGGGTGCCTCTGTTGGCTTTAAAACATCAGAACCCCTGCTTAGTAAAGGCCTGGAGTACCTGGAGTACATGAAAGAGGATTCTGAAAAACTGGCTGCATCTGATCTGAACGAGTTAATGAGATGCTGGGAGAATGTACACAGGATGTGGCAGGCTGAATCTCATATCCGGACCGTGCTTTTCCGTGAGGAGACCCGCTGGCCGGGATACTATTTTCGTACCGACCATCCTGCCATGAAGGAGGATTGGGAAGTATTTGCCAATTGCCGATGGGATCCCGAGACGGGTGAGTGGAAGATGATCAAACGCGAAATTCTTTAAACAGATAGCTGGCTTGAGCTTACCGACTTTAATAATAGGTGGAGGAATCAGTGGGATCACTGCTGCTGTAGAACTGGCCGAGGCCGGGCAGGAGGTGGTGCTAATTGAGAAGGACAATTACCTTGGAGGAAATGTCTCTCACTTCAACAATTACTTTCCCAAACTATGTCCACCTTCGTGCGGACTGGAGATCAACTACCGGCGCATCCGTTCAAATCCCCGGATCTCCTACTATACCGGTGCCAGTCTGAAGAGTATATGCGGAAGCGATGGCGATTACAGGGTGAATATTGATCTGAAACCCAGATTGATCAACAATAACTGTACCTCCTGTGGCAAATGTGCAGACATCTGTCCGGAGTTGCGGCCCGAAAAACTGGGAAGAACAGCAGGGGAGAAGGCAGCCTTTATTTATAATGGACTGGCCTTCCCCATGAAATATTGTATCGATCCTGAGGTATGTCTCAGAGAAGCATGTGCAAAGTGCATGGAGGTTTGCGACTACAATGCCATCCAGTTAAATGCTTCCGCTGCAGAAGTGGAAATACAGGCCGGGAAGGTCATTGTTGCCACCGGATGGGTCCTCTATGATGCAGAGCGAATTGAGAATTTCCGCTATAACGAGGAAAGTGATGTGGTAACAAATTTGGAATTTGAGCGAATGCTGGCAGCATGTACCAGGGAAAATACAAAGCTCCTCAGGCCCTCAGATGGCAAAGCTCCAAAGCGCATTGCATTTATTCAGTGTGCGGGATCAAGAGATATAAACCATCTTCCATACTGTTCAGCTGTCTGTTGCTCTGCATCTCTGAAACATGCCCTGACCCTCGAAGCAGAATATCCTGAGACGCTTTCTGAGATCTTTTACATTGATATGCGGCTAAGCGGAAGGAATGAAAGACTACTTAAGCAGGCTGAGGATAAGGAAGGGATTATCCTTACCAAGGGCAAGGTTGGCAGAATCTTACCTTCGGACCAGGAGATTGGACTTGTACTGGAGGTGGAGGATATTGCCAGTGGCCGCAAACGACAGGATGCCTACGATATGGTGGTGCTGGCCATGGGCTTGACACCCGCTCCTCTGGCTATGGAGCTGAAGAAGAATGAATATGGGTTCTATCTTCCCGAGCAAAGTTCGGGTTTGATTCCCACAGCCTCCTGCAAACGTCCCATGGATGTTTCATCGTCAGTTAAGGATGCAACAGCTTCGGCACTTAAAGCGATGCAGAAATGACGAAGGACGGAAGCTTACATATGGCGCTGGCGCTTTGTACCGGATGTGACATAGGTACATGTATCGATGCAGATAAACTTCTTGGAGCTGCCGGTGAGGCCATTCAGGGAATAAATTGTATGAAACATAGTGCACTCTGTTCCGAAGCGGGCTTGGCTGCACTGGATAGCCTTGTGCAGGAGAAGGAAGTAAAGCGCCTGGCTGTGGCAGCCTGCTCCCCAAGAGTGAAGAGTTCTGAATTTGAACTGGATGGGGTCCAAGTGGAGCGAATCAATCTGCGGGAGCAGCTTGCATGGGTGATGGAACCTGGTCATGAGGATACCCAGATGTGTGCAGAGGATCAGACCCGTATGGTGCTGGCCAAGCTGGAAGTCATTGCCGATATTACACCGTATGTGCCCGAGCAACTCAGCTCAGATATTCTTGTGCTTGGTGGTGGTATCGCCGGGCTCACATCTGCCCTGGAGGGTGCCCGGGCTGGTTACAGGGTTCACCTGGTGGAGCGCTCGGATCGTTTGGGTGGATATGCCGGAAGGATTTTTAAAATGTTACCGGGTAGTGAAGATGATGCCACTTTGAAAGAGCCGGATTTGCCTTTATTGGTGAAAGAGGTGGTGGAGCACCCGGGGGTGGAAATTTACCTGGAAGCTAATATAAATTCTATTTCGGGAGAGCCAGGTAATTTTACTGTTTCACTGGAAAGGGAGAAAGAGTCCCAATTTCGGGTGGGCGCCGTGGTGACCGCCACAGGATGGAAGCCCTATAGTACAGAGAAACTTGCACCGCTGGGCTATGGTTCAGAACGTGTCAAGACCCTGGAAGAATTTGAACAATATGTACAGGAGAAAGAGGTACCCGACCGCGTTCTTTTTATTATGTGTGCCGGTTCGAGGGATGAGAATCACCTGGCCTACTGTTCTTCCTACTGCTGCAGTGCAGCATTAAAACAGGCTCTTTATGTGAGGGAACTAAACCCCGGCGCAGAGGTCTATATCATCTACCGGGATATACGCACCACAGGATTCCAGGAGGAATTCTACAAGATGGTTCAGGCCGATGATGCCATATTTATGACCAAAGGAACCATTGAAAGTGTAAGTGATACCGGCCATGAAGTGGAGGTTATGCTAAGTGAATCGCTGCTGGATGAGCGGGTGAGCATCTCTTCCGATATGGTGGTATTGGCCACAGGCATGGTACCCAATACCACAAGTGATTTACAATTGCAGTACCGGCTTGGAAAAGGACTTCCTGAAATAGCATATGATTTCTCTGATTCTCATTTTATCTGTTTCCCCTATGAAACCAGGCGTACCGGGATCTTTGCTGCTGGTACAGTCAGAGCTCCCATGGATATGGAATTAAGCAGAGAGGATGGGGCCGGAGCCATGATGAAGGCGATCCAGACTGTAGAGAGTGTAAAGAGGGGAGAAGCTGTACATCCCAGGGCAGGAGATATGACATTCCCGGAGCTCTATATGGATCGCTGTACCGATTGTAAGCGCTGTACGGAGGAATGTCCCTTCGGCTCTTATGATGAAACGAATAAGGGTACACCACTACCCAACCCGGCACGCTGCCGCAGGTGTGGCATCTGTGTGGGTTCCTGTCCCGAGCGTGTAATCGGTTTTGCCGACTTTAACATTAACAGTGTTTCGGCTATGATCAAGGCAATTCATGTTCCCGATGAGTTTGAAGAGAAACCCAGGATCCTGGTATTTGTCTGTGAAAATGATGCCTACCCGGCGCTGGATGAAGCTGGCATTAAGCGCTTGCAATATAGTTCCTTCGTCAGGATCCTCCCGGTGCGTTGTCTGGGTTCCATCAACAAGGTATGGATCTCCGATGCACTGTCGCATGGCTACGATGGAATTCTTCAGATCGGGTGTAAGCAGGGCGACGATTATCAGTGTCACTTTATTCATGGCAGTGAACTGACCGAACAACGGGGGGAGAACCTGCAGGAGACCCTGGAAACCATGATGCTGGAACCGGAAAGGATCCAAACGAAATTTGTAGAGATATGCGAACACCACCAGATACAAGGGATTATTAACGATTATGTGGAGGAAATAGAGCTTATAGGCCCCAATCCCTTCAAGGACATGTAAGTGCCCACTGATGAATGAGATAAGTTACATACAACCAGACCTGGCTTTTAAAAGGGAGCTGAGCCGCTTGAGCGGATCACAGTTAAATCAGTGCATGCAGTGCGGAAACTGCTCTGCTGTTTGTTCACTTGCTCCGGCCGAAAGGCCCTTTCCCCGGAAGGAGATGATCTGGTCGGGTTGGGGATTGAAGGATAAATTGATCGGCAACGTGGATGTCTGGCTCTGTCACCAGTGTGGAGACTGCAGCAGCTATTGTCCGCGCGATGTAAAACCAGCCGATGTGATTTCGGGAGTTCGTCAGCTTAGCTATCGGCACTATGCTCGCCCCCGTTTCCTGGGCAGACTGCTAAGTGAGCCTGCCTGGTTACCCCTGGCCATTGCCATTCCCGTGCTGGTGATCATAGCTATTCTTTCTCTGGCAGGAACCTTCCAAATCCCGGATAGACCGGTGGATTATTCTGCTTTTTTTTCCCCATGGCCTCTTGAATGGTACTTTTTCGGCCATCACACTAAGCTTTTACCTGCTGGCATCCTTTGGTATTGGCAGATTCTGGAAAGATATGCTTAGGCAATGTCCACCTGGTGAAGCAGGTATGCACAGGCTCCCTGTGTGGAAGGTACTTGGTGAGATTCTTTCCCATAGCTCTTTTTCAGCTTGTGGTACCAGGAAAAGTGGCAAGGTGGCTCATATGCTGCTGTTTTTTGGATTTGCGCTCTGATCATGGTCACCCTCTATGCTATCTGGGCCACAGTTACGCATCATTATCCACTCCCAATCACAAATCCATTTAAAATTTTGGGAAATCTGGCTTCGTTGATGATCTATGCCGGACTGGGAATGATGAGCTGGCAAAGGATGAGAAATAAAAGCGTATTTGGAAAGAGTGGGTATTCCGACTGGCTTTTGCTGGTTTCCATAGGATTACTTACTCTTTCGGGAAGTCTGGTGCAATTGGCCCGGTTTGGAGACTGGTCCATTGCCTACCATCTTTACTTTTTCCACCTGGTGGCCGTATGGTTTGTGATTATGTACTTACCTTTTACTAAGCTGGGACATATCTTTTATCGTACCGCGGCACTGCTTTATGCCCGTTCCATAGGAAGAAAATAGCTATTTAAAACTATCCAGCACATTCCTTACGGATCCGTGTATTAGCAGCAGCCTTCTGGATTCTTCCATCTCAAGACCCAGTTCCTCGCTGATCATTCTTGATCCCCGCTCTACCAGCTTGGCATTGGTCAGTTGCATATCCACCATCTTATTGCCCTTGACCCTGCCCAGCTTGATCATGGTGGAGGTGGTGATCATATTGAGGATCAGTTTTTGTGAGGTTCCTGATTTCATGCGGGTACTTCCAGTAATAAATTCCGGTCCCACCAGTGCCTCCAGGGGAACATCCACCGCTTCAGCCAGCTTGCTGTTGGGATTGTTGGTGATGCAGGCGGTCAGAAGTCCATGTTTCTTTGCATCCTGAACGGCACCAATCACATAGGGCGTTCTTCCAGAGGCAGCGATGCCCACCACCACATCGTTCTTCCCTGGTTTGAATTTGGCCAGATCACGCCAGGCTCCATGAGGATCATCCTCTGCCGATTCCACTGCTTTGCGGATTGCTTTGTCACCACCGGCAATGATGCCGATTACAATGTCAAAGGGAACCCCGAAGGTAGGTGGAATTTCAGAAGCATCCACGATCCCAAGCCTGCCACTGGTGCCCGCCCCAACATAGAAGAGGCGTCCCCCTTTCATAAGTCTTGGAATAATGCCATCCACCAGACTCTCGATCTTCGGGATGATGGTGTGCACAGCCTTATGTACGGTGCTGTCCTCCTGGTTGATATTCTCCAGCAGCTCCCTTACTGACATCTGTTCCAGGTTGTCATAACGGGAGGCGGATTCGGTAATGGAGACAGATCCATTCATATCTGTTGAATGAACTTTCTGGTGGTAGGTAATCAGACCTTCGATTGGAGAAGGCATAATCAGACTGATTTTCAGCTGATGCTTCTCCATTACTTCCTTGAGAATCTCCTTGAAATAGTAAGCTACAGATCCTGCAAATCCGATCTCCAGATCTTTGTAATGACTGTATTTCGAGATATTTTTGGCAAAGAAATCTTCAAAGGCTGCAGAGACAATCTCCCTGATTTCATGATGCTCAATATATTTAGCTGCAATGCGTGTTAAGGAAGCCAGGTACCTGTTTGCGTGTGGTTTGTTGTAGACGTTTTCCAGGATCTGGTCCATGGTGAGTCCCTCTTCGGCGATAATAGCTTCTCTTAATTGATCATTCAGGTTTCGTTTATGCAGGGCATTAACAAGCCGTTTTCCAATATCGGCACCGCCACCCTCGTCACCCAGAGAGTAACCCATGGCTGGCACCTTATCAGAGATCTTGCCATCCTTGTAGAATCCGGAGTTGGACCCTGTGCCCAGGATGCAGGCTATTCCGCTTTTATCCATGAATAGTGCACGAGCTACACCCACCAGGTCATCCTGAACCTGTATGTAGGGATGTACCCCGATCCGCTTTTGAAGCGCTCTGTGGATAACATCCTTCATCTCTTCATTGGCCACACCCGAACCATAGAAATACACCTCATGAATATTAGGTTCATCTCCCTGTAAATCAAGTGCTCCAAGTTCCTCCTCAATCTCTTTTTTGCTTGAATGGTAGGGGTTGATTCCCATGCAGGATAAAGAACGGATTTCTTTTTCACCCAGTAATCTCCAATCAGTCTTGGTAGAACCGCTGTCTGCTATCAATATCATGGTATAGTAATATGAATGATGTATGACAAATTACCTGAATTAATTTGTAAATTGCAAGCTTATAAACTGGAAGTAATGGATGATATTTTTCAAAATATTGGAAATAAACTTACTCTGAGTCTGCGCATAGAACGCACACTGGAAAATGCCATCCGGGAGAAGAAGTTAAAAGTCGGTTCCAGGCTACCCACTGAGCGAGAAATGTGTGAATCTTTTGGAGTTAGCAGGACCGCCCTGAGGGAAGCTTTGAGACGCTTGAGCGCACGTGGGCTGATCACCATTCAGAAAGGCAGTGGCATGTATGTAAGCGAGATCAACATCGAAGATGCTATTGATACGCTTAACTTATACTACGATCTGAAATTTGACAAAAATCTGCTCGCTCAGATTATTGAGGTGAGGTCTATTTTTGAACCCGAAATTGCAAAGCTTGCTGCGCTTAATCGGAGCTCTAAGGATCTGGACGAACTGAGCAGGATCCTGGCGGACTTTGAAGCGGGTGATCCTGATAATACTCAGATGGAAGCTGACCTTGATAACAGTTTCCACCTGGCCATAACAAAGGCCACACTGAATCCCATTGTCCAGATGACCATGGAACCTATCTACTCACTTCTTCCCAGGATGAGGAATTATATCTACGGGAATATAGATGGGGAGAAGAGCTCTACCCTGAAGTCGCACCGGGATCTTCTGGACGCCATCCGGAATCAGGATGGTGACCGGGCACAGCTGATCATGAAGGATCACCTGGACCGTACCAGGGAGATCTATAGTAAACATATGAAACCGGAGTTTAACTGAACAACATATAAAAACATTATTGCAGCTCTGACGTTATTCTCAGCATGAAGGGAATAGATGAGTAAGAAATTGTGCATTGAGGAGGATGGACTGGATGTTAAGTTACTGGACAGGAAGATGAAGTATCGTTGTACTAAATGTGATAAACAATCCCCTAAGGAGAAATGGTGTTGCAAGCCAAAGAAAATAAAGCGATGATTCTGGCGGCAGGGCCGGGTACCCGCCTGAAGCCGCTGACCGATAATAAGCCCAAAGCCTTGCTGGAGTGGGAGGGCAAGCCACTGCTGGAACATATTATCGAAAAGCTGAAATCCAGTGGTTTTACTTCCATCATTATCAATGTACATCACCATGCTGCAATGATCATTGATTTTGTGAAACAGAAGGATCACTTCGGGATCGAAATCGAGTTTTCACATGAAAAGGAGGAACTTCTCGATACAGGAGGGGGAATTGCCAATGCTTCCTGGTTTTTCGGAAAAGAAGCTTTTCTTGTCTACAATGTGGATATCCTCAGTGATATTGATCTGCGTGCCATGTATGAGGATCATCTTCGGAGCGGCGCAATTGCAAGCCTGGCGGTGAAGGAACGGGTAACTACCCGCAGCCTCCTGATGAATAAAGAAGGCTACTTAAAGGGCTGGCGTGACAACCGGAGCGGTGAGACTATTCTTACAGACGCTCCAGCAGATGGTCTTTTCCCCATCGCCTTCAGTGCCATTCATATCATGGATCCTGAAGTTTTCAAGCTCTTCCCTGAGGAGAAACGTTTTCCGCTGATGCCATTTTACCTGGATCTGGCTCTTATCCACCCCGTCAATCTGTACCGGCACGATCGCGATAGCTGGGCCGATATGGGTAAATTGGAATCCTATACCTGATTTATTATTCAAAAATAACATGGAACTAAGCGATAAGTTAGAGGCGCAAATAGCGCAATGGAATAAGGAGCTGGAGGGCAAAAGCCCCATGGGTGTCATCGGATTTTTCCTGCAGCATTTTGGCGAACACATTGTCCTCTCCACCAGCCTTGGTTTGGAGGACCAGGTAATTACAGAGATGGTGCTTCGCCAGAAGAGAGATACAGAAGTATTTACCCTGGATACCGGAAGGCTCTTCCCTGAAACTTATGATCTGATAGCCAGGACCAATAAGTTTTTTGGTATTCGAATGAAGACCTATTTTCCCGAACCTGCAAAGGTAGAGGAGATGGTGGCAGCCAGGGGTATCAATCTCTTTTATGACAGTGTTGAGAACAGGAAGCTATGCTGCTCCATCAGGAAGGTGGCACAGTTACCCCGGGCCTTTAAAGATAAGCAGGCATGGATCTGCGGATTGCGAAAGGATCAATCGGTCTCCAGGTTTTTCAATAAGCTGATAGAGTGGGATGCCAACAACGGACTGGTGAAGATCAATCCCTTGATTAACTGGACCGAAAAGGAGGTATGGGACTATATTAAGAAGAACAATATTCCCTATAATCTTCTTCATGACAGGGGATTCCCCAGTATCGGCTGTGAACCATGTACACGTGCCATAGAACCCGGAGAGGATATTCGTTCCGGTAGGTGGTGGTGGGAAAGTGAGCTGCACAAGGAGTGCGGCCTTCATAAAAAATAAACTTCTTCTACTGGTCGATTACTCCTGATCCAAGCAGTTCGTCTCCATCGTACCACGCTGCAAACTGTCCGGCTGCAACTCCCCGCTGAGGTTCCTTAAATGTGATAAACAAACCAGAAGGAGTTCTGTGAAGAGTACCCTCCTGAAGGGCCTGCCTGTAACGAATCCGTACCAGGTAAGATCGGCTTTCACCCACCTTCATTTCCAGATCCCTTCTAATCCAGTGTATCTCTTCCGGAATAATTTTCAGTCCGCGCCGGAACAGACCCGGATGCTTTTGTCCCTGTCCCACATAAATACGATTGGTCTTCACATCCGTTGCAATTACGAAAAGCGGTTCAGTTTTCCCTCCCACATTTAAACCTTTACGCTGGCCCACTGTAAAGAAATGGGCTCCCTGGTGTTTCCCGGTCCACTGTCCATCCTCTTTCACATAGGTCCATGGAGCGCAAATGGCTTCCAGATCTGAAAAGTCTTGTTTTTCAGAACTGTACTGACTCAGATCGGCAGGAATCTCAAAAATATTACCTTCTCTGGCTTTCAGCTTCTGCTGCAGAAATACCGGAAGATGTACCTTGCCCACGAAACAGATTCCCTGTGAATCTTTTTTCCCGGCTGAGGCAAGTCCCTGTGCCCTGGCAATCTCCCTTACCTCTGGTTTTTGGAGATGCCCTATGGGGAACAGAGTTCTGGTGAGTTGTTCCTGAGACAGCTGGCAGAGGAAGTAACTCTGATCCTTGTTGGGATCGTTTCCGGCCAGGAGGTGCTGGATCTCCGATCCATTGATGTTACTGGTCTCCTTTCTGCAATAGTGACCTGTTGCCACATAATCAGGTTTATAGGCTTCCGCCGCCTTCAGGAAGGCATCGAATTTAATTTCACGGTTGCAGAGAACATCGGGATTGGGAGTCCGGCCTTTCTGATATTCCGAGAACATATAATCAATAACCCGCTCCCTGTAGGGTTCACTCAGATCTACAACATGGAAAGGGATATCCAGCTTTTTGGCTACCAGCTCGGCAAAAACCACATCTTCGTCCCAGGGACAATCTGCATCTATTACGCCGGTTTTATCGTGCCAGTTGATCATGAATAGCCCGATGACCTCGTAACCCGCTTCCTTTAACAGGTAGGCAGCCACACTGGAATCTACTCCTCCCGACAATCCAACAACAACACGTTTGGCCATGTTTCAATTTTGCCACAAAAATATGAAATTCTAAGCAATCCAATCTTATCTTTACATAATGTCTCCCCTTAACATCTATAAAGCATCTGCAGGTTCCGGAAAGACCTTTGCCCTGACCATGGAGTATCTGAAATTACTCTTCAGACAGCCAGGGGTCCACCGGCATATCCTGGCGGTTACCTTTACCAACAAGGCGGCAGGGGAGATGAAACACAGGATATTGAGCACGCTTTCAGCACTTTCCCATTATAGTTTGGGTGAGTCAATGGAGGAAATGAAACAGCTTGTTGAAGAGACTGGAATGGATGAAAGGGCCATCAGTGTGAGGGCCGGAGAGCTGCTGGATATTATTCTGAATGATTACTCCGGATTCTCTGTGGGCACCATCGATAAATTTTTCCAGTCGGTGATAAGGGCATTCACCAGGGAAATTGGTATACAGCCCGGTTACAACCTGGAGCTTGATCATCCCCGTGTTCTGTCCCTGGCTGTGGATCGTATGTTCCAGGATCTTGGAAATCATCCAGAACTTCAGGCCTGGCTGATCCGCTATGCCGAAGAGCGGATGGAGGAGAGTAAATCATGGAATTTCAAACAGGAGATCATTCAACTTGGAATGCAGCTTTTTAAAGAGTCTTTCCAGGAATTGTTTCTGAAACACAGTATCTCGGAACTGAATAAGGAAAACCTGGATCTCTTTCTCCAGGATCTGATTCAAGTGGAGAAGCAGACCCGCAGCGAAATGAAGGCAAGGGGTAAAGAGGCGCTTCAGCAAATGGGGAGGCTAAATCTTAACCCTGAAGATTTCCATCTTAAAAGTAAATCACCTGCATCACTTTTTTTGATAGCAGAGAAAGGTGAGGATGTTCCATTTACCGAATCCAAACTGTTGGCCCTGGAGCTTCCTGAGAAATGGCTTAAGAAAGATTCCTCGCAGGCTATGATTGCACTTACCGAGGAGCAGCTGATACCCCTTCTGAATGATATATACAGCCTCCAGGTAAGCTTAAATACCGTAGCAGTAGTCCGGGCTAATTTCTATACCCTTGGTATCCTTGTCGATACCTGGGAATATGTGAGGGCATATACCCGGGAGAGAAATCTCTTCCTGATTGCCGACTCAAGCCGCTTTCTCCGGGGGATCATCGGGGGAAACCAGGTACCTTTTATCTACGAACGTACAGGAAACCGCTTCCAGCATATCATGCTGGATGAGTTTCAGGACACCTCGTTGTTTCAATATGATAACTTCAGGCCCCTGCTGGACAATTCCCTGGCAGCAGGGCAGCAGAACCTGGTGGTAGGGGATGTAAAGCAGTCTATTTATCGCTGGCGAAATTCAGACTGGAAGATTCTGGCGACGGAGCTGGAGCATGATTTCCGGCACCAGGAGGTCCATATCCGTACCCTTACCAGGAACTTCCGGAGCAGGGAACAGATCATCCGGTTTAACAACACTGTTTTCCAGCTTTCTTCGGAACTGCTGTCCACTTTGATCGGAAGAGAATTGCTGGCTTCGCCAATTACCAGGAACGAAGCTGAGCAGGAAATGGAACGGTTCAGAAGAGCCTATGAGGATGTGGTACAGGAGATACCAGAACATCAGATGGGAACAGGTGGGTTTATCAAAGGAGTGTTTTTTGAGAAAGATGAACGCTCGTTCAGGGAACAGGTGCTGGATGTCCTCCCACAGTGGGTGGAGGAGATCAGGCAATCGGGCATTGAACCGGGCGAAACGGCTATCCTGGTCCGAACCCGTAAAGAGGGTGTAGCCGTGGCAAACAAATTGCTGGAGCATGCCAGGCTCAGCGGTGAAGCTTTTAATCTGCGGCTCATTTCCAATGAATCTTTGTTGTTGGTACATAATAATTCAGTAACACTTCTCGTATCCCTCCTTCGCTACCTGGTACAACCCGACCACGAGATTAACAATACCCTGCTTAAGTACCATTGCTATTTGCTGGGAACTAAGAAGGACATGGATTCTGCACAACTGTTTGGTGTGGATATTCCGCCGGAACACTTCTTCCCGGAGCACTTCTCTGAACAGATAGACTTGCTCAGACAATTGCCCCTTTATGAATTGATTGAATCATTAATAGAAGAGTTCTCCCTTGGGGGCCGTGTCGAGGATCTGCCCTATCTACAGGCTTTTCAGGATGTTGTGATTGATCTTCAGCGAAGAGAACCGGTCGGAATCAGTGATTTCCTGGATTACTGGGAACAGCATGGTGCCAAACGGAGTATTGCTGTCTCAGAAGAGTCCAACGCACTCAGGATTCTGACAATACATAAAGCAAAAGGATTGGAATTTAAGGCTGTCATTGTTCCCTTCTGTGATTGGGAGGTGACCACCGATCACCGAAACTCTGAAATCCTCTGGTGTTCAACCGAGGGAACAGTCCTGGATAGAATCCCCATGCTACCTGTGAGATTCACTTCCAGGATGATACATACCCTGTTCGCACCAGCCTATTACCGGGAACGGATGAAGGGATATATGGACAAGCTCAACCTATTATATGTGGCATTTACCAGAGCCAGGGATCTGCTATATCTTGGCATACCCAGGAAGGAGGACCCCGGGGTGAGAAGCACCGGAGACCTGCTGCGGACTATTTTAAGTGGAAATCCGGAGAAGCAACCCAGCACAGCTCCCCTTCACTCTTACCTCGATGGGAATGTGATGACCATTGGAAAAATGCCGGTTTATCCCTCCCAGCTTCCTGCGGAGGATCCGTGGCAGTTCAGGAGCTACCCGGTGAACCGGGATACGCGAGGTCTGAAGGTAAGGCTGCGAAGCGATCAGTATTTTGTGGATGAAGAGGGGATATTCAGAACCGAACGCATGTATGGTACAATGATGCACCAGATCTTTTCCAGGATTTTAAGTGCAAAGGACCTGGGATCGGTGCTCGACGCCATGCAGAAAGAGGGCCAGGTTCCGGGAAAAGAACGGGAGGTACTGGAAATATTGATACGCCAGAAGTTAAACGGACCAGTCGTAAAACACTGGTTTTCGGGAAAAGAGAGCACCCAGGTAATTAACGAAAGGGCCATTCTATGTGGGCATGGTGCTATATTACGACCCGACCGCGTGATTGTGGAGGATGACCGGGCAACGGTGATCGATTTCAAATTTGGAGAAAAGGAGAAGCCTTCCTACATCAGCCAAATGCGCTCTTACATGGAACAGCTCCGTAAGATGGATTACAAGCAAGTGGAGGGATACCTTTGGTATGTGACCCTGGATAAAACAATTAAGATTTAAGGGCATGGTCTATTCATGGGGAACAGAGAGAAGGCTGAATGCGTACAGCGATTATTTCAAAAAGCTCTATGGCGAACGTGTGCAAAAGATCACTATCGATGCCGGGTTTACCTGTCCCAACAGGGATGGAACATGCGGTACCGGGGGTTGTACGTTCTGTAATAACAGCGCTTTTAATCCTTCATACAATGATCCTGAGAAGTCCATTGCTGCTCAGATCATGCAGGGCATGGCCTTCCACAAAAAGAGGTACCGGAAGGCAAGCAGATACCTGGCCTATTTTCAGGCTTATACAAACACCTATGCCAGCCTGGAGGATCTGAGTTCCATGTATGAGCAGGCGCTTTCCATACCCGAAGTAATGGGAATTGTGGTAGGCACACGACCCGATTGTGTGGATGCCAGGATACTGGACTATTTCCAGGACCTTTCAGATCGCTGTCATCTGGTTGTTGAATATGGTATAGAGTCAATTTTTAACAGAACCCTGAAACGGGTAAACCGGGGTCATGATGTGGAGAAGAGCCTTTGGGCTGTTAAAGAAACTGCTGACAGGGGAATACGGGTTGGAGGCCATGTGATTATAGGTCTGCCGGGAGAGACAATAGACGATTTTCTGGCAACGGCCACAGAGCTTTCCCGATGGCCTCTGAGCAGTATTAAGTTTCATCAATTACAGGTGATCAAGGGGACTGCCATGGCCAGGGAATACCTTGAGAAACCACAGGATTTCATTTCTTTTTCCATGGAGGAATACCTGCAATTGATGATGGAGATGCTTGAAAGGCTCAATCCTGAATTTATTGTGGAGCGGATTGCAGGAGAAGTGACACCCGGAATGGGGATCAGAGAGGGATGGGGCATCCGCTACGATGGCGTATTAAGAGCCTTTGAGGAGCTGCTTCAAAAAAATGATAGCTGGCAGGGGAAAAACTTTAACGCGGAAAGATGATGCAGCCTCTACTTGAAACACTGGCCATACATCTGGTTCAAACAGCTTCGGGTGAGCTGGGCAAATCCCGAATAATCTTGCCAAACAGGCGTGCGGGACTCTTTCTTCAACGTCATTTGGCCTTACATATCACCAAAACAGATTGGGCACCGCGTATCTATACCATCAGTGAGTTTATCGATGAGTCGAGTCAGCTGGAACTTGCCGATCCCCTGGACCTCTTCTTTACCCTCTACGATATCTATCATGATTCTGTAGAGCATCCAGATTCACTTGATGAATTTTATCTCTGGGGTGAAATGATGCTCAGGGATTTCGATGAAATGGATAAGTACCTGGTGGATGCGGACATGTTGTTTCGAAACATCATCGACCTGAAAGCACTGGAAGAGCCCATGGCTGGTCTGGAAGCCGATCAGCTTGAGTTTATCAGGCAGTTCTGGACAGGATTTCATTGGGGCGAAGCGACTCCTGAAAAGGAGCTTTTTTTAAAAAGCTGGCTACTTCTGCCGGTGCTGTATAAGGGTTTAAGGAGTGTCCTGGCAGCAAGGGGTGAGGGCTACCAGGGGATGCGCTACCGCGAGATAGTAGAAAGAACAGTAGAGGGTGAGATGGATTATAGCTGGGAGGGAAGAACCATTGTTGCCGGGTTTAACGCACTGAACAGCTGCGAGAAGAGAATCTTCGCCGCTCTGCAGAAGCAGGGAGCAGAGTTCTACTGGGATTATGATCATCAATACACAGATCGAGCAGGCAAGGAGGCAGGTCGCTTTTTAAGAGATAATATGGAGCAGTTTCCTCCAGCAGCCAAGCTTCAGGAGTTTCGTGGACTGGAAAAGGAGAAGGAGTTCAGAATTTTTGAACTTCCAACGGATGTGCTTCAAGCCAAAACCATACACCGGATATTGGAGTCCAAGGAGCCGGAGACCCTGCGTGATTGTACCGATACTGCTCTGGTTCTTTGTGATGAGGACTTGCTCTTACCGCTTATGATGTCGCTACCCGCTGATACAGGGGAGATCAATGTTACCATGGGCTATCCCATGAAGAATACACCTGTATATAGTTTTATCGACACCCTTCTGCGTCTGCAGCACAACATCAGGAAAGCATCGGGAGGAAAGGTTCATTTTTATCACAAGGATGTGATGGCTATACTTCTGCATCCTTATTTCAGGAAGATGAAAGAGGCCTCCACGGAAGACCTGAGCCGTGAAATACTTCAAAATAACCTGATAATGGTAGATCAGGATTTGTTCCAGGGAGAATTGGAAAGGGCCATATTCAGACCCGTGGAGGATGCAGATGACTTACTTGAATATCTGAAAACCCTTTTCATGCATATCCTTGAAACCCTGGCAGGAAAAGAGGAGTTGATGCAGCAATCCCTGGATCGTGCTTTTATACTTCAGTTACTGACCCATTTAAATAAACTCGAAAGGATAATAACGAGGCGTCCCGGCATAAGTGCAGGCATTCTTGAAAGATTGTTAAAAAAGTTGCTGGCCGCTCTTCGAATTCCATTTGAGGGAGAGCCTCTTTCCGGGCTGCAAATGATGGGAATTCTGGAGACCAGGTTGCTGGATTTCAAGCATGTGATTTTCCTTT
>PVMS01025601.1_pt1 | contig 15997 bp, 22 predicted proteins | sample 1853461 | NCBI WGS metagenome assembly PVMS01 (sample SAMN08582032, study PRJNA380276) | Marine sediment metagenome, whole genome shotgun sequencing project. | isolation source: ocean sediment barecode stripped | collected 2017 | reverse complement strand
CTAGCCGTCGTGGGTGAACACGGTCGACTCTGAGTAGTCGATGACCGATGGAAGGAAGCGTCGGCGGGACAGAGATGCCCGTCGGGTAGCCCTCGGAAATCACGACATTGTCAATCACCAATCCTGTCTCATCGAACATGACGGCAGCCGTATAACCCACGGCATCGAAACGCCCCACTTCGCCAGGGAGTTCGAGTATTGCGATCGGCTCATCGTCGATCGAAGCAGAAATCCATCCGACTCCATCTTCCTCGTAGCACGACACGCGCAGGCGAAACGGCACTCCAACCGGGCGGACCAACGACGACCGGCCCAGGTCAGACAGAACCGAGAGCTCCGTGGAGGAACCTGTCTCTGCTGTCGGGTCCGCTTCCGTTCGAGCGACAACTGCCAGGCTCTGATCACCAGTCCACGCAATTCCGTAGCTGCTGCCACCAGACCAGCAGCCGGTCGTGAACAACCCCAACGAGTGACCCGAGATCGTGACATCGGACTCGATCGTGATGGCCTGCAACGGCGGCCAAGTCGACCGAAGGGTCTGGGTTTGACTCACGTCGACAACGTTCACATGCAGTTCCCCGTCGACGATCTGCGAGCTCAGGAGTTGGTCCCTGCCGGTCCAGAACAACTCGGACTCGCCGTCGTCGAAGTCCTCGGAGCTGAGCACGAACACGTCGCCGGAAGACTTCTCAACCGAGATGATCGAGGAGTTCGAAGTCTCTGCTGTCGTGGATGATATTGGAGGCTCGACAGCCTTAGAACCTCCAGAACATCCCACGGCGACAATGCCAACCACAACGAACAGAAGCAGCGCGTCTACTCGTACAGCTGTCACCGATATGGAGGCCCCTACCGTCGTTTGCCGCCGACCTTACACAACTCAACCGCCACTGTTCATAGGGGACTACCCCTATCAGTCAACTCGAGCACCTCGCCCATATCCGGCATCTGCACGACGCTCAACAGGCGTGCACAATGTGCCGATGTATCGCAGTTGGCTTTAGCCCTTCTTATCCCACACGGAGACGGCGTAGAGGAGCATGAATCGAGATCGCATATGTGCCTGATTGATCCTTGAGGTGGGTTGGGCGCGTTTGGACTCCTGATTGCGACTGGTCGATAGTCGGGTTACCGTCGTCACGATGACTCGCCCAGCAATCCACCTCGGCGCGACCGTACTCGGAGCCAAGGATGCTCGCGCCCTGGCCGCCTTCTATCGAGATCTCCTTGGGTGGGAGATCACTGATGACAAGCCAGATTGGGTTGAACTTCCTGCCCCGGACGGAGGTGCAGGACTGTCTTTCCAGACAGAAGAGAATCATGTCCCGCCTGTGTGGCCGACGACTGACAATGAGCAACAGATGATGATGCACCTTGATATTTCGGTCTCGGACCTCGATGAGGCAGCTGCTGTGGCAGTGGCCCTGGGAGCGTCGCTTGCAGCGTGGCAGCCGCAGGATGAGGTCAGGGTGATGATTGATCCAGCAGGCCATCCCTTTTGTCTGTACGAACCAGGTCACACGGCATAGCCGGCTTGGGCCGCAGACCTAGCCTCAGGGTCTCCGCCCACGCAACAGCCTCGTCGTTCATCCTCGAACGCTACGCACGACGGGGCACCGCGTAACGGTACATATGGCTGCAGCCAGGCTCACCAAACGACGGTCGGTCACCCGCCGCCAGGTTTGATCAGAAGACAGGTCGCAGCACCACGTGCGAAAACACGTTCCGATGCATCGACGACACTGGCCTCAGACGCCGCAAAGGTTCTTCCCATCGATATGACCTCTCCGATGCAACGAACAGGACCGGTGTCGGTTGTGATCGGACGCAGATAGCTCGCAGCAAGGTTGAGTGTGGCGTACCCAGTTCCCGCTGGCAATCGTGTCTGTATGGCGCATCCTGTCGCAGTATCTATCAGCGTCGCGGCCAACCCTCCGTGAACCATCCCGTAGGGGCGGTAAGGAAACTCGCTTGGGGTGCAACCAATTACGCCGTGACCGTCACCGTTGTCCCACAGCTCGAAGCCGAGAGTCGCCGCGATTGGAGGTGTCACTTCGCCGTTGGGCCATGCCTCCAAGAACTCCTGACCCGAAAGAGGGCGCAACGATCGTGCCAGTTCTGACGGTTCGTTCCAAACGTGGGTCCTCGATCGAGATAGGGCTTCATCCACGTTCAATCCCATCGGCCACCGTGTCGGCAGTTCTACACTGTGGACCCTGGGCTGCTCGGATGGGCGGCCCATAACGGCAACCCATGCGTGACGATCTACGATGTCTGCGATGCACTACGAATTCCGGCGATACAAGATCCAGTCTGGAAGGATCGACGAGTTTGTTGCCGCTTGGAAGGAAGGGGTTGTCCCGCTCCGTGAGAAGTATGGCTTCACCCTCCACGGTGCGTGGGCAGTTGATGAAACCGACGAATTCATATGGGTACTCGGCCACACTGACATCGAGTCGTTCGAGTCAGCGAATCGTCGGTACTACGAATCAAACGCTCGAAAGAGCCTCAACCCTGACCCCGCACAGTTCATCGCTGAGGTCTCGAAGTTGTCAGCCCGACCAGTGCTCTAAAGGTCGTCCATCACGGCACCTACATGCACCACTGAAACAACGCAGGTCTGAGTCTGAGTCGAAGGGTGGACCAAAGGTCAGGACTGCTGCTTGGGCGCCTTCGGCTCGAGCGTTCCTATCCACACACATGCTTTCTCGAACCACGAGCCGAGTTGCTCGGTATCTCTCAGAAGATCGTCGGGAACAGAGACGTAACCTCGCATAACACTTCCGTACTGTACGACCGGGCCGCTCCCGTATCTGGAGAGAAACCCGTCGGTCAGTTCATCACACAGACGCAGAGCCATTCCTCCCTCCACATCGAGAAAACTGAACATATGGCCATTGTGTGAGGTGTAGGGGTTCTTTGCACTTCAGGTTCCAGCGTGAAATCGAACGAGCACCCTGACAGGAGGATCGTCAGTGCCGCCATCGCAACCACCGGGCCAGATCTCAATGCCGCCCCACTCACCCAGGCTGAATCGCCGCCGACCAGACAGTACGAGCCATGCATAACAGCTTTGAATTCAGGTGGCAGCGCTGAGCCGTCATGAAGCCAGTTGTGAGCCAAAGTCGCCGGGCGCTGGTCAACTCTCTGTGCTCGCTCGACGGTATCGAGCGGTGCCGCCGAACGATTGTCAGTCGAATCGGTCGATGATGGCTGCGACGATCTCGTCGGGTGCGTCTTCTTGGATGTAGTGCTTGGCCTCGGGTAGTTCCACCACCACTCGGTCGAGGAAGATCTTCTTCATTTGACTCAGAAATTTGGGACGAAAGGCCAGGTCCTTCATCCCCCAGACCAGTAGCACTGGTTTCGACGCGAGGTTCGCTTTCACCTGTGCGTCGAGGTCTTCGAGCCAATCTCCGGATGCCAGGATCTCCCTGGGCGCGACAGGCAGGGCCACGCGCATCGCTGGCGTGGGTTGAACGGCCCGGTAATGCTCCATCACCTGTTCTGAGAGTCTGGTCGTCACGCCCATGGGAATCCCGCGTTCGACAAACCAGTTGTTTTCCAGAATTCGGCGTTGCATGAAACCTGTGGACATGAATCTGCTGAAGATACGCATCGTTGAGCTCACGTCTTTCCAGAACCATGTGTTGCCCAAGATGATCCCGGACACACGATCAGATCTGGCGGCGGCCATACTCATGCTGACCGGCCCTCCCCAATCTTGACCCATCACGATCATGTCATGCAACCCCAAGTGGTCCACCAGTTCCCCCAAGATTCCAGCGTGCTCGCTCGGGGTGTACCCATAGCCGTCAGGACGGATCGACAACCCATAACCCGGATAGTCGATGACCACGCACCGAAACCGGCCACGCAGACCAGCAACGATGTGCCTATAGAGAAAACTCCACATCGGTTGGCCATGACATAAAACAATCGGACGACCCTCACCCTCGTCGACGTAATGCACGCGACCAACCGAGGACTCAAACCACTTCGATTCGAACGGAAACAGATCAGGAGAGGGTGTGAATTCAACCGTCACCATTCGAGTCTACGACTTCAACGCTCCACGTGGTCGAGAGATCTGCAGGATGGAGGCACAGCAGCGACCGACCACCCGCACATCACGACTACCTGGAATCGAAGCCCCTATGGGCGGGATCAGATCGACGATTGCATCTTCCGGACCGTCACGCCTGATTCGGAGCGGAGTGGCTTGGTGTCTGACGTTGGTGGAAAGGTGCACGCTCCGGCGGCAGAACCGAGAGCACAATGAAGAATTCGTTGCCGACCGGGTATTCCATCACGACCAACGAGACGTCACCCTGCCCAGTGTCGATGCGCCTTGCTCCGAGCTGCTCAAGACGAAGAACCTCGTTCTCCTGCGTCATACCAACGGGACAAGTATCGAGATGCATCCGGTTCTTGTGCGCGTTCGAAACGGAAGTCGCCATCAACGGGATCGTGGATACGGCTTCGTCTATTCGGGGATGCGAGCGTTCTTGAGCGCTGCGAGGTAGACGGTCCACGGTTCGGGATTGGCGAGAGGTGTTGGATCTCACGAATTCCTCATTCACGACAGATCGTTCCCTGGGCCTGTCAGCCGAGCTCCCTCAGGAAGGCTTCGTCGGTTTCGAAAGCGAGCGGAGGTAGATCGTCGAGATTGAACCATCCGACGTCATCAGCATCGTCCCCTGCCTCGAGAGTCCCACCAGTCACCGTCCCGGCGAACCAGATGCCCACGGTCGGCTTGGCAGGATCATGGAAGTTCGATGCAGCGAACACGACCTCACCGATGTCAGCGACCAGACCGGTTTCTTCGCGGAGTTCACGAGCAGCGGCCTCTCGCACGTCCTCCCCGTAGTCCACGTAACCGGCGGGAATCGACCACAACCCAGCTCTCGTCGCTGTCGGGCCCCTCCGTACCATGAGCAGTTCGGCGTCATCGTTGAACACCACAACGGCCGCGCCGACACCGGGGTTCCGCCAGTTGACGAAGCCGCACGATGGACACTTAGTTCTTACGCCACCCTGGATGGTCACCGTTGCGAGTTTCGTTGTGCAGTGGGGGCAGTACGTATATTCGCCCGGCCATGAATGGGTGTGGGACATCGCACAAGTCTGGCACAGCACCGTGGCACCTACCACGCCCAATCATTTGGTCAGGTGCACCAATGGCTGCCGCATGTTGCAAGCACCGTTGTATCCATCCGTCACGTTGTCGGCCTCCTCGATCGCGTATGACGACGGCAGGTCCTCGAGACTGCAGCTTTCCGACACGCACGATCATTCACAAACTGCGAGGAATACCTTGCGACCACCATTCCCGAGTGAGTACAGTTTTACTCAATATCGTTGAGGACGAAGTTGCCCCACTTCCCCGTGATCCGGCTCCAGGTTGCAGAAGGCCTCGCTCTCTTGATGGAGCTTGCGACTTCCCAGAAAATAGAAGATGCTTTGCTCTGAATTCTTCGGGGACGTCAGCCAAGCATTCCGATGTTCCCTCGCACCCCAGAACCCAAGGAGAGACTCATGGGACAACGGATCACAGTAGCTACCCGCCTGGATGGCGACTTCGCTGTCCTCACCGGCGACCGATCCATGACGGGCCAAGATAGCGAGACCTACGCGTCTCGGAACAGCACGGATGCGTCCGGCTCCATGGGATCCTTGTTGGCCATGAGGCTGTTCGACAATGATCCGGACCTCAATCACGTACATATCCAGTCGAACATCACAACGCTCAGACGAGAAGGCGGATGGGACACGGCGTCGCTTGCGCGCGCCGTGCGCACGATCGAAATGCTGTTCGTGTTCTGGGATACATCGGCAACCGATGCTCATGGTCCGATTGGCGGCGAGGGGCGGGGACTCGCAATCGAAACCCCATCGCCGGCTGGAGTTGTCGGAGCTGGAGCAGACGACGAATTCCTCGAATCACTACGGTCCTCCCACTACAACGCGACGATCACATCGATTACAGCGGCCCACGAGAGCCTGTGGATCATGGAGGTAACTCCCGACCTCGCGCTACGTGAATACCACGCTGGCCAGTACGCCACGTTGGGCCTCGGCTTCTGGGAACCTCGCGTCGATGGCCACCAGGAGCAACTCGATGAAGGCCAGGTGGAGAAGCTGGCCCGCCGGTCATACTCAGTCAGTAGCTCGATTCTCGACGCAGACAACAATCTGCTCGACCCAGATGCGGTTCAGTCTCTCGAGTTCTATCTGGTGCTCGTAATGAAGGACTGGCAAGACACGCCGGCAATTCTGACGCCAAGGCTATTCAACAAGACGGTCGGTGACCGAATCTACCTCGGCGGCAAACTCGCAGGTCGTTACCGATTGGACAAGCTGACCAACGACAACAACGACGTCTTGCTCCTCGCCACCGGGACGGGTGAGGCACCACACAACCGCATGATCCTTGACCTCCTTCGGCGCGGGCACACCGGCCGGATCGTGTCAGTATGTGCCGCTCGCTATGCGCGCGATCTCGCGTACCTAGACGTCCACCAAAGGCTCATGACCCTGTATGACAACTATTCGTATGTTCCGATGACCACCCGCGAACCTGAAGACGAGGGCAACAAGTTGTACATCCAAGATCTCTTGAGGTCAGACGGCTTCGCGGAAGCGCTTGGCGGACCACCGGATCCGGACAACCTCCACATATTCCTCTGCGGCAACCCGGCGATGATCGGCCTACCAGAATGGGAATCAGAAACTCCGACCTACCCCCGTGAAGAGGGCGCAGCTGAAATACTTGCTTCTCTTGGGTTCACCATCGATAGGCGTGGCGTGGCCGGCAATGTTCACTACGAGGAGTACTGGTAAGTCCACGCGAAACAGAGACCTTGTACCTCGACATCAAGGAAATTGATTTGAGTCATGTCGCAGGGGCTGTGGAAACGTTCGCGCATTGGCGGCACATACGGTCGGTGCTGGCAGGTTCGTGAAGGCTCGGTTGGGTAAGGACTCCCGCCGCTGCATGGCGGCCGTGTACTCTTTGGCACCGTTGATGCGACAAGAGTGAGCAGAGGAGAAACAATGAGCAACCCTGGCGTTCCAATCGGTACGTTGCCAGATCTGGGAGTCGTTCCGGATTCGATGTTTTCACAGGTCGTGCGGACGGAACGTATGGGCGACCCCCGTGAAGCGTTCATGATCGAAGAAATGCCGGTTCCCGAGCCTGGCCCAAGCGATGTCCTCATCGCAGTCATGGCCGCAGGTATCAACTTCAACAACGTCTGGGCGGCGAAGGGTGTCCCGATCGATGTCATCAAGGTTCGCCAGAAGGGTGGCGACCCCCGCGACTTCCACGTCGGGGGTTCCGATGCTTCAGGGATCGTGTGGGCCGTCGGTGAGAATGTCACGAGAGTCAGCATCGGCGACGAGGTCGTTGTGCACCACGGTGTGTGGGATGAGAGCGATCCATGGATCCTCGCTGGCAAGGATCCCATGATCGCCCCATCGGCCCGGATCTGGGGCTACGAGACCAACGACGGGTCATTCGCCCAGTTCTGTCTTGCAGCGGAGCATCAGGTCATGCCCAAGGCGCCTCATCTCACATGGGAGGGAGCCTCAGCAGCAACCCTGGTTGGGACGACCGCGTACAGGATGCTTCATGGTTGGTCAGGCAACACCGTTGGTGAAGGCGACCTCGTGCTTGTGTGGGGCGGTTCCGGGGGCCTCGGGACACAGGCAATCCAACTGGTGACACTCGCTGGTGCACAAGCGATTGCAGTGGTGTCGAGCGTTGAGCGAGGACGCTATTGCCAGGACATTGGGGCCATAGGCTATGTGGATCGCAAGCAGTTCTCCCATTGGGGCGTACCTCCTCATTGGGCGGACTCCGAAGGCCAACGAGAATGGACCCAGGGCGCACGTGCATTCGGCAAAGCGATATGGGATATCGTCGGCGAGCGCCGAAACCCGAGCATCGTCTTCGAACATCCGGGCGAGGAGACGATTCCCTCCTCGATCTTCGTCTGTGAACCTGGGGGAATGGTCGTCATCTGCGCTGGAACCACCGGGTACACAGCGGTGGTCGACCTCCGATACCACTGGATGCGGCAGAAGCGTCTTCAGGGATCGCACGGCACGAACGACCAACAGGCCTATCAATACAACCAACTCGTTGTCGATGGGAAGATCGATCCATGCCTCGGCCGAGTCGCAAGATTCGACGAAATCGGAGAGGTCCACCACGAAATGGACCTTGGTCAGCTACCACCGGGAAACACCGCTGTACTGATCGGCGCACCCGAACCTGGACTCGGTCAGAGCTCGTAGAAGCGACATCGGCGAAGGTCGACGGATCTCGCTCACGACACTCAACCGCACCACGGCCCCCGAACGCTGCGTCGTCCGGTCCGGGCACTAGCGCTCTATCCGGAGCACTAGTCAGGTTGTGCGCCGGGGATTGTGTCTCGTGGAAGGTGTCGCCGATTCCGATGACGTCAGCATGAATCAACCAGAAGAGCACATCTACTCCAAGACCTGCGAGAAGTGTGAACGACCCGCACTGACATTCGACGAAGAGGACAGGGCGCTGTGTCCGCGGCACGCAACGATCTTCATCATGGTTCCGAGAGTCGAACAGAACGTCGATGGGGACCTTTCACTGGCAACCGCTTGATGACACCAGGAATTCGCTGATCGACACGTTGGCGGGACCGGAAGTGGCCTGCGTCAACTGCCTATGAGCGCATCCGCCGAACGATCATCAATCCCGGGGAGGTCCCTCCATCTGCCGTCGTGATCGGCTGGTCGCGGTCACGCCCAGCACGCGACGCTCACCACAATTTGATAACCCCTGGGGGTATAGTTCGGTCATGGACCTTCAACATGAAGACCGCGATGACATCATCAAACGACTCAAACGCGTCGAGGGCCAGCTTCGAGGCCTCCAAGGCATGATCGACGACAACCGCGATTGCAGCGACGTGCTGACTCAGTTCGCTGCCGCCAACCGTGCCTTGAGCAGGGCGGGGTTCCGGTTCTTCTCCGCAACGATGGAGGAGTGCAGGCGCAATCCCGATTTGGCTGATGAGCGAGGCTACTCCCCCGACGTCATGGAGAAAATGTTCCTCCGCCTCGGCTAGAGCACATCGCTCGCCATGACCCTGGCCCAGGTTCGGCTTCCATCTGTTACTCAGATGTCGCATCTCGATCCGCTATCGTGCGCATTGAATCTCTCGGAGTAGAAATGACCGGCAGTCTGCCCTCTGATCCCCGCCCGGATCCGGCGGATCCCAAGGACGTGCCTTCTGACTCGAGGGGGTGGGCGGTGGCTTCACATCTCTTGCCGCTCGCGAGCATCTACATCCTTGGCTCCCTATTCATATGGTTGATCAAGCGCGACGAGGATCCATTCGTGGAGCAACACAGTAGGGAGGCGTTGAACTTCCAGCTCTCGATGCTCATCTACCTCATCATCTCTGCGATCCTGATCATCGTTCTGATCGGGATCGTTCTCATCGTGGCCATAGCCATCTTCCAGTTTGTCATGGCGATCATCGCTGCGGTCAAAGCTGCAAACGGTGAGATGTATCACTATCCGTTGGCGATGAGGATGGTCAAGCCCCGAGTAGACCGGTAACCCTCATACGTCTCGCCATCGTCGATCATGACAACCACATCTCGACTATCACCTGGCGTACAGGTCACGGACAGGGCGCCATCGCGGATCTTCGAAGCGCTTCCTCGAACTCTGCATCGCATCCGGCCCATTTCTCCAAGCGGATGACCGATGATCCGGTCGGGGATCCCATCGATTGATCCGGCACCCAGGGTATGGTACCCCCCTGGGTATCCCGACACGGAATGAGTGGGTACCCGGGTCCGAAACAGCACTACCGGAAGACCTCGCATGATCTTCAGACGCAACAAGACGGGGGTCGATGTCAAGACGGCCCAAGAGATGGCTTCTGACAATGGATACGTCATCGTGGATGTTCGCACAGCCAGAGAACGGTCCCAGGGGCACCCACCAGGGTCGATTCACATGGAGCTCGAGACGATTCCCGATCACCTCGACGAACTCGAGGGCAAGAAGGTACTCGCATTCTGCAGGAGCGGAAACCGTTCAGGTGAAGCTGCTCGCTTCCTCACGCAGAACAACATCGAAGCCCACAACGTAAAGGGCGGCATCCTCGCGTGGGTGCGAGCCGGACTGCCTCTCACGAAAGGCCTATAACCATGAAGAACGGAAAGAAGGGCGCCATCGCGGGCATCGTCCTCGGTGCCGTGGTGCTTGTGGGCTGCTCGTCCGGCGGAACAACGCTCGAAACCGTCAGTCCGAGCGTCGCAGCGTCAGTGATCGCGGAGGCGACCGACGAGATCATCCTCGACATCCGCACTCCCGAGGAGTACAACGGCGGAATCATCGAGGGTGCGATCAATATCGACTTCTACTCACCGACATTCTCAGACGACCTCGATGCCCTCGACAAGGATGTCCACTATGTCGTTTACTGCCGCAGTGGGAATCGTTCCGGGCAGGCGATGAGCACGTTCGAGGAACTCGGATTCACGAACATCACCGAGATCGGCGGGGGCATCGTGAACTGGTACGGCACCGGTCATGAAGTCGTCCTGCCTTAGCGGATTCCCGAGCTGGATGCGGGCAGAGCGCGTCGCATTCTCCGATTCGTGGACAGTATCGCACCTGTGCTGTCTTGCGCAGATGCAGGCACATGCCACCTGCATCCACGCCGAACGGCAGAGATGGTCGGCTACCATCGTGCGTCGATGATCTTCTCAGACCGAACCATCAAAGAAGCTATCGAGAGCGGCAGAATCACAATTGATCCGTACGACGAGTCGATGGTTCAGCCATCGAGCATCGATCTTCGATGTGACCCGCACTTCAGGGTCTTCGAGAACCACAGGTATGCCGTCATCGATCCGAAAACGCCTCAGGGCGATCTGACGGTCGGTGTCGAGGCGAGCGAAGGCGAGCCATTCATTCTCCACCCGGGTGAGTTCGTTCTCGGCTCCACGCTCGAGACCATCGGTCTTTCTGATGACGTCGTGGCACGCCTCGAAGGCAAGTCGAGCCTCGGCAGACTCGGTCTTCTCATCCACTCAACCGCTGGCTTCATCGACCCGGGTTTCAAGGGCCAGGTGACCCTTGAGCTATCGAATGTCGCAAGCCTGCCGATCGCTATTTATCCGACGATGAAGATCGGCCAGATCAGTTTCTACCAGATGACCACGCCCGCCGAACGCCCGTACGGGTCGCCCGAGCTTGGATCCAAGTACCAGGGTCAGACTGGGCCCACGCCGTCACAGATGCACGAGGACTTTGGAGGTCCGACATGACCGATGTTCATGCCAGAGTCGGTGCCATCATGATCGACTGCCACGATCCCGATACGTTGATGGACTTCTGGTCTCAAATCGTAGGCATTCAGGTCGCCCAGAGATACCCGGGTTACCTATTTGCCACGACCCTGCCCGATAGCCACATCCGGCTCGCCTTCCAGCGAGTTCCTGAGGACAAGACTGTCAAGAATCGGCTTCACCTCGACCTCAGCCACGAGGATCCTGATGCACTCATAGCCAAAGTCGTGCACCTCGGCGGATCCAGGATTGCGGACCACGAGACAGGTGGAATCCCCTGGACGGTTCTCGCCGACCCCGAAGGCAACGAGTTCTGCGTCACTCGGGCTGAATAGATAGCAACTGCACCTCGACATCGCCAACGATCCCCAAAGAAGGCGTCTCCACGGCTCGTTTGAGAAAACCGAGCGCAATGCCCCTGGAGGATGATGTCACAGCACCGGCTTGATCCCCCCCGACCACGATCGGGTCGCCCGCGGAGATCGTTGCGGACCCATCGAACGAGATGCGGATCAGCCTCCTTGGTGGGTCAGCTTCTCGGTAGTGCACCCTGGCAACGAACTCCTGACCGGTGTAGCACCCCTTGTCGAATGAGATCAACTCGTTGATAAGCCCCGTCATCGCGGGCGTAGCCTTGTCGTCTATCTCCGCGCCCATCCGCGGCCAACCTGCCGCAATCCGAAGCGCCTCGAGACCTTGTGAGTCCAGCTCTGCAGCGTCTCGGGGCATCTTGACCTCCGGGCCGACCACATCGACGCCTTCGACGCCGTCCCAGGACAATGCTGCCACGATGGGCGCGCCAAGATCTTGGGGTGACCCGCCGCGCCAGGCGAGACCCGGCCAGGTGTCCTGTTCGAACGATACGTCCATCCTGAACAGGAACCCATCGATTCGTTTCCTAACGACGTCTCCCCACCCGGGCTCGACGTCAAGCATGAAGCCGTCCTCATCCATCCGCGTCACCCTCAGGAGTGCAACGATCTCGCTCTTGGGCTCGAGAAGGAAGGACCACGTGGATTCGCCAGCACCGAGCGAGAGGATGTCTTTGGTCAGCTGGGTCTGAAGATACTCACCTGCATCGGCGCCGGAAACGGTGACGATGTCACGCTCAATCAGTGTTGCGGTCATGGATACCACGCCCCGGATAGTACGACTCTCACGGCTGACGACAGACGGCTCCTAGTGGTGCGACCCAAAATGTTGCGCGTAACGCGACACACCCCGAGAACTCCCGACCTTCCGTGAGCCACAGTCCGCGCTCATCACGGACGGGGAGACGCAGCGTTCCTGACTCCACGAAGTTGGCGGTGTCCACATAGTCGATCGCAGCGGGGTCGTGGGTCGCGATCACGACAGTTGTATCAGCATTGGCGATCCCTCGAAGGACAACAAAGATGCCTGCACCCGTGGTCGTATCGAGCTCGCCCATCGGCACATCCGCAGGAAGATACTCCGGTTCGACGAAGGGTAGGCAGAAGAACTAGTCAGTTCGTTCACCCCCGAATAGGTCGCTCGACCGGTACGGATTCTTGCCCGGAACGCCGATAGCAGAGAATGGAACCGAATGACGTCATCAGCGGACGAATCACTTCGCGTATCCGCAATCGGGTGCTCGCCATCATTGGAGGCTTCGGCGCTGTGGTGATACTGGTTGCCCTTGGATACGTCTTCTCAACATCATCCAGTGCGCAGCAGGTTGCGACGAATGCACAGGAGCTCCATGAAGCGAACGCTGCAGCTGGTTCCGCTGCGATCGCGCGAGCATCCATCGCCCAAGCAGTGGTCTTCAGCATCGATCACGAGCTCGGCGTTGCCTCAATTGAGGCGCGTGACGCCGCTCTCACCGAAGCGACATCGACCCTTGACGGGACCAGGCGCTGGGTTGAGGTTCTCACAGCACATCCCGACACAAGTGACCTCGGTGCAGAGCTGGGATATCTTGTCGATATAGGTGACGAGGTGCTGGATCTCCTCGTTGCAGGTGGCAGCATGGCGGCCGAACGAGTTCGCACTTCATCGTTTGAGCCCTTGTACGTAGCAGTAACCGACTCCCTGGGTGTCCGACAGTCAGAGATCGTGGATGAGATCCACACGACCGAGAGGTTCGCTGGCGTCGTCGGCTGGATCACCAGACTTCTTGCAACGCTCCTGATACCGGCTGCTGCGATCATCGCCTACTTCATCCTCGTGCGTCGCCAGGTCCATGAGGCTGGGCTGAAGATGGACGCGAAGCTCCGCGCCGAACGCCAACTCGGCGTGGCCAAGGACGAGTTCATCGCAGGAATATCACATGAGCTGAGAACGCCCCTGACGAGCATCTACGGATTCAGCGAGTACCTGCTCGAGAACGAGATTCTCGATCCAGACGAAGCGACGGAGCTCCTCGGACTCATCAACCAGGACTCTGCGGAGCTGTCACGAATGGTCGACGACCTCCTCACAGCTGCACGCCTCGAGTCGAACGCACTGAGTTTCGCATACGAGTACGTGGACGTACGTGTCGAATCCGAAGCGGCGATCGGTGCGATGGTTCGGTCAGGCGCAGACGTACGCATCACGGGCGACGTGATTGTGTGGGCCGATCCCGTCCGCATTCGTCAGATCGTCCGGAATCTCGTCTCGAATGCGATCAAACATGGTGGTCCATCCGTTGGCATCCACCTCGAGGAAGTGAACGATCAAACGATCATCACCGTGTCTGACAACGGAGAGGGGTTGTCACCGACCATCGAGGAGCGTCTGTTCGACCGCTTCGTCCACGATGGCAACGAAACACTCCTCACCGGCTCGGTCGGACTCGGTCTCTCGATCGCTCGAGCACTCACCAAGACGATGGGAGGCGAAATCCGATTCGTGCGCGCCAGCGGCTTGACGAACTTCGAGGTCTCCCTTCCCCGAAAAGCGAATCACACGATCGAAAAGTCGCCGGCAGAACGCACCACGAGCAAACGGCGCACGAAGACCTCGGATCGGGTGCTGGTGGGAGGACGATGAGGCACCTCATCACACTCGCTGGCACGGTGGCCCTTGTTGTGACAATCGCTCTCCCCGCGTTCGCCGGAAACGGTGATGAGAAGTTCCTCGACACCTTCGCAACCCAGAGCTACAGCGGTAACGACGGCACGCACAACTTCAGTGGGCCATGGACCGAGATCAACGAGGGGAACGGTCCGACCACGGGTGATGTGTCGGTGTCGAACCACCCCTATTGCGATGGTGCATGGTGTCTGAAGATAGGTGGAACCGGCAGCGGTATTACGGGTCGGGGCGTCAAGCGGGCTGTCGATCTGGCGGAAGCCACCTGGGCACAGCTGGAGTTCGAGTATGGTCGCGAGCTGCCCGACGATGATTCCAGCGGCACAGCCGTCGTCCAGATCTCACCCGACGGAGGGGACTCCTGGAGCACGCTCAAGACGATTGCCCTTGACGCAGACGACGGCCGGATGAAATTCCGCACGACAATCGTCATCAGCAAATTTGCAAGTCGGGACACGGTCATAAGATTCGAGATCACAGAAGCCGAGAATCTCGATGCGTATTGGCTCATCGACAACGTCAGCGTGGAGTCCACACACTCGTCGCCAACTACCACTACCACCGCGCCTCCCAAGACCACCACCACTACCACTACCACCGCGCCTCCCGAGACCACGACTACCACACGACCGCTTGTGACAAAGACGACGTTCATCCCCCGAACGACAACGCCTACTGCTCCACTGCTCAGCTTCGACAAGAACGTCCCACCTGAAGATCACGACACCATGATGAACAAGAGCGGTCTTACGATCACCGCAGCCATGCCACCAATCGCGGTGCCAACATCAACAGCCGAAGGATCATCCCGAGCCAGGCCGCACGCCGAACCAGTGGAAGCGCTCGCGGCAGCGTTCTTCACGGAGGCAGGCAACTTCGGGGGAAGCCTCATCCCATCCATCGCCCTGGGCATCGTGATATCCGTAGCGAGCCTGATCGGCATCGGATCCCGCAAAGAGGAATGACTCAGGTCCGGATTCCCGGCAGGTCGAGGCGAACCGCATGATGACATCGCACTTCGGAGGTCCCTACGACCGACGGACCTGGCGACTCTGACCGGCAGATGTCGGTTGCGTACTCACATCTGGGGGCGAACGAACAGCTCACCCTATCGATGTCAACCAGGAGCGGGGCTTCGCCCTCGATATGGTGAAGTCTGCCTCGCGTCACACCAGGAATCGAGCCGACCAACCCAGCCGTGTATGGGTGGTTCGGCTGGCTGCATATATCCTCGACCGGTGCATGCTCGACGATCTCACCGCCGTACACGATTGCGACGCGGTCCGCGATACGAGCGACCGCGGCGAAGTCGTGAGAGACGAACGCCATTGCCATGTTCCGTTGGTTCGCACGTCCATGATCTCTGCAGCAACGGATGGGTCAAGACCGTTGAGGAGTTCGTCTGCGATGAGCATGTGCGGTGTCTTGATGAGTGCTGCGGCCAGCATCGCAAGCTGCGCCATACCGCGGGAGAGCTCGTGGCGGAACGCCGTGAGTAGTCGCCCGGACCTTGGCAAGTTCGCTTCTCCCAGGCCAATGACCCTTGCACCGGAAGATAGGAGGCCAAATGAGCCCATCAGTATGAGTGGCTTGCCCGAAGCAGATT
>PVMS01165484.1_pt1 | contig 15998 bp, 16 predicted proteins | sample 1853461 | NCBI WGS metagenome assembly PVMS01 (sample SAMN08582032, study PRJNA380276) | Marine sediment metagenome, whole genome shotgun sequencing project. | isolation source: ocean sediment barecode stripped | collected 2017 | reverse complement strand
GAGGTACCCTGATTATAGTCATGATATTACTCCACAAATAAAAAAAGCTCCACACCAGAATCCGCACGAAGCGAACCTGGCTGGAGCTTTTTTTATTTGTGGAGTAATATCATGACTATAATCAGGGTACCCCTAATAATTACTTTTACCCATGAGCGGCTCTTATGAAATAAGGGCCAGCGAGTTGCCGGGAGTGAAAATGTTAAATTATTAGAAATCCCCATTGAAAAACCTGCTTTGTCTATAAGTCCGTGACTGAATCGAAAAACTTGCGAAATATATTGGATTCCGTTTCTGTGATGGGCATCATCAACCTGTCGCATGATTCATTTTATGACGGGAGTTATTGCGAAAATATTGATGAAACCCTCAGGACAGCGGCAAACATGGTAAGCGGAGGTGCTTCGATACTGGACGTTGGCGCTGAAAGTTCGCGTCCAGGTTCATTGCCCATACATGAGAACGAAGAAATCGATCGGCTTTTGCCGGTAGTTTCTCGTCTGGTGAAAGAGTTCGATGTGCCTGTTTCAGTGGATACCTATAAACCCGTTGTAATGGAAGCTGTTTTAGGCGAAGGGGTTAGCCTCATAAACGATATTACCGGGCTCCAGCAAACGCCGCAAAGTGCCGGGATCATTGCCCGTTACAAGGCTGGTGTCATTGTGATGCACATGCGGGGAAATCCCCAGACCATGCAAACCATGCTGGACTATGAAAACTTAATTGATGAGGTCATTACCTATCTGGAACGGAGCATTGAAATCGCCGAGTCTGCTGGTATCGACCCGGATCATATTGCAATCGACCCAGGAATTGGATTTGGTAAAACCACTGAACACAATCTCGAATTGGTACGCAACTTGAGCCAATTCAAACGGCTTAACAAACCTATCCTGTTAGGAGCTTCGAGAAAATCATTTATTGGCAAGGCGCTTGATTTACCCGTGGAGGATAGGCTGGAAGGCTCTCTGGCGGCGGCTGTAATTGGGGTCATGAACGGTGCAAAAATTGTCCGTGCTCATGATGTCCCTGAAACTGTAAGAGCCATAAAAATGGCTCAATTAATACTTAAAGAAGCTTCTAATTAATTCAATATTTTGACTCCCGGCAACTCGCTGGCCCTTATTTCATAAGGCCAGCTCATGGCCAATAATAATTTATAGAAATACCTCTTAATGGAAACTGAAATGAACGCCATTCGTTTGTATGTTAACGTTGACCATGTAGCGACAATTCGCGAAGCCAGAAAAACAACAGAACCTGATCCCCTGCAAGCGGCACTGATAGCAGAACGAGCCGGAGCATTTGGCATCACCATTCACTTGCGTGAAGATCGGCGTCATATTCAAGATCATGACGTGGAACGGATTCGTCAATCGATATCCATTCCTCTAAACCTGGAAATGGCGGCTGTGGACGAAATGGTGAATATTGCTATTCGCACCCGTCCGGATCAGGTGTCTCTAGTGCCGGAAAAGCGGCAGGAAATCACCACAGAAGGGGGCTTGGATGTGGCATCGCAGATTTCCGATTTGCGTGCAGTAGGAGAATCCTTAAAGAAAGTTGGAATATTATTCAGCTTGTTTGTTGATCCAGAACTCCAGCAGATTGATGCCGCAAAAGAGGCTGGGGCAGATAGTATCGAGTTCAATACTGGCCAGTATTCTGAAATGACGGAGATTTTAGCCATTGAAAAAGAATTGGACAGGCTCCAATTAGCTTCACGAACAGCGGCGCAAATGGGTCTTAGGGTGTTTGCAGGTCATGGTTTGACTAATCAGAATGTGCAGGCAATCGCAGGTATCCCAGAGATCGAGGAACTCAATATAGGCCATCATATTATTTCACGAGCTATTTTTCTGGGTTTCGATGCTGCCGTCAAAGAAATGATCCAGGCTATAGAAATGGGTAGAAAAGTCACAAAAGCAGTCCAGGGCTGATAGGTATGCTGCTATTTATCTTATTTAGCTACAAAATGCATAGGTCGATTGGCATAATATTTGCGTTAATATTTCTGGGGGTCACTGAACGCCAACTTATTGACAGAATAGGGGTTTTGTAAATGAACCGTTACAGATATAACACCGATATAGGCCAGAGGAATACCGTCGCCAGAGAAAAAGGGTCTGCGGCGGCCAAGGAATTTTCCCGGGTGGTGGAAACCTTCAATAAGGTTTTGCAATTTAAAGAGAAAATAGGTGAGTCCCTGGAAGCCGACCTGGCTGAATGTGGTCGGCAGGTGAAGTCCAATGTGGAAAACCTTGAAACTCTGATGCGCAATATCGAAATATATGATCAAAACCTCGATAAAATCCAGATAAACCTGGAACAATTGAACGAAGATGAAAAGAGAATCAAGTTGGATTACAACGCTCTTTTGCATGGCATGGCCGAACAATCCGAATTTGCAGAGTCCCAGGGTAGTGCAGAAAATGAAACCACGACGGAGTCGCTTTCGCGGGAAAGTTTGCGCGAAAGGCGACAGAGTTTTCTGAAAAAGCTGGATGAGGATTTTAACCACATGGATAAAGAGTTGGCGTCGATTGAAAAACTGTCCATGGAGTTGGTTCAAGCTCGTGGGGAAATCTCCAGTAAAAAGGAAGATGCATTAAATAAAAAAGACACTTGGGAAAAAACATCCATCGAATTGAGCGCTGATGTTTCCCGGATTGAACTGGAGCTTGAGAATTCTCTCAAAGAAGAAGAGATTCTGTTGAACGAGTTTTATGATTTGATTCAAAATGTTGGGAATTGTTTGGCATTCAATGAAGAAACAGATCAAGTGCTGATTACATCATTAAACGTCTCCGAGACAAAGTCCTAGACGCTTGTCTAATAATTTTTAGCCGTTGCACCTTTTCCCCTGAAGCTTTTTATTTTCGGTTTCATCGCAGGAATTATCCCCGTTGGGTCTTTGTTTTCCCCTTTAATATTGATTTTCACTGAGCGGATTTTTAATAATTGACTGAGAAAGTAATTTGTAGGATACTGCATTGGCGGGGACAGATTTGGGAGCCTATTCTGTCCCTTTTGCTGTGTTATTTGTATGTGATTGCTTGAGCAATTCAGGTTCTCAAACCCTTTGTATATGCTCTTTATTCGAGCAAAAAATTGCGCCGCATTATCAAAAGGCGCCTCAAACATTTCCGTACATATTCTTCATTTATTAAGGATACCGATTCCATTTTTTCCCGCTGAATCTTGAATTGCTTGGCGGTGTGGAACTATGGAAGAAAGTATCGAAAATTGTATAATTTTAGCCGAATTGCAGGTTGGGACATAGATAATGACAAAAATAGCTATCAATGGATTTGGAAGAATTGGCAGGAACATCCTCAAAAGTATTATAGAGGACAGTGCCTCTGATCAGATAGAGGTGGTGGCGGTCAATGACCTCACAGACCCTGCGACTCTTGCGCATCTTTTTAAATATGATTCGGTACACGGAGTCAATCCCGCTACCATCGAATCGGACGATAATGGTCTCATCGTAAATGGTAAGGCTATCAAGATTTTATCCGAGCGTGACCCGGCGAATTTGCCTTGGGGTGAGTTGGGGGTAGACCTTGTGGTTGAATCCACGGGTATCTTCACCAAAAGAAAGGATGCCGCCAAACACCTTGAAGCCGGAGCTAAAAAAGTAATTATTTCTGCTCCGTCAGCAGACCCGGACGTGACGATTGTATTGGGCGTTAATCCTGAAGCATACGATTCCTCCCGGCACAATATCGTCTCTAATGCATCCTGTACCACCAATTGTCTTGCGCCGGTGGCCAAGGTAATAAATGATAATTTTGGCATTCGTCATGGATTGATGACCACCATTCATTCATTTACCAATGATCAGAAGATTTTAGATTTGCCACACAAGGATTTGCGGCGAGGCAGAGCCGCCTCTATTTCCATGATTCCAACCACCACGGGAGCGGCCAAGGCTGTTTCTAGGGTATTGCCGGAGTTGGATGGAAAACTCGATGGTATGGCAATCAGGGTACCAACTCCTAATGTCTCCATAATCGATCTGGTGGTCGAAGTGGATAAAGAGGCCACAGCAGATGAAATCAATGATTTGTTTCGGCAGGCATCATTGGGGGCCATGAAAAATATAATGGTTGTGGAAACTGCTCCTCTGGTTTCAGTGGATTTTAATGGCAACCCTGCGTCATCAATCATAGACGGTCCCTCGACAAAAGTGATTGGCGGTAAAATGATCAAAATCCTGGCTTGGTACGATAATGAATGGGGCTATTCTAATCGTATTAAGGATTTGATCCTGTTTATTTCCCGTAAAGGTTTTTAAACTTGCGGTTGAGTATCCGCTCAAAGCTTAATAAGAAAAGGGTTTTAAAATGGCTCTGAGTATCAGCTATAGCTATGGATAAAAAGGGTTTTAAAATGGCATGAGAAGACCCATTATTGTCGGGAATTGGAAAATGAACCTGCTCATCTCAGAAGCCGAGCAACTCGCTTCGGAGGTTATTGAGTCCATTGGAAAGAACTCGCAAGCGGAGGTGGTATTGGCGCCACCATTTACTGCTCTTGGCCGGTTGCATGAATTGCTTGATGGGACAGGCATTAAATTAGCAGCGCAAAATGCAGCGTCCGAAAGAAGTGGTGCCTATACCGGAGAAATCTCCGGGGAGATGCTGAAGAATGCTGGATGCCATTACGTCATATTGGGGCATTCAGAGCGTCGACAGCTTTATAATGAGGATGATGCCACGATCAACCGGAAGGTTCGTTTGGCACTTGATGCCGGTCTGGAAGTCATTTTGTGCGTTGGTGAAACTCGGGATGAGAGACAGAGAGGCGATGCCCATCAGGTGATTGAAGGTCAACTGCAACGCGGCCTTCAAGGAGTCTCTGTAGAGGAAATGGGGAAAACGGTGATTGCCTATGAACCTGTTTGGGCAATTGGGACCGGGAAAAATGCCAGTGCCTTGCAAGCGCAGGAAATCCATGCTCATGGCCGCAATGTCCTGGCTCAGTTGTATGGAGAAAATGTTGCCGATCAGGTTCGTATCCAATACGGGGGAAGTGTTTCTCCCGAAAATGCTCGCGAAATTTTGGCGCAAAAAGATGTCGATGGCGCTCTAGTTGGAACATCAAGTCTCAAATCGGTTCCATTTTGTGCTATTATCAATAAAATTGTATAGAACAAGGGAGAGAGTTTTATAGATGCAGACATTAATCACAGTAGTTCATATTGCCGGAGCGTTTATATTGATTGTGGCAATATTGCTGCAGGCAGGCAAAGGTGCCGCGATGGGATCCGGTTTAGGAGCCGGGAGCAGTCAATCCATGTTTGGTAGCTCTGGTGCCGGAAACTTTCTTACTAAATTAACGACAGGTGTCGCCATACTGTTTATGATCACCTCTCTAACGCTCGCCACCATATCGACAAATAAGAAAGCAAAATCAGTGATGGAGGGAGTAGACTCTCCTTTAACTACGGAGCAAAGCACCAAAGAAAGTGTTCCTGCTGATAAATAAAGATATGATGCCGATGTGGTGAAACTGGTAGACACGTGCGCTTGAGGGGCGTATGGAGCAATCCGTGGGAGTTCGAATCTCCCCATCGGCACTCTAAAAAGCATTTCCCTCGCTTAGGTTGCATTAGACCCCCCAATAGATAGTGGTGATTTAATAGACATGTGATTAATTATAGGCTGTCTCTAGAAAATGCTTATTAGCCTTGGCAACCTTGATGAATTAAGGATTAGCGAGTTGCCTGGCTAGAACGTAATGGCATATTAGAGGTTACCAATAATTGGTTGGGAATCAGTGGACAGGTCCAACTTCAAATGGTCTGCGCATAAACATGTTCTTCAAAAAAAGTAACTCCCCTTAAAAAATTCAATGATAACTTTGGTCATCGGGCTGGGGATCGGGTTTTGATTGCTGTGGCTACCTCTCTCAAAAGCTGTCTGAGGGCTTCAGACTTGATTTTTCGCTATGGGGGTGAAGAGTGTCATCCTGTTAAAAAATATCAGTCTGGAAGACGTTGAGAAGCTAGCGCTTAAACTACGGAAGCATATTGAAAAAGATTATTTTGTCGATAAAGATAGACAATTAAAGGCGACCGTCTGTATTGGGTGTACAGTAATCCACACAGGTGATAGCGAGGAAACTTTGTTTGAAAGAGCCGATAAAGCGATGTACGAAGCCAAGAATAAAGGCCGTAACCGTATCGAAATTGCGTCTTAAATCTTGTGTGTGGAATTGACCGGGATGGGAGCCAATACATTAGACGAATTATTTTCGCAACCCGGGTTTATAAGTATTTTTGTAGTGATACTGATCACCATTGCCAATATCATGATTGGTGTCAGCATTCTTCCAGAGGATGAAAGAAAGAAGCGATATCGGTTGCATCGTTACACTCACCGGGTGGTGGTTTTATTTTTTAGTCTTTTCATGTGGTTTCAATATAAAGGCTCCGGTAATTCTCCCTTCAGCATTTTCGTATTTGTTTATTTTTTGATCGTCATTCCCTGGAGCCGGAAAATCAATGTGACCGGTCACTCTATCCTGGCCTCCATTGGATTAGTCCTATTGACCATCGTGGGATTTTTGATGATATAAACCGGTGTAAAATCCTTGCAAAAAGAAGCGATTGCCAGTCCCTCGTGAATTATGTTCTAATACCTGAAACCCTGTTTATTCCTCAAAAATATTGGATTTGAATGCCGGAATTTGATGTGGCCATTATTGGAGGCGGCTTGTCTGGTGCTAATGCGGCGTTACGCGCTGTGGATATCGGAGGCAAGGTTTGCTTGATTCAGCGAGCTATTGACCCTGGGGTATTGCCAGCTTATTTGCCGCATCGGATGCTGATGAACGCTTTGCAAGACTGGCGAAGAGCCCAGGCAGGAGACAATCCAGTCGCCTTCGCCGAATGGGTAGAAACTTTGGAAGTTGTCGCCAAAGGTTATTGGGAAAAGCGGTTGCAAATGCTTGCCGAAGCCGGAGTGGAAATTTTTCACGGCGAAGGAAGCTTGCTCCGCGGGAATAAAGTTTTAGTAGAAAACGACAGCGACGATAATTTAGTTACAGCTAAGCAGATCATTATTGCCACTGGCTCTCAGTTGCAAGCCATTCCAACCATTCCCTTTGACGATGAAAAGATTTTTCCCTTGAGCAATGTTTTTAAATTGATTCAGCCGGGGGAAGATGTCCTTGTGCTGGGTACAGGCAAGGTTGCCGTCGAAACAGCTCAATTTCTAAAGATGTTTTGTGGAAAAGTTTTTATAGGGGACGAAAACGACTGTCTATTTCCAGATATGGATGTAGAAGTTTTAAGAAAATTTGAAGCGGGATTGAAAAAGCAAAAAATTAAAGTTTTACCTGGAAAGAAAGTGATTTCAGTTTTCAAAGGGCCGGATAAAATAGACGTTACCCTGGAGAGTGGCATTAAGTTTTCCGTCGATAAAATTGTACAAACTTTGGTGAGCAAGCCAAACTCTGAAAAACTGGATGCTGACAGGCTTGGAATTCGGCTGGGGCAACACAAGGAGGTCTTAGTCGATGAAAAGCAAGCCACTTCGGTAGCTGGTATTTACGCTGTAGGTAGTGTGACTGGCCGACCAAGCTCTGACTGTCTGGCTGAAGAGGAAGGGCGTGTTGCAGCTGGTAACGCCATGGGGAAGAAGCGTCAATTGAATCCTGACTGGATTCCTCTGGTCGTATACTCGGACCAGGTAATGGCAGGAGTGGGTTGCTGTGAGGCCACAGCGCATCATAAAGGTTTTAGAGGGTTGGGTGGTCGCTTTGAACACATAGTTACAGGGGAGAATGGCAATACGACATCGGAAATTTTCAAAATAGTCGCCGATCGGCAGAGCGGGAAAATTATTGGTGGGCAGATCGTTTCCAAATACGCGGCAGAGGTTTTACCTGTTGTTTTGTTGGGGGTTAAAAAAGGATTGACGGTAGGTTCCCTGGCTATTTTGTCAATGGGAGAGTCTAGTGGGTTTTACGGATTGAGAGAAGCTGTGCGTGATTGCATGCAGGCCTTTAAAAATAATCAGGATTGATGCCTCCAGATAAAAAAATAATGACAAATTTATTTTTGCCCAGATACCCTCTAAACCCTTTTAATTTTAAGCTTAAGGCATAATTTGGCTAAATAATTTAAAGCTCTGTAGGCTGAAACAACATCTTGTCTTGACTCGATTTTTTAATTATGATAAAAACCAGCTTCTTTAGCAAATGTTTGAAATTGTTTGATCTTTTATGATACGAGTATTATATATCTTAACTCTTTGATTTTACGGAAGTAATTATGGCTGAGGTCGAAGCAGTAAAAAAACCGAAAGTTGCCGGAAGTAAAGGTAAAGGCAAAAAAAATGAACCGCAGGATACAATTTACTCCCGGCGGGACTTTTTTTCCTATGCTGGTTGGGCAAGTTTCATGGCGGCCCTGGGTCTGTCCTCGATATACTTTTTAAGATTGCTATTTCCACGTGTTCTGTTCGAGCCTTCCCCTGTGTTTAAGGCCGGAAACCCGGAAGACTACACAGTTGGAGAAGTAAGCACCAAGTGGGTGAAAGAACAAAGAGTGTGGATTGTGCGCGACGAAGAAGGCATTTATGTGATATTTGCTTTATGCACGCATTTGGGCTGTACCCCTCGATGGTTACGGACTGAGAACAAGTATAAATGTCCTTGTCACGGTAGCGGATTTACAAAAGAAGGAATCAACTTTGAGGGTCCGGCTCCGCGCGCTTTAGAGCGATTGAAAATCGCTGTCGGGCCGGATGGTCAATTGATCATCGATAAAAGTAAAAAGTTTTTGTTTGAAAAAGACGAGTGGGCAAAACCTGAAGCAAAGCTGAAGATGTAAGGTAAATGCCGCGCTTTTGTTTTTAAAATTAATTCCAGTTTAAATAAGGGTCAGATCCATTTTGTGTCCCCTTATTTTCATTACGGAGGGTTTAAATTTTGGCTAGTAAACCACCTGAAATTCCAAATATAGCGGAATTGATGGCCAGTGTGAAAAGCGGTAAAATTTTTAGTGATATTGCTAAAATGATTACCGAATCGCAGATATGGACATCATCATTTCGCCATGGATATGCAGATACCCCGAGAAACCGGGTTTTGCAGATTGCCAGCAATGTTTGGCTTCACCTGCATCCTGTCAAGATTCATCGGCATGCGCTTCGAATTAAGTTCACCTGGTGTATGGGGGGGATTACATTCCTATTATTCCTGTCGACTGTCGTCACAGGGGTTGTGTTGATGTTCTACTACCGTCCGGTGGGCGAGTATGCATATTTTGATATGAAATACCTGCAATACGATGTGCCTTTTGGCATGTTGATGAGGAATATGCATCGCTGGGCGGCGCATTCGATGGTAATAACCGTTTGGTTGCACATGTTCCGTGTGTTTTTAACGGGTTCCTACAAGCCCCCAAGAGAGTTCAACTGGGTCATCGGGGTATTTCTGGTGACATTCACTCTGCTATTGAGTTTTACCGGTTACTTGTTGCCTTGGGATCAATTGGCTATGTGGGCTGTAACGGTTGGAACCAATATGGCGCGAGCAACACCATTTTTGGGTAACGAAGGTCCCTTTGCAGAGTTTGTGGGTGTGACGCCAAGGGTCGATGCGAGGTCGGTGCTCCTGGGAGGTAGCTTGGTTGGTCCACCAGCCTTGCTCAGGTTCTATGTGTTGCACTGTATATTTATTCCTCTGGTCGCAGGGGCACTAATGATTGTCCATTTCTGGCGGATCCGTAAGGACGGTGGTATTTCGGGTCCTCTGTAGGTTGATTTTTGGAAAATCTTTCTCGATTATGAGATTGTAATAAAAGGAAGTTTAAGATGGCACAAGCGGCAAAAAAGAAAATTGAGGCAGTCCCTGATAAGGTTCATGTTTGGCCTTATCTGGTTCGAATAGAGTTTCTTTGTGCACTCATTACCATAATTGGGTTGACCGTATGGTCTATCCTGATTGATGCCCCGCTCGAAGAAGCGGCCAATCCAACCAAAACACCAAACCCATCTAAAGCCCCGTGGTATTTCCTGGGTTTGCAGGATATTCTGGTTTATTTTGACCCATGGTTTGCTGGTGTGGTCGCTCCGGTTTTGATTATTGTTGGATTGATGTTGATCCCCTATCTTGATGTCAATCCAAAGGGGAATGGCTATTACACTTATTCCGAGCGGAAACTGGCGATCTGGGTTTATACCTTTGGTTTTCTGGTTCTTTGGATTGCCCTGATCATTATGGGAGTGTTCCTGCGGGGCCCAGGTTGGAACTTGTTCATGCCCTGGCAGTATTGGGATCCGCATAAAGTCGTTGCCTTGGTCAGTGTTGATCTGCCTTATGCCTTCGGTGTGCGGTCATATTGGATGGCCAGTCTTTTTGGCTTTGCTGTGGTGGGTGGTTATTTCGCCATAGGGACAGGAATATACTTTTTTATGGAGCGAAAAGCCATCAAGTCCGTTGGTTTTTTGAGAATGTTATTGAAGATTCTATTGATTCTGGTCATGGGGGCAATCGTCATTAAAATCGTCCTTCGTTTGGGTTTCAATATCAAGTATATCTGGGTGACCCCCTGGTTTAATATTTAGATATGTCACAAATCCCTGATTGGTCAAACCCGGCTTTAATTTAAAGGGGCTGGAACAATTGAGGGGGCGGTATCAATTATTACGAGTACCCGTTTGGGATCCTTGATAAGCATTATATTTTTGCGAGGTTTTGGCATTGGAAGAGCAAGAGCAAAAAACAGACAGTGATTATATTCCTGTAGAGGAAGTTTCCTTTAGTTTCTTATTTTTCGTCATTTCTGGGATGACCTTGTTGGTTACCATATGGGCTTTCTGGGACGATGAATATTCTCGCCGAGGCTACAAAGCTTTTCAAAATGAATATTTCCAAACGCAATACGCGCGTGCAGAGGCAGAGTGGAAACAGATCAATGCTGATATTGCAGACAATGAAACTCAGCTCCAAGCTAATCTGCAGAATGAAACGGGTCGTTTGGAAAGCTCCAATGAGTTTCAACAATTGGTAGATGTTGCACGAGAAAAAGAAATTAGGCTGGGAGAGATAAAAGAAGAAAAAAAGTTTGCCGGCAGTCATCTGGATGAAGCCTTTTATTATTATAAGAAGGCCATGCACGAGGGTGAAAGCTACGATGTTCAGTTAGCTAAAGTTAAACGAATTGAAATCGAAATCAAAGACTTCGATCCGGTTATATCTGTGGCGCAGAAAGAAAAAGACGTGGCGGAAACCGCGCTTTTAGAATTTAAAGCCAAAGAGGTTTCCTTCACCAAGGAATTGGCGGCTCTGACTCTCAAACGTGAGCAGGTTGAGTTGACGCTGGATTACTACAAACCTTTTCCTTTCATCTGGAAACCAGCAGAAATTCTGCAGACTGTGATTCCGGGTTTTGGCATAAATGCCTTCGCAGAGATCATTTATCGGGTTGATCGATGTATGACCTGTCATATCTCTTATGGGGATGAATACTATAAGGATCATCCACAACCGCTCAAAAGTCATCCTGGTCAGGACTTATTGATTAAATTCCATCCTCCGGGAAGAACCGGATGTACCTGGTGTCACTTGGGTCAAGGATCTGCAACAGCTCCCGCCGAAGATGCGCATGGTTCGCATCACGAAACTGATCAGACGGTAGAAATCAATGAGCGAATCCTGCAAGGTGATTTCATGCAGTCCACTTGCCGGAACTGCCATGATGATGTTATCAATCTAGAAGGAGCGCCAATTTTATCTGAAGGGAAAAACTTGTTTCTCAAACTGGGTTGTCATGGATGTCATTTGGCTCTGGGTTTTGAGACTGCAGATAAGGTAGGTCCGAGTTTATTACGTATTAACTCTAAAGTTAATCCAAGTTGGCTCTACCGGTGGGTGCAGGATCCAAAAGAATATCTGCCTGCTACTCGAATGCCTGACTTTGGATTTGATAAGAAAGATGCTCTGGCTGTGACAGCCTATTTGGTAGCATCATCGGAGAAAGATTACAAGCTTTCAGTGGAGTTTAAGGGTGGCAATCCAGAAAACGGCAAAAAACAGTTTGAAAGCGTTGGTTGCCAGGCCTGCCATACCTTGAATGGTAAGGGAGAGAAGTTTGCGCCTGACTTGAGCAACATTGGTAATAAGGTCAATGTTGATTGGTTGGTAAGTTGGGTAGACAATCCTGCACACTATAACGACAAAAGTAAAATGCCGGACTTGCGCCTGACAACTGCTGTAGCCTCCGACATCGCGTCCTACCTGATTCAATTTGGCAAGCCTAAGAATATAAAAGGCATAGAAAACCTGCTTAAACTGCCTGAGGTAATTGCTAAGGGTGAAAATATTGTGCGCGGTAGAGGTTGTTTTGCTTGCCACGATATCAAGGGGATGGAGAAAGAAGGCCGGATTGCTCCCGAACTTTCTTCCTTTGGTAGGAAACTGATTCTAGAGCTGGAATTTGGTGATGCCCACGTGCCTCATACCTGGGAGTCCTGGGTTCGAACCAAGTTGAAAAAACCAGATTCATTCCGTACGGAAAGAGTTCTGGATAAGATGCCAGACTTTAAACTAACTCCTAAAGAAATTGATTCTTTAGTAGTACTTTTAAAGGGATTTAATGGGACTAAGGTTCCGGTTAAGTATAGAAAAATCCTGACTGACAAAGAACAAGTTTTAGAGACTGGACGACGCCTGATTACGAAGTTTAACTGCAAGGGCTGTCATAGTGTCGAAGGTGAGGGAGGTACTATCCAGAAGTATCTGGAGTTGCCTAAACAATATCCTCCGCCGCTTGATCAAGGAACTTATCATGTTGGAGAAAGAATCAAGCCATCTTGGTTATATTCATTCTTGAAAAATCCAACACCAGTACGTACTTGGGTCAAGACTAAGATGCCGACCTTTAATTTCGCGGATAAAGAAGTAGCCGACCTGACTGCTTATTTTGAAGCTTTAGCACCTGGAGATGTAGCATACGAGGCTGGAATGAATGTTGAAAAGGCTACTCCAGCTGTTGAACAAGGCGTGAAAATTGTCAATTACATGGATTGCGGCAATTGTCACGATGATGGCGAAAAAGGTATTGAGTTCTCTATAGCTAGCAAACGCTTAAAAGAAGACTGGATACCTAAATGGTTAAAAGATACCAGACAGATGATTCCTTGGACAAAAATGCCTTCGCATTGGCCTAAGAAAGGGGATGAGTATCAGGTTAAAACCAAGTACAGCGAATTGAATGCTGTTGGCAGTGTAGACGCTCAAGTCGATGCGATCAGTGACTTCATTATTTCCTATAACACCCCAGGAGAAGCAGACTTTGACCTGGTGTTAGGAGAAGAAGCTGGTGAGGAAGACGACGAAGAGGGCGAAGATGATGAAGATGAAGAAGAGGATGAAGAAGAGGAAGAATAAGCTCTGACTCATTGATTGGACGTTACTTGACCTCAAATCCAATTTAGGTGGTAACTATATCGGATTGATAGTAACATTTTAAGGTGTTATTGAGAGGGTGTTTAACTTTCCTCAAAATATTGACATCAAAACTCTTTTTGAAAATAAAGAACTATGGAAAACTCTGGATTAGAAAACTTCCTATTGATTGCGACCAAACCCGATAACATCCCGATTGGTGCCATGTTGGGTTTTGTTGCATTCGTTATGTGGATTGCCATAAAGCAAATGATTGTGCATGATCGTTTGATTAAGGAAGATAAAAAAGAAAAAATCTGGGATGAAATGATCAAATAAGTGGGCATATTTATTATTGCCATAGGGGCTATTGTTCTTGGGCTCGTCCTCATTTTCTTTTTAAAAAATACTTCTCCGCCTTTGCCTCAAGAGCAGATTCACTTTGATGATCTTTCGGGTAAACCTCTGTACCTGACTGATCCTGAATCTTTCAAAAAAAAGTGCATCGAATTTCTCGAAAAATTCAATCTGGAATACATACATTCTGTTTGGGCTAACGATAGTGAGCTTGAAATCGCCATGCGCGATGAGACTCCTGTCGTCGGTGGCGTCTACCTCGGACTTTGTATCATAGACCCTCCTAATAACACAGTGGATATGATAAAGGTTAAAGGCTTCCTTGACACCGTCAAAGGAGAGGGAGCCTCCAGAGGGATTTTGATCACCACTGGATATTTTGCCGATGATGCTCTCCGTGTCATCGAAGAGGAACCTGTTGAATTGGTTGATATTGTTTCTTTTGTGTCCTACCTCAAAAGATTCGAACTGTACAATTGAATTGCCACCCCCTGTGTGCCCCTCTCTTTAAAGACTTTACCTTGTTGATTCTTAACAACTTATGCTAATATTATTAACATGAAAATTAAGAATATTTTACAGGGAAACCAGCCGATTTTTTCCTTCGAATTTTTCCCACCTAAAAATGACGAAGGGTTTGCTCAACTTTACAAGACAATGGAAAACTTACAGGCCAGGAATCCTGGCTATGTGTCGGTGACCTATGGGGCTGGTGGTAGCACACGTTCCAAAACATTGGAGTTGGTGAGTCGTCTGAAACACAAGCTAGGCATGGAAAGTATGGCCCACTTAACTTGTGTTGGCCATACGGCTGATGAGATTCGCGGTATCCTGGATATTTTACAGGAAAATAAAATTGATAATATCCTTGCGCTTAGAGGTGATCCGCCGCAGGGACAAAAGTCTTTTGTGAAAACAGAAAATGGTTTTGGTTTCGCAAATGAGTTGGTAGAGTTCATTAAAAAGGATTATTCTTTTTGTATTGGTGTGGCCGGATACCCAGAGGGGCATGTTGAATGTTCTGACAAAACCCGTGACCTGGAAAACTTGAAACGCAAGGTTGATGCCGGTGCTGATTTTATTGTGACGCAATTATTTTTCGATAATCGGTACTATTTCGAATTTTTAAATGCGGCAGAAAACATCGGTATCAAAATTCCTATCATACCGGGTATCATGCCGATCCTTAACTTTAAGCAAATTAAGCGATTTACCCAAATGTGCGGCGCGACGATTCCCGAATCTTTATATGCCGAGCTTGAAAAACATCAGGATGATGCGGAGGCGGTCAAAAAAATTGGTATGGAACATTCCTTGGAGCAGTGTCAGGAGCTGTTGTCTAACGGCTCTCCGGGAATTCATTTTTATACAATGAATCGATCTAATGCCACGGTTGCCATTCTTGACGGGTTGGTACATCATCAGAGATAAGAATTTTATCAGCGAAAAACTTTTAAACTCGCTTATTCCATCCACTAGCGTGGGGGCAACTGGGCTACGCCCGGTGGAAATAAATTATCATTTAGCATAAATTTGCCTACCACTCCAATTCATTCGCCAGCGGATGGTTCTCTGCTCTTCTTTTGTGATTATGAAAAAAGTGGGTATCCTCCTATTTTTTGTATTTCTTTCAAGCACGCAAAGCTTTGCGGAAGAATCAGTGTCTCCCACACCGCATCTGCAGGATATGGTTTTGATCCCTGCTGGAATTTATCAACAAGGGTGTAATAAATTTGGCCTGCAACATGGTGCTCCAGAGCATTCGGTATTCATTTCCGCATTTATGATCGATAAATATGAAGTTTCCAATAAACGCTTTGAGGAAATTTTTCCAGAACATAAGCTGAGACGAAGCCAGTTTTCTAGTTGTGACGATTGTCCTGTATCGAAACTGAGTTGGTACGAAGCCGCTGATTATTGTCATTTGACGGGCAAAAGTTTGCCCAGTGAGTCGCAATGGGAGAAAGCCGCCGGTGGTGATACGGGTTGTGAATTTCCATGGGGGAAGGCGTTTGACCTGCAAGAACCGCAAGCTCGCGGAGGATTGAAACTGAAGCAGAACGCTTCGCCGGTTGCACAGTTTCTGCCCAATAATTATGGATTGTATGATATGGGTGGAAATATTTGGGAGTGGGTCAGTGATTGGTATTCGGCGGATTATTATCAATCTATGGAAATGATGTTGAATCCTCGTGGCCCCAATCGCGGTATCATGAAGGTCAGGCGCGGCGGTTCCT
>PVMS01121760.1_pt1 | contig 16003 bp, 13 predicted proteins | sample 1853461 | NCBI WGS metagenome assembly PVMS01 (sample SAMN08582032, study PRJNA380276) | Marine sediment metagenome, whole genome shotgun sequencing project. | isolation source: ocean sediment barecode stripped | collected 2017 | reverse complement strand
AAAAAAAAAAAGCGGTGGCCGCGTCGCGTTCTTGCCGATAGGATCGCCAATCATTCCGGTGAAATAGCCGATCAGAAAAATAACATCATGTCCAAACTCCTGGAACTGGCGCATCTTGTTAATCAACACGGTATGCCCTACGTGCAGATCCGGTGCCGTAGGATCGAAACCAACCTTCACAATCAGTGGGCGACCCTTCTTTAATTTGGCTTCCAGCCCGTTCGCCGGAAGAATTTCATCCGTTCCGCGGGCAAGCTCCTCGAGCTGTTGCTTCAGACTGGTCATTGCTGATTGGGGCGTTCGTATCCAGGAATGGGGCTTTCGATGAGCGGCACTTTAGCATTCCGGATTGGTACTCACCAATCAAGTTTAAGATTATGAGTTTTAACAGTTTTCTTTGACGAACAAGGATGCCCATTGTACAGTATCGGCTTCGAGCGATAAGGGGACCTCGACTTGAGTCGTCCTGTCAGTCCACTGCGTCACGATTACAAGCCGTCACCTAGTCAAGAGACCAAGAAGTCCAGGCCATTGTATTGGTTTGCGGTGGGTCTCGGGCTGCCGCTGCTTGGCCTCGGACTGATTCTCGCCACCAACAGCGGCTCGGATTCCGTCCCGTTAAATATCGCTGATCGCTCCGCAACGCCATTACCAGGACTGTCTGCGACAGATAGCGTAAGCAACGAGGAAATTGTCGGAGCATCTTTTGACAGTCATCTGCTGACCGATAGCGACCACGACTTTCACCCGCCGCTTTTGTTGCCGATCCCCGAGTACGACTCCATTCAACTGACAATCAAATCCGGCGATACGCTGGACAGGCTGTTTCGCCGACACGACCTGAATCTCGGCCACCTTGCCGCAATCGTCAAGTTGCCGGAAGCAAGCGATCACCTGCGCAGATTGCGTCCGGGCGATGAGTTTGAAATCAGGCACGAGCAAGGGCAGTTGGTCAGCCTGTATCGGGAACTTGGCCTGACCGGCGCTTTGATGATCTCGAGGCAGGAGGAAGGTTTTACCGCAGAGATCATAGAGCGGCCGATCGAGATTCGTAAACGCAGGGCCTATGGGCGAATTGAATCCTCGTTGTTTGAAAGCGCTACCAGCGCCGGACTATCCGACAAAATTATCATGAATCTTGCGGGCATATTTGCCTGGGACATTGATTTTGTGCTGGATATCCGCCAGTTCGACGACTACTACCTGTTGTATGAAGAAATTTATCAGGAAGGCGAATTTGTCACCAACGGCGAAATCATTGCGGCCGAATTCAACAACAAAGGCCGCAGTGTGCAAGCCATTCGGTTTGTGGACAAGAACGGTCAGTCTGACTATTACACACCGGACGGACGTAGCATGCGCGAAGCGTTCATTCGCGCGCCGGTGGACTTCACGAGGATCAGCTCAAGCTTCAACCCGCGTCGACGCCACCCGGTGCTGAATACGATCCGCGCTCATCGCGGTGTCGACTACGCTGCGCCGAAAGGAACGCCCGTTAAGGCAGCCGGTGACGGTAAAGTCATTTTCAGAGGGGTCAAGGGTGGCTACGGAAACGCCGTGATCCTGCAGCATGGCGGCAACATCACAACTCTGTATGCCCACATGTCATCCTTTGACCGCAAAGCCCGTATAGGTAAAAGGGTCGTTCAAGGACAGCATATCGGCTATGTCGGTTCGACCGGACTGGCCACCGCTGCGCACCTGCACTACGAGTATCGCCTGAATGGCGTGCATCGCAATCCGCGTACCGTCGAGCTGCCGCAGGCGGAGCCCATCAGCAAAGAATACCGCCAGGAATTCCTCGCGGCAGTGGAACCGATCCTCGACGAGCTGCTGCAATACAAAAGAACACAGATCGCGGCGCTCTCCGCGGAATAATGAGCATGCCAGATCCTGCGACCCAGGGTTCTCTGTATATAGGGCTGATTTCCGGCACCAGCATGGACGGAATCGACGCGGCGCTGGTAAATCTCGGCGTAAACAGCTGTGAGGTAGTGGACACACATGCTCATCCCTATCCGGAACGGCTCGGCACTGCATTGCGTGCGGCCATCTGGGAACCCGGGCTTTGCACGATTGACCAACTTGGTTGCCTCGATCAATGGGTCGGGGAGTGTTTTCGCGACGCAACGCTGGCCTTGCTTGCAAACTCCGGTGCAGATCAGTCATCCATTACCGCCATTGGAAGTCATGGTCAGACCCTTCGTCATCAACCGCACGCCGAGCGGCCATTCACGCTGCAAATTGGCGACCCGAACATCATCGCCGCCGGGACCGGCATCGCAACCGTTGCCGATTTCCGCCGCCGCGACATTGCGCTCGGCGGCGAGGGAGCCCCGCTGACGCCTGCTTTCCATTCGTGGTTGTTTTCGGACGATCACATTGGACGTGTGATCTTGAATATCGGCGGCATCGCGAACATTACCGTGCTGAATCCCGGGGAAGACGTACGCGGTTTCGATACCGGCCCTGGCAACACGTTGCTGGATGCATGGATAAACGAGCAACAGGGCTGCGCATTCGATGAGGGCGGTGCATGGGCAGCAGGCGGCGAATGCCAGGAATCACTGCTAAATGAATGGCTGGCCGACCCCTATTTTTCTGCGCCACCGCCAAAGAGCACCGGGTTCGAATATTTCAATCTCGCCTGGATGCGTTCCACGGGTGACGCGATCGACGCCATCGCGGCCAGGGACATACAAGCCACGCTGGCACGGCTGACAACGCGTTCAGTTGCAGATGCAATTGAGCAGAACGCGGCAGCCGCCAGTGAGGTGCTGGTGTGCGGCGGTGGGACCAGGAACGACCTGTTGATGAAACAGCTGACCGACTTGCTGCCAGGGCGCAAGGTTCGGCCCACCGATGAATTCGGCCTGGATGCGGACTGGGTGGAAGCCGTGGCATTCGCCTGGCTTGCCAGGCAGTTCCTGGATGGGGCAGCGGGGAATATGCCATCGGTTACCGGAGCGGCGAGGCCGGCTGTGCTGGGCAGCCTCTTCAGGGGCACTGCTTAAGCCGAATAATTCATCCTTTTTCCGCGCTTTCGATGAGACTTTGCCCGATCGTCTGCACCAGCCGTTGAAATATCCGGGACAACTATTTCGCAACAGGCGGATTGTTATACTGTCCGGCCGAGATACACCAGGATCAACCGTGGACGCGCCCACACTCCCTTACGCAGACCGCTACATCAATCGCGAACTGAGCCTGCTTGAATTCAATCGGCGAGTCCTGGATCAGGCGGCAGACAAAAACATACCGATACTTGATCGCCTGCGCTTTCTCTGTATCTCCTGCACCAACCTGGACGAGTTTTTCGAGGTTCGTGTTGCCTCTCTGAAGCAACGCCTCGAAATCGGGGCACCCGCGCCCGGACCAGACAACCTGACTCCGCAACAATTGCTGGATGAAGTACGGCGTCGTGCGCTTGAACTCGTGGGGCAGCAATATGAACTGCTCAACGAGGTGATGTTTCCGGAACTCGCCGCAGAACAGATTTATTTCCTGCAGCGCACAGAGTGGACCGACGAGCAGAGAGAATGGCTTAAAACGTTTTTCGTTGATGAAGTTGTCCCCGTATTGACACCCATCACCCTGGATCCGTCACGGCCATTCCCGAGAATTCTGAACAAGAGTCTGAATTTCATCGTCCGACTTAAAGGCAAAGACGCCTACGGTCGCCAGCGACATCGGGCGATCGTGCAGGCGCCACGTTCACTGCCCAGGGTACTCCGCCTGCCGGACCATCTGAGTGATGTCGGGTGCGACAACTTCGTGTTCCTGTCATCGATTATTCATGCACATGTTGATGACCTGTTTCCGGGGCTGGCGCTCGAGGGCTGTTACCAGTTCCGCGTAACCCGAAACAGCAATCTGTATGTTGACGATGAGGAGGTTGATGACCTGGTACGTGCCCTGGAGGGGCAGTTGGCCGCCAGCCGCTATGGTGCTGCAGTCAGACTCGAAATCAACAAGGATTGCCCCAGAGATCTGGCTGACTTTCTTCTGGACCATTTTTCGCTCGAGCAGGCTGACATGTTTTCCGTCGCCGGGCCGGTTAATCTGAATCGACTGTCGATCGTGTCCGATATGGAGCCACGGCCCGACCTTTGTTATCCACCTTTCACACCGGGCATTCCTGACGAACTCAAGACCGACGATGATATTTTTTCGGTGCTGCGTCAGCAGAACATTCTGTTCCAGCACCCGTACCAGTCGTTTGCTCCCGTCATCGACTTTATTGGCACAGCTGCCGCCGATCCGGACGTGCTTGCAATCAAACAGACTCTTTACCGAACCGGGGCGGAATCACCGATTGTCAGTCACCTCGTAAATGCTGCGAAAGCCGGCAAGGAAGTCACGGTGGTTGTCGAACTGATGGCGCGCTTTGATGAGGCGGCCAATATCTCCCTCGCGAATCGTCTGCAGGAGGCCGGCGCACATGTCGTTTATGGACTGGTCGGATTCAAGGCACACGCGAAAATGGCGATGGTCGTAAGACGCGAGCAGGGAAAGATCAGGCGTTACGTCCACCTGGGTACCGGTAACTATCATCAGGGCACGACGCGTGCCTATACAGACTACGGCTTCATGAGCTGCAGCAAGAATCTGGGTGAAGACGTGCACAAAATCTTCATGCAGCTGACGAGTCTTACAGCCGCAGTCGACCTCGATCGAATGCTGGTTGCTCCTTTTACCTTGTTCGATCACCTGATCGAGAGAATTGACCGCGAAATCGAACACGCCCAGTCCGGAAGAAGCGCACGCATTATCGTCAAGGTTAATGCACTGATCGAACCGAAAATCATCGACAAACTGTACGAGGCATCGGCCAGCGGAGTACAAATTGATCTTATTGTGCGGGGTATTTGTTCGTTACGCCCAGGTGTACCCGGTTTGTCCGAAAACATTCGCATCAGGTCTATCGTCGGGCGCTTTCTCGAGCACTCGCGCGTCTACTATTTCAAGAACGATGGCGATGAGGAGTTCCTGTGTTCGAGTGCTGACTGGATGGATCGCAATTTTTTTCGGCGCACCGAGACCTGTTTTCCTATTCGACAACGCCCCCTTAAAGACAGGCTATTGGCCGATCTGGAGCTATTCCTGCGTGATAACTGCCAGGCCTGGACGCTGCAGGGTGATGGCACCTATGTTCGCGTCGAAGCCGGCACGGACCCCCCAGTATCCGCGCAGGAGACGTTTCTCAAGCAATTGGCGACCACTATATAGCCCGGAAATTTTACCCGTTGGCGCGTGAGACCGGTCAAGACTTTGATTGGTTGAAGGTATTTCTGATGGAGTATGAACGGTGTCTATTGCCGAAAGCAGAAAAATGGACCGCTGTGGTACTTTCGTCGTAGGCATACTTTCTACCGCGCAGACTCCTGGCCGGACTATTCATGAATTGCCGCGATGATTGCGCAGAGCATTGTTCGCACACGAGATTTTCCGACCGAGCGGAATACCAGTGGGTATTCCCGACAGAGGAAAAACTCTTGTGCGGACAAGGATCAAGCAAGAGCGCGAGCGAATTCATGAATAGTCCGGGCTAGGTAGCGCGAAGCTGCAAACCGACACTTTCGACGTACGATCTCTCGCGATCCAGGTCAGCGACGGTCAACGGGTTGACGTTGAGCCAGCCCTCCGGAAACTCAATCTCCAGCGAATCACTAGCCGCAGTAAATGTGATCGCAGGCAATGCCTGCGAACTTCGACTGCGGTTCAGCAAGACAGCAAGGCGCAGAATGATAGCGAGTCGCAAAGCCGTGGTCGGTGAGGCACCGGGAAGACTCCGTACGGCAGACTGGTCGATCTGGCGACGCTGATTCGCAATCAGAAAGGCGAGAAACCTCTGCTCCGATCGTGGAAATCCAGGCATATCCGCATTCTCGGCGATATAAGCGCCATGCCGCTGAAACCCGTCATGTGAAATATCCAGCCCGATCTCATGCAGTCGAGCCGCCCAGGACAGCATGTTGGCGGCAAATTCGGCGTCGATGTCCCAGTTCCGCTGGACCTGCGACAGCAAATCAAGTGCTGTGTCACTGACACGCGTCGCCTGAGCCTCGTCGACATTGAAGCGGCGCGCCATGGCAGTCACGCTTCGCTCCCTGGCATCTTCGTGTTTCAAGCGGCCCAGGTAATCGTAAAGAAGACCTTCGCGAAGCGCGCCGTCGGATACCGCGAGCCAGCCAACTCGCAAAACACCAAGGAGTTCGACCAGAATTGCGAGGCCTCCCGGCCAGACCTGCGCCCTGCGATCTGACAATCCCGCTAACTTCAGTTCGCTGACGTTGCCGAATTCACACACCTTTTCAATCAGCTTTTCAACAGCGGAAATCGTCAGACCATCCGCTTCGATGATACCCAGTTCCCTTGCAACGGCTTCAGTTGAATTGATGGTTCCGGACGTACCGATCGCCTCCAGTTCCGTCGCATCGCGAAAAAAAGCCTTCACGGGACGTAATTTTAGTCGTGTAGCCAGTCGCGCAGCGTCAAATGACGCTCTGCTGATCTCACCTTCGGGAAAATAGGTCTCGGTCATGACCACACAACCCATATGCAGGCTTTCCAGGGTTATTGGTGTTGGACCACGGCCAAGAATGAGTTCCGTGCTGCCACCACCGATATCCAGCACCAGCCGCAGGCCGTCGTTGGGAGGCAGGCTGTGGGTGACACCTTTGTAAATGAGCCGCGCTTCCTCGCGGCCGGAAATCACTTCTATAGGGTGGCCGAGCGCCCCTTCTGCCGCGGCGCGAAATTCGTGGCTGTCTCGTGCCCGGCGCAGTGCACTGGTACCGGCAGCACGAACACTCGAGGCATGCATGTCCTGCAGGCGCTCCCCGAAACGGGACAGGCAGTCAATGGCACGCTGGCGAGCAGAGTCCTGCAGCTCCCCGTTGACACTTAAACCTTCCGACAACCGCACTGTCTCGCGGAGTCGGTCAATAATCGTCAGCTGGCCGTGTCGCAATTCACCGACCACCATGTGAAAACTATTGGAACCGAGGTCTACTGCCGCCAGGACCTCGGGAGCGATATCAGACGCGGTTTCATCCGCCGGAGCTTCTGACGCTACAGTGCTGATCGGAACAACCCGCTAAACTTGTGAAGATACTCCGAATTATACGGAAAAAGACGATCCACACCCACAGGTTGTGGCTGCGTTCGGATTTCGGATGATGAACTGGGCGCCCTGCAGGTCTTCTTTGTAGTCGACTTCCGCGCCCATCAGGTACTGCACGCTCATTGGATCTACCAGCAGCGTTACGCCCTGGTTCTCCACGCTGCTATCACCGTCTTCTTTCATCTCGTCGAAAGTAAACCCGTACTGAAAACCTGAGCAGCCGCCACCCGAGACGAACACCCGCAGCATCAGGTCCGGATTATCCTCTTCCTGGATTAGTTCATGCACTTTTAAAGCCGCAGCGTCCGTAAAGACGATAGGCGGCGGTGCCGCGGCCGATCCAATTACTGGTATTTCTGAACTCATTTGTTTTCTTGCTCCATAATCACGACCCAGCCGTCGCCATCTTTGCCGGCGGCGTCATGCCATCCGACGTTTGCTCAAGCAACGGCACTTTGCCTTCAGGCTGGTGCACCAATTTGCCATTAATTTCGGCACCAATGGCCATTTCAATCAAATTATAATACACATTACCAATGACCCGCGCGGTTGGCCCCAGTTCCACCCTGTGGCTTGCCACGACATCGCCGCGGACAATTCCATGTAACACAATATATGGGACGGTCACGCCACCTTCAATGTTGCCTGCCTCAGAAATGCTCAATGCCGCATGGCTATTAGGGTCTGCACGAACGCAGCCTTTGACGGTCCCATCAATATGACAGCCACCGGCAAAAACCACATCGCCACTGATCTCCGAGTTGGGCCCTACCAACGTGTCTACCACGGTCTGTCTGCGTTGTTTTCGACCGAACATGAATTGCTCCTCTCTCCTGATTCCTGGCCCGAATCTTGCGCACCAACTGGTGCAATATCCGGGCTAACCCTGGCCCGTTTGCCAAAGAAAACTCTGTTCTACACTCGCGACCGACTTGGTTCTGGATCGCACTTCAATATTAATTCGCTGTGGCCGGAACCCCTCCGGTAGCAGCAGTTGGCGCTCGAAATCTTGAAAATACCGGAACGCGAATGGCCAGCTGCTATCAGCATCTGGTGGCAAAAGTTGCTCCATCGCGTAGGTGGTCTCAACTCCGTCCTGGATACCGTCGAGACTGACGTTGACCTCACCTTTGACACTGCGATCGTGCTGCATGACCTGCACCAAAACAAGCTTTATATGGTATTGCCTGTCATTTACGCCCTCGGTCAGCTTCAGGTCCTGAACACGAAGTCCGCGACCGCCGTCCGCTGGGGAAATGATACCGCGATAGAAATCGATGGCGTCACGTTGCTCCTGAATTTTTCGCTGCAGATCTCCAAGACTGGCCTCTACGACTTTGTAAGCCTCCTTATCGATACTGCGGTGCGTCTTGTGCAGGACGATTTCTTCCTGCAAACCCAGAATCTGTAGATTCAGATCCGCAATATGGCCCTCATATAAGTGACGGTCTGCGGCGGCTTCCAGCAGGTTGTAGTCGGCGCGAATCCGGCCCAGTTCAAAGATCAGGTATGCTCCGACCAAAATGGCCAGCAACGCGCCACCACGCAACGCCCAGACGTAGCTGCCGCCATGCATACTCGCTATTGACCGTTTTGCCACCGGATTATGTCCTCCTGGCACTTAAGTCGGTATGGTACGCGCAGGTCGTATCAAACAGAAGTGCGGCACATCACGGAAATGGTTATAAATCAGGCTGTCACGACTCTGAATTACTCTTGTTTGGAGCGCTAGCGGGGGAGGTCAGATCGTGGAACTGGGCAACTACTACTTGTGGATCAAGGCGTTGCACATCGCCTTTATGGTTACCTGGTTCGCCGGGTTGTTCTATCTGCCCAGACTGTTTATTTACCATGCCATGGCAAGCGATGAGCTATCCAAAGAACGATTTTCAGTCATGGAAAAGAGGCTGTTTGTGATCATGACTATCGGTGCAGTGCTGACCGCCGTATTCGGTCTGCTGCTTCTACACACTAACTCGCCACTATTGGCGCAAACCTGGTTCCAGGTAAAACTCATTTTTTTGGCTGGCATAACTGTTTATCACCTGCGATGCCTGAAATGGATACGCTTTTTCAAAGAAGGTGGCTCGGTCGATGACACGAAATGGCTGCGTTGGTTTAACGAGATTCCGCTGATCTTTCTGCTGGGAATAATTTGCCTGGCAGTGGTCAAGCCGATCTAGGAGTCTGCGCGGTAGAAAGTATGCCTACTACGAATGCACCACTACGGAGTGCGGTCCGCTGCGCTCTCGCCTGGTCTTTGATCGCCTGATTTGTCACTGCTCGCCTGCGCAATGTCCTTGTCGAAAACCATGCGCCAGCGCTTCGGCCACCAGCGGGGCCTCGGTGGCAGACCTTGCGGATACAGGAGTGGGCCCAGTTCGTGCAAAGCGCGGGCATATACGCGCCGCTTGAAATAGATGACTTCATTGACCGGTCGCCAGAACTCAACCCAGCGCCAGCGATCGAACTCCGGCGTGTCCGACATGTCGAAACGCAGCCGCTCCTCTGGCGCAAGCAATTTCAGTATGAACCAGCGCTGCTTTTGACCAATACACAAAGGCTTGCTGCCATGCCGGACGAACTTGTCAGGCAAGCGGTAGCGAAGCCAGTCATCGGTGGAGCCAAGAATCTCTACATCTCCGGACTGCAAACCCACCTCCTCGTGCAGTTCTCTGAACATTGCCTCCCGGGGGCTTTCATCCCGGAGCATGCCACCCTGCGGGAATTGCCAGCCTTTGCTGCCGACACGCCCCGCCAGCAACAACTGTCCGTCGTCGTTTGACAGAATGATGCCCACGTTGGCGCGAAATCCTTCAGAATCGATGTGATCGTTGCTCATTCAGTAATACCAGCCCTGACGGTGCTTAAAGGTACTGCAATGTCCGGTTTAATTGTCCATTATTCGGGCGAACTGTCTACCCTGGATATTGCACCACTGCGGAGTGCGGTCTGTATTTCCGCAAGAAGAAAATCTTTCAGGCGATCAAAGACTAAGCGAGACCGCACTCCGTAGTGGTGCAATATCCAGGCTAAGGGAATGGAGACAATGTGTTGATCCGGATGCGACCGGTCGGTCTGATTGCGTTGCTATTGCTGCTTGCGGTGGCAGCAATGGCGTTCGCCCTGGTTTCAGGCAGTGTCGAGACCAGCCTGCAGCAGGTCTGGCATTCGCTGCAAGGCCGTGGCCCCGCGAACATCAGCACGCTGGTTACCGACCTGCGCTTGCCGCGCGCCCTGTCCGCCTTTGGCGTCGGTGGTCTGCTGGCCGTGTCGGGGGCGCTTATGCAGGTATTGCTCAGAAACCCCCTGGCAGAACCCTACATTCTTGGCAGCTCCGGCGGGGCGGCCGTAGCCGCGCTGACCGCCATGATGTTGGGGCTCGGCGCAGGCTTCGTCGACCTGGCCGCATTCCTGGGCGCAATGGGTGCCACTGTGCTGGTGTTTTCCATAGCGCTCGGCACGGGAAGCTGGACGCCAACGCGATTGCTGCTCACGGGGGTTGTGCTGGCGGCAGGTTTCAGTGCCGCGACCACGCTGTTGCTCGCCCTGACACCGGACCAGAATCTTCGCGGCATGCTTTTCTGGCTGATGGGTGATCTGAGCTTTGCTTATGCGCCAGCGCGACTCTTGTGGCTACTGACAGCAATCACGCTGGCCGGATTACTGGCGTCCCGGCATCTGAACGTACTCGCGCGCGGCGAACTGCAGGCGGCAATCCTCGGGCTGCCAGTGGCCGCATTTCGGTTCGTGATCTTTGCTGTGACGGCGCTGGCGACTGCTATTTCAGTAACAGCCGTTGGCGTTATCGGTTTCATCGGACTGGTCATACCGCATCTGATTCGCCTCATCGGCGGCAGCGACCACCGAATTGTCATCCCGGCATCGGCACTCGCCGGCGGCACGCTGCTGGTTGTGGCAGATACGCTGGCCAGGACCCTGCTGGCACCTCGTCAGTTGCCGGTCGGCGCATTGACTGCTGCGCTCGGCGTACCGCTGTTTCTTGTTTTGATGAGTCGGGTTCGTCGAGCAGGCTGACAATGCAGCTAACCCGGATACCGCACCCGTTGGTGCGCAATATCCAGGCTAGGAGCCTGTCGGACTTAGGCCGAATCTACTGCGGCGATGGGAAACAAGTCCATTTTCTCGATCCTTTTCGTTCAATAGAACCCACTATTTGCCTCAAACGATCAAAAAAATGGCCTGCGTTTCCCACTCGCCTCGCTACGATCCCCTAAGTCCGACAGACTCCTAGGGATAATGCGCACGAACCGCCATATCGGCAGCCTGCTGGGCCAGGTAGCCAAACTGCGTGACCCGCATTGAACGGACTGCAAATCCACTAAAGGGGATAAGTAAGGCCGGAGGATTGACCTCACCCGATAGCGGAAACGCTGTTTCTACCGCAGCAAAATCACGCTGCGCTGATGCGGAAAGCAACCACTCCAGTAACGCCCGGGCGCCGTCCGGATTCGTCGCATGACGAGTCACACCGGCACCACTGATATTTACATGGACACCACCACTCGCCCGATCAGGCAGGTGCGCCGCAATCGTTGATCCTGCGTTACGAGTCAACCTGCCGGCGACAATCGACAGGTTGGCGATGCCAACGTCGCAACGCCCTTCCTCGATTGCCCGTACCAGTTGCTCATCATCGTTGTAAGGTGCCTGCGCCAGGTTGCGAATCCAGCGTCGTACGGTCAGTTCGGCCTCACGCTCACCGTGCATGGCAATCAACATCGCAAGCAGTGATCGATTGTCGGGCAATGCCGCACCTGACAGGCACAATCGTCCATGCCAACGACTATCACCCAGCGCCGCATAGTCCGACAATTCGTCCGTCGTGACGGCCCCCAGGTTATAAACGATCGCACGGGCACGTAGCGACAGGGCGAACCAGGCAGCATCCGGGTCACGAAACTCCGTCGGCACAGCACGCTCCAGCAACGCCGAACGAACTGGCCGCAACACGTCTTCATCCGCCGCATACCACAGCGTGCCGGCATCGCGCCCAATGTAAAGATCAGCTGGCTCTGCCAGTCCCCGGCGTTGCATTTTCTCGAACAGGGCCGACTCACCGTCGTTGATGTAAAGCACCGGAATGTTGAATTCGGCTGAATATTTGTCGAGCAGCGGGCGCATTCTGTTGGCATCGATGGATGAATACACGACGACCCGTTTCAGGGCGCTCGGCACAGGCGCCGATTCTTGCCGCTCGCTGCCACAGCTGGCCGTAAACAGCATGCACAGTGCGCCAGTCGCTCGTACTATCAGCCGCAGCTTTTGCCACATCATGACGCGCCCTCCCCGGTTGCCACCACGACCCGATCACGACCTGCAGACTTCGCTTTGTAAAGCGCGACATCCACACGCGCCAGCAAAGAGTCACCCAGCGTCTTCAGGTCAGTATCGTGGCGTTCAGGTGCAATACTCGCAACGCCTGTCGATACAGAAACATCAATGTGTTCACCGTTCTGCAGCTCGACTGGATCATCAGAAATCGCCTCGCGGATCCGCTCCCCCAACAACAGTCCTGATGCGCAATCCGTATCCGGCAACAAAACGACAAATTCCTCTCCACCGTAGCGTGCGGCGACATCGCTCGCGCGGACTTGCGACTCAATGCGCTGAGCCAGCTCGCGCAGAACTTCGTCACCCGCTGCATGCCCGTACTTGTCGTTCACATTTTTAAAATAATCGATATCCAGCATCAGGCAGGTGAGGCGGCGGCGCTCGCGCTGGGCCCGTGCCAGCTCTTCGCTCAGTCGAACCTGCAGATAGCGACGGTTGTGCCAGCCGGTAAGCACGTCGGTGAAGCCACTTCGCATGAGCCTCATTCTGTTAACGACGTTCTCGATCGAAAATGAAGCGATCACACCAAGGTGCGCAAAAAAATCGATTGCGTGCGCCCGCGTAAACCGGAGTTGCTCATCACTGCCGAAGTTGATGCTGCCGAATAGCCTGCCGTTATGACTCAGCGGGATGATCGCGATAGTTCTCAGAGCGCCGCTATGCGGAAGAATCAGCTGGTGATCCGAGCCGGAGTAAGGGCCCAGCCACGGTCTGTGCAAGGCAACATACTGTGGGGCGAGCCCGGCCAGCGCATCCACGAAAAATAGTCCTTCGATATCCTGCGCGGCGCTACCGCCCGCAATCAGGAGATGACGTACGCTGTGCTCCGGGTCAGCCAGGACAACGGTCACGCGCTCCAGCCCATAACTCGATGCCAGACCCTGCGTCATTCTTGTGAAAAGCACTGCAAGGGTTTCAGCCGTCAGCAGATCCAGTTCACGCCGTTGCGAGCGACGCAAAATATCGGTATTTCGCTCGACTTCTGTCGTCAACGTACTCAATCTGCTGCGCGCACGATCCAGCTCTATTGACAGGATTTTCGCTGTTTCCATCAGTGCCGGCCCAAACGTCAATTGCCCATTTGTCGCCTTGTAGCAAAATCACCGCGCCGCGTCGCGGCGCGAACCTGCAGTTACTGCCAGTCGGGTCGTCTGGCCTGGATATTGCGCCACTACGGAGTGCGGTCTGGTGCGATATCCAGGCTAGCGGCGGGTTGCCAGGTATTTACGTCCGTTATGCATGAGTTTGACGAATCCATCCTCGTCGCCTGCAGCGACCAGCGAGCGAATGCGTTGCGCGGATTCGCACAACGCGTCCAGCGGCCCCAGTCCGAATTCGTTCAGATACTGAATTTCGAAATACATGCGTGGGCTATCCTGCGCGACGGCAGCCGATACGAGTAATTGAGCATCAAATGTCGTTGACGAAAGCTTTGCCAGCTGCGGCGCCGCTTCGCCACTTTCGGCCAGCGCCGTAAAAAACGCGATATTGAGAGCGTGCGACAAGCCGAGTACATAGGCGATCAGCCGGTCATGGTCTTCCAGAGACATGTCCAGCTGCTCCACCATTGTGGCAGCAAACAGCTCCTTGGCATCGGCTGTCGCTGACTCGCAGCCAGCATCGACGAAAATGAGATGCCGGCCGGACAGCAACTCGGTATCCGGGCCGAACATCGGGTGCAGGGAGGCAACCCGGCAACCCGCGTGCGCCAACTTGGCCAATCCGCTTTTCAACGGCGTCTTCAGTGACCCTATGTCAAAAATCAGCCCTTGTGGCGACTGCCGCGCAAGAGCCTCCAGTATTCCGCCGGAAACGGCCATTGGCGTCGCAATCACGATGACGTCATAGTCGACGCCAGCTTCCCGCCAGTTCGTAAACCGGCCCGGACCCGGCTGCATATTCACGTCGGCGACATGCGTTGTGAATCCCTGCGACTCGAAGAACTCAACAAACCAGCCACCCATCTTGCCTGCGCCACCGATAATCAGAGCTCTCTGCCCGTCGCCCCTGCCTTCGGCAATCACGCGATCACGCTCCTGGCTGGCGAGCGATGACTGAATCAATGCCCGCAGGACCTCTTCTGCGACATTCGGATCGACCGACAGTGATCGAGCCTGGTTTCGGGCATTGTCCAGCACCTCTTTTTCTCTCTCGAAGTCACGCGTCGCACGACCGGACGAGCGCTTGCTGCGACCGATCTCTGCGACGATTCGCTGCCGCTCTGCAATCAATTCCACAATCTGCCGGTCGACAGTCGTGAGGTCATCGCGCAATTCGTTCAGGCTCATATTCCTTCATTCCGTAACGATCTGAAAAAGTCGGATACCCTTGTACAGCAGATCTGTCTTGAAAAGAAAGAGTGAGCCCGGATACTGCGCCAGTTCGATGCGCTCTCGCTGAGTCTTTGATTGCCCGATCCTGCGCGCCAACTGGTGCAATTTGCGGGCTTGTAAAGCTCTGTTGTCGACAGCGCAATCATGCGACTATTCACTGGATTCCAAACTCCAATTCGCAGAGGAAAAAAGAATGAAGACACGCGCGGCTGTAGCCTGGGAGGCCGGTAAGCCCCTGGAAATCGAAATGATAGATCTCGACGGACCAAAGGACGGCGAAGTTCTCCTGAGAAACGTCGCGACAGGTGTATGCCACACGGACGCATTCACGCTTTCCGGAGAGGATCCGGAAGGAATTTTCCCGGCCGTACTTGGTCATGAAGGCGGCGCAATCGTCGAAGAAATCGGTGCCGGCGTCAGCAGCCTTAAAGTCGGCGATCATGTCATTCCTTTGTATACACCGGAATGTGGCGAATGCAATTTTTGCACCTCCGGGAAAACCAACCTGTGTCAGGCGATTCGGGCAACCCAGGGACAAGGATTGATGCCTGACGGAACTTCCCGGTTCTCACTCAACGGGAAACAGATTTTTCACTACATGGGCACATCCACCTTTAGCGAATATACCGTGCTGCCGGAAATCGCCGTGGCAAAAGTGAGCGAAAAAGCGCCTCTGGAAAAAGTGTGCCTGCTGGGTTGTGGCATAACCACCGGCATTGGCGCCGTCCTGAATACCGCGAACGTGGAGCCTGGTGCGACAGTTGCCGTCTTCGGGCTCGGCGGTGTCGGACTCAGTGCAATTCAGGGCGCAACGATGGCGAAAGCCGGTCGCATTATCGCGATTGACATCAATGCAGACAAATTTGAGCTCGCTACTCAGATGGGCGCCACGGACACCGTCAACCCGCAAGATCACAGTGCACCGATTCAGGAAGTGATTGTCGAACTGACGAATGGCGGGGTCGACTACTCTTTTGAGTGCGTTGGCAACGTCGAGCTAATGCGCGCGGCGCTTGAATGTTGTCACAAGGGCTGGGGAGAGTCCGTCATTGTCGGCGTAGCAGGTGCCGGCAAAGAAATCTCGACGCGCCCGTTTCAGCTGGTGACCGGACGGGTATGGCGAGGCACTGCATTCGGCGGTTGTAAAGGACGCTCTCAATTACCCGGCATGGTCGATCAGTACATGAAT
>PVMS01090490.1_pt1 | contig 16003 bp, 16 predicted proteins | sample 1853461 | NCBI WGS metagenome assembly PVMS01 (sample SAMN08582032, study PRJNA380276) | Marine sediment metagenome, whole genome shotgun sequencing project. | isolation source: ocean sediment barecode stripped | collected 2017 | reverse complement strand
AGTTTCATGTGTTTAAACTATTTTTTTAAATCGGTTACATGCTGTTCGCTATTAATTATTTCCTTAAATAAGAAAGATTTTACCATGCTCATTTCATAATTAAAAGGTATTGTTAAAACAAAGATATATTTTACCATAGAAAGTTAAAGTATTTATGCGGAAAAATTATGATTTGTTTCGTATTTTCGCCTTTAGTGAATTTTTTTAGAAAAATATTATATCCATTTTCTTTACTGTATGGTGCAATTACAGGTATACGCAATTATTTGTACAATAAAAATATATTGAAATCCACGCTATTTAAAACTCCAACTATTGTTGTAGGAAATTTAAGTGTAGGTGGTACGGGAAAAACTCCACAGATAGAATATCTGATTCGATTGTTACAAAACGACTATAAAATAGCTGTTTTGAGTAGAGGGTATAAAAGAAAAAGTAAAGGTTTCATTATTGCTGATAAAAATACAACTGCAGAAATCATTGGAGATGAGCCTTTTCAATATTTTAAAAAATTTCCACTGGTTATTGTTAGTGTCGATGCTGATAGAAGAAGTGGTATTAGGCAATTGAAACAATTGAAAAACCCTCCTGATGTAATTCTGTTGGATGACGCTTTTCAGCATAGAAAGGTAGAAGGAGGCTATAATTTACTGTTGACATCTTGCAAAAACCTGTATGTTGATGATGTGATGTTACCTACTGGTAATTTGAGGGAAAAGATATCAGGTGCAGAAAGAGCGCAGGTGGTAATTGTAACCAAATGTCCAACTGATCTAAGCGATAAAATGCAGATTGAAATTGCTAAAAAGTTGCAACCAACAATGGAACAAACAGTTTTTTTTACAACTATTGAGTACAATGCTAAATTAAAAGGATTTTCGACTATTGACATAGCTGATTTATCCGATACAGAAGTGCTTTTGGTTACAGGTATCGCAGATCCAAATCCGTTGACCAATTATTTAAAAAGCAAAAACATCTCTTTCAATCATTTAAAATATGCTGACCATCATCATTTTAATAAAATGGACATTGCTGAAATAAATATGGTTTTTAATTCGTTACAATCAAATAATAAAATTATTTTAACAACAGAAAAAGATTATGTTCGTATATTTGGCAGGCTAAAAAAATTGCATTATATCACGATTAAAACAAAATTTATCTCTCATAAAACTGATTTTGACAATCTAATTAAAAAATATGTGGAACAAAGTTCAAGAAACGGTTAAATTCTTACAAAGCAAAGGAATTTCGACTCCGGATTATGGAATTATATTAGGAACGGGTTTAGGTAATTTAGTAGATAAGATAACTACTGATATATCAATTCCTTATAAGGAAATTCCAAATTTCCCGGTTTCAACTGTTCCGGGACATTCGGGAGAATTGATTTTTGGGAGTATAGGTGATAAAAAAGTGATTGCCATGCGTGGACGATTTCATTATTATGAAGGGTGGTCAATGGAACAAACTGTTTTTCCTGTTAGGGTAATGAAATATTTGGGTGTTGAAAACTTAATTGTCTCAAACGCATCCGGTGGTGTCAATCCTAATTTTGAAGTTGGCGACATCATGATAATTACAGATCACATTAATTTAATGCCTTTTCACCCTCTTCATGGTAAAAATGAAGACAGATTTGGACCAAGATTTGTAGATATGCATGAACCATATTGCAAAAAAATGATTGAAAAAATGGAGCTCATTGCTACTAAAATGAATATTCCTGTTCATAAAGGAATATACTTAGCACTTCAAGGCCCAACTTTTGAAACTCCTGCTGAATATAAAATGGTAAGAAATATGGGAGCGGATGCTGTTGGAATGTCTACTGTACCTGAAGTTATTGTTGCTAAACATATGAGTATGAATTGTTTGGGAGTTTCTGTAATTACCGATCTAGGAGTAGAAGGAGTTGTTGAAGCGGTATCGCATGTAGCTGTTCAAAAGGTGTCAAGAATATCAGAAAAAATTGTCGGAAGGCTTGTTGAAGAATTTGTGAAATTGTAATTGTGACATTTCGTTTGTTACCACATTTTAGTTTTGTTCAATTGATTTGAGCCTATATAAATTTCCACCCTCCTCATTAATAGATATAAAAAAAAAATTGAATGGATGAATAAAACACTTGTGATTTGTTTTTATATGTTTGGAATATGTAGCACAATGCGTGCTCAGGAAAGTATTGAATTAACTCAGAAAAATTTAAATTGGCAACAGAGTTACAGCTCAGCTAAAAAATTGTCAAAATCTATGAAGAAACCCATTTTAATATTCTTTACAGGTTCTGATTGGTGTAGTCCCTGTAAAATGTTAGTGAAGGATTTTTTTGAATCTGAGAGGTTAAAAGAAATAGACATAAAAGAGTTTATTTTGTATGAAGCTGATACTCCAAGAAATAGAAATTTGGTCACAAAATCTCAAAAATCAGTTAATAATAAACTAAAAAATAAATTTGATATTAATTTCTTCCCAACAGTTATAATTATTAATGAGAATGAGAAGTCTTTAGGGAAAATGAGAGGATATAATTCGGCCAATAATACAAATTATCATTATTCATTTATTGAGGCCGTTCTAAAAAAATATAGAAAAACCCTATAAAAAAGAAAGTTTTATAAGTCATTGAAGTATAAGCTTTTAATAATACCATCGGCCAAACCAATTTTTGGGACATATATTTTTTTCGCGCCGCTCCATTTCATTGCTGATACGTAAATTTTTGTAGCAGGTAATATTACATCTGCCCTGTCTGGATTTAATCCAAGTTCAGAAATACGTTGTTCGTAGGTCATTCGTTTTAAAAAATGATAATGTGCTTTCATATATATTAATGAAAGTGGCTTTTCCAATGGCTTTCCTGAAAGTTTAAATATTTTATTAATATTACCGCCTGAGCCTATAAGTGAAAGCCTTTTTAATTTATGAGTATTCGTTTTTATCCAAACTTCCATTGCGTCCCATATTTCAGAAACCTCTGCTTTATTGTTTAGCAACCGAACTGTTCCAATTTTAAATGATTTTGAATTGATTATTTTTCCTTTTGAAAATACCGTTACTTCTGTGCTTCCACCTCCAACATCAACATATAGATAAGATTTTTCACTTTCAATAAATGCACTTAAATCGGTTGAAAAAATAATTTCAGCTTCTTTTTTTCCGTCAATGATATCAATTTTAATAGATGTTTTATTGAATATCTCGTTAACAACATCATTGCCATTGGCTGCCTCCCTCATTGCCGAAGTTGCACATGCTTTATACTTTTCAACACCATGAACTTCCATTAGTAATTTGAAAGCTTTCATAGCTTTGATCATTCTTCCACTATTTTTTTTTGAAATAGTACCTTTAATAAAAGAATCAGCGCCTAAACGTATTGGAACTCTTACTAAAGCTGATTTTCTAAAACTCGGTTTTTTACCTTTCTTTTCGGTAATAATGTTTGAGATAAGCAATCGGATGGCGTTTGAACCAATATCAATTCCGGCAAGTTTTTCAATTTTCATAAATACATATTTTACGATACATTTTTGTCAAATGAATTCGAAGATTAATAAATTAATCATTTTATGCCAATCTAATTATTAATGCTATTTATAATGTTTTGGAAATTCAGTTAGTAAAGTTATTCCTGATTTTATATTCTTCCAGTGATTTGTATCAAATTTAATGGCAACCACTCCACAAGTAGGTACATGATTGAGCAGTAAGCTTCCAAATTTGTTTACAACAGTACTAATTCCATGGTCATGACTAAATATTATTGCTGAGTCAAATCCATCGTCCAGAGCCTTAACAGTTTTTATCAAATACCCATCACTAAAACTATATAAAGATTTACTAATTTTAATATTTGCCAGTGGATAATTAAATGTATAACTGAAAATCATTCCTGTGTGTAAAGCTCTGTTTGCACAACTTGCCACAAAAACATCAGGACAGGAAATCTTTTTATGTAAAACATTTGAAATTAAATAGGCATCTGTAATACCTCTTTTTTTTAAAGGTCGATCAATATCTTTTATTCCTTCATAATCCCAGGAAGATTTTGCATGTCTAACGATGTAGAGAGTTTTCATTTGGGTTAAGTTAAGGTTCAAATATAGAAATTAAGGTGCTAATCTTTCAATTTTCCAATCAAAATTTTCTTGTAAAGTGTATTGTATCCTATCATGCATTCTATTTGGTCTGCCTTGCCAAAATTCGATACAAGTTGGCTTTACAATATACCCACCCCAGTGTTTTGGTCTTGTAATCTCTTTATTTTTAAATTTATTCTCGAAAAAAGACAATCGATCATCTAAATATTTTCTTGATGGAACTACCTGACTTTGGTCTGAGGCCCAGGCTCCTAACTTACTGCCATCAGGCCTTGATTCAAAATAGCCATCAGATAAATTTTCAGCAATTTTTTCAGCAATTCCTTTTATGATAACTTGCCGTTCAATATTGTGCCAAAAAAAAGACAAACATACATTTGGATTTTTTTCTATTTCTTTACCTTTTGCACTATTGTAATTTGTATAAAAAATAAATCCTTCCCAGGTATATTTTTTTAAAAGCACAATTCTGTTCGTTGGAGAACCATCATCAGCTACAGTAGAAACAGTCATTGCATTGGCTTCAATATCTCCACCAAATTCATCAACTTCATAAAACCATTTTTGAAACAATTCAATAGGATTCTCCAGAACTTCTTTTTTTGATAGTTCTTTTTTTTGATAGTTTTTTCGATAATTACTTAAATCCTTCTCCATCTGACAAAATTAAAAATTCTTTTAATGATTAAATTCTTTTCACAAATTTTATTTGGGGTACTTTCTAATTAATAAGAGCCCTGTAAAAGTAAGTAAACCATTTACAATTAGCAGCTCATAGCCAAAAACATAACCATTTAATAGCTGGGTTGAATAGTCATTCAAGAAATAACTTACTATTACTGATAGAACCGCCACTACCCAAACATAGGAATCTTTGATATTGTATTTCGTAAAAATTCCAAAAGCAAATATACCAAGTAAGGGTCCATATGTATAGGACGCAACTTGTAATAAACTGCTTATTACATTGTCTTCCAATAGATATTTAAAAATTATAATAATAATAATGAGTAAAAAAGAAATTGCTATATGTGTTCTTTTACGAATTGATTTTTGTTTCGATTTCACACTGTTTTCTATGTCTAAAAAATCTACACAGAATGAAGTTGTTAAAGAAGTTAAAGCACTATCTGCACTGGAATACGCTGCTGCAATTAGCCCAATTACAAAAATGGCCCCAATGGTTAATCCTAAACCTCCATTCAATGCTATTTCCGGAAATAATAAATCGGTTTTAGCCGAGCCTTCAACTACAGGTATTGAAATTTCGAATTTTTCAGCATATATAAATAATAAAGCTCCTAGTGTTAAAAATATAAAATTCACAATGATAAGTACAAAACCTAATGAAATCACATTCCATTGGGCTTCTTTGGTATTTTTGCATGTTAAATTTTTTTGCATCATATCCTGGTCTAAGCCAGTCATTGCAATTGCTATAAACATTCCCCCTAAAAAGGATTTTACAAGATGCTTTTTATCATTAAAATCATCGGTGAATAAAATTTGGCTGAATTTTTTAAATTCAGCTGATGCAAAAATATCTGAAACTGACCAATTTAATTTGTCAATTATTATAAAAATTGTTGCAAAGACAGCAATTAACATGAACAATGTTTGCAGGATGTCAGTCCAAACAATTGTTTTGATCCCTCCTTTAAAAGTATATACCCAAATTAATAATATAGAAAGTGCAACTGTTATTTCAAACGGAACATTCCAAGCATCAAAGATAAAATACTGTAACACTGATGTTACTAGAAATAAACGAAATGAAGCCCCTAAAATACGTGAAACAAAAAAGAAAAAAGCACCGGTTTTATGAGTAACCGGGCCAAACCGATGTTTTAAAAATTCATAAATTGAAGTAACTTTAAAGTTATAATATATGGGTAAAAGAACATAAGCAATAACAAAATACCCAAACAAATACCCAATAACTATTTGCATATAACTAAACTGTGAACTTTGAACCCAACCAGGGACTGAAATAAAAGTAACACCAGACAGGGAGGCACCAATCATTCCAAAAGTTACGATATACCAAGGCGAATTTTTGTTTGCTTTAAAGAAAGATTCATTGCTATCGTTTTTACCAGTAAAATAGGATATCAATAAAAGCACACAAAAATAAATTGCAATTAAGGAAAGTATGTATATCGGTTGCATTAATTAATTTTAAAATTACAAGTAACAAAGAAAGCAAAATTATTGAGAATATCATTTCCTAATTGTACATTTGCGAAATGAATTTTTCATCAAAACTATTAGAAAATGCAGTTAATGAAGTTTCTCAACTTCCAGGAATTGGGAGACGAACGGCACTTCGATTGGTTTTGCACTTGCTCAAGCAGCCAACTTCTCAGACGTTTCATTTGACAAAATCTCTAAATTCACTTGTTGAAGAAATAAAATTATGCAAAAAATGTCATAATATTTCAGATGTCGACATTTGTGAAATTTGTGCATCCTCATCCAGAAATTCAGAGATTATATGTGTAGTTGAAGATGTACGCGATGTAATGGCAATTGAAAATACAGCACAATTTAAAGGGTTGTACCATGTGTTGGGTGGTAAAATTTCACCTATAGAAGGCGTGGGACATCATAACTTGACTATTGATATCCTGGTTAATAAAGTAAAAAAAGGACATATTAAAGAAGTGATATTTGCATTAAGTTCAACCATTGAAGGTGATACTACCAACTTTTATATTTTTAAACAGCTGGGTGCTTATAATATCAAAACTTCAGCAATTGCACGGGGTATCGCGGTAGGTGATGAACTTCAGTATGCCGATGAGCTTACCTTGGGAAGAAGTATTGTCAACAGAATTCCATTTGAGGAATCATTGTAAACAAAATTTGTTTCAGTTTTTCTCTATTCTAATTCTGGCATCGACTGCCATAATTTCTTCTGAATTCCCAATTAGCGGGTTTAAGTCCATCTCGCTTATTTCAGGAGCAACGCTTACTAAATTGGAAATCTTTGTAATAATTTCGGCAAAAACCTTTTCATCAACTCCTTTTTGATTTCGAGTACCTTGAATGATCTTGTACGATTTTAAATTTTGAATCATAGAAGTAGCCTCTTCTGTTGAAACAGGTACTAATGATGCTTGCGTATCTTTTAATACCTCTATGTAAATGCCGCCTAGTCCACATAAAACCAAATGTCCGAAATTAGCTTCTTTTTTAGCCCCAATAAATAGTTCAATTCCTTTTTTCATGGGTTGAATTAATACTGCTTCAGCTCCTTTGATCTTCATTATTTTATCAAATGACTCGGAGAGTTTTTCTTCAGATGTTATATTTAAAATAATACCTCCGACATCCGATTTATGAATGGGACCTACTACTTTCATGACAAGAGGAAAACCTAGATTCTTGGCCTCTAATGAGCATAGTAATTTTGTAGTGCAAACAACTTCATTAACAATTGGGATATGAGCTGCGTTCAGCAACTCTTTCACAAGGTCAGGGTGTAAATACCCATCTTTGGAAGCATCAATTATGTCACGAACAGAATTTACATCAATTCCTGGTTGTGATGTAATTGTATGTTTTGGTTTCGGAGTATTATATATTTTAGTCAAAGCATTTCCAAATAAAACTTCATCAGGAAAATTGATGTTACCTTTTGAAATAAAATGAGCAATTTCTTTTTTTACATTTTCTACAGAAGGTAAAATAGGAAAAATAGGCTTGGAACAAGTTCGCATTTTTTTATCTAGAACGGCATATACGTCATAAACTTCAAACAAACCTGGACTTCCAAAAATAACTGCCATTGCATCAATATTTGAAAATTTATGTTCACAATAATCTATAATGGTTCCTAATTGTTCCGCATTACCGGTAGCCAGGAAATCTATAGGATTTGAAACTGAAGCACCTAAAAATAATTGTTCCTTAAGTTCAGTACTTTCTTTCCCTTTAATTTCAGGAACATTGAGTCCATTTTTAGTTAACGTATCAGTCAACATAACTGCAGGGCCTCCGGCATGAGTAATAATAGCAATATTTTTTCCTTTTAACGCATGATGCATAAAAATAGATGCAACAGTAATTAATTCATTTCTTCCATGGCAACGAACAATACCTGCTTTTTTAAACAAAGCATCGACAGCAACATCTGAGTTTGACAATGCACCGGTATGAGAACTCGCAGCTCTACTCCCTGCTGACGAACTCCCGCTTTTGATTGCAGCAATTTTACATCCTTTTTGAATTAATGAAGAAGCGTGTTTTAATAATTTTTGTGGGTTGTCAACACTTTCAATATATAGCAATTTGACTTTAGAACTACTTTTAGAATTAAATGTAATGTCTAAATGTTCTAAAATGTCTTCAACACCTATCTGAGCAGAATTCCCAACTGAATAAACACTTGAAAAAGTCAAGCCTGTTGCTATGGCTGCTTCTATAATAAAAACGGCGGTTGCTCCAGATCCTGAAATAAAATCGACTCCATTCACATTTAATTTTGGGATGGGTGTTGTAAAAACACCTGAATAGTTCTGATTGATCAATCCAATATTATTAGGACCTAATAAAGTACCGCCAACAGCACTTATTTCTTTAACAATTTGTTGCTCTAATATTTCACCTTCTGTATCTTTTTCGCTAAAGCCGGCAGAAAATATTATAAATCCTTTCGTTCCTTTTTGTTGCGCGAGTATTTTAATTGTTTCCAGGGTGAATTTTGCAGAGATGGCGATAATCGCTGTATCAACATTTGGAATTTCAGTAATGTTTTGATAACATTTGATGCCTTGGACTTCACTTTCTTTTGGATTTACAGCAATCAATTCACCACTGTAATTATGAGTGATTAAATTTTTTAAAACGCTACCACCAGGCATATGAATATTATTTGAAGCACCAACAACAACAATACTTTTAGGATTTAATAATTTTTCGTGTAGCATAGTAAAGTATTTACAAAACGAACTCAGCGGCTATTTCTTTTCCTTTTAAAAAAGCTTCAATATTTTTATTCACAATACGTTCTCCTTTTCGCTCAAAAAGTGTTGTTATTGCCTTTTTCAAGCTTTCATCACTTAAAGGAAGTAAAGAAGAAGCTGCACCTAATAAAACAATATTTGTTGCTTTTGAATTGCCTAATTCTTTTGCGATTTTCTTAGCATCAATTAAAATGCAATTTGGATGCGATTTTATTTCTGTATACAATTCTTTCAAATCGGGATAATCTGTAATATTTAAAAAAGGATTTGTGTCAGTAATTAAAAAACCTTTCTTTTTTAAATATGGTAAATAACGCAATAATTCCATGGGTTCAACCGAAATGATAAGGTCAGCTTTACCTTTAGGGATTAAATCTGAAAATATCTCTTTGTCTGAGATTCGGAGATGCGATTGTACAGCGCCACCACGTTGGCTCATTCCGTGAACTTCAGATTGCTTAATATTCAAATCGGCTTCTAATGCTGCCGTATCTAGAATAGCAGCAATAGTCAAAATTCCCTGACCACCAACACCTGCTATAATTATATTTGTTTTCATGTGTTTATTATTATTATTATTTCACAAAGGTCACACGTTATTCGCTAGTAATCAGCTCATTATGCGAGAGAGATCTTAACATGCTTGTTTTATATGTTCTAATCAATTTAAACTAACTTTTTTTAGTTCTTTTAATTTGTCTTTTTTCTCTTTTGGTAATTGAACACAGGGGCGTTGTGCAATAACAACTGAAACGCCATTATAATTTATTTCATTACGAATTAAATCTATGTTTTTCTGTAAATTTTTATGCAATGGTGTAATGACTATTAAATGTTCATCTTCTACACCAATTCCCTTACAAATATCTAATAGTCTTCCCGAAGCTGAAGAATCTTGAGCTCCGGTCATTGCAATAGCAGAGTTATCAGAAATAATTACAGTGATTCTTGTTTTTTCAATAACGACATCTAATAAGCCAGTCATTCCTGAATGAGTAAATGTAGAATCTCCAATAACTGCAATTACAGGATGTATTCCTGCATCTGAAGCTCCTTTAGCCATTGTTATTGAAGCACCCATATCAATTAAGGTATTGATAATGTTAAATGGGGGTAAAGCACCTAATGCATAACAGCCAATATCACCAAAAACTTGTTGACTTCCCATTTCTTTGTTCAATTCATTTATGGCATCAAATAAATCTATATGTGCACAGCCAACGCATAATTCAGGAGGCCTTCCCGTTACAACTTTAGGAACGTTTTCACTTATAACAACATCAAATCCTAATGCTTTACTAATACTATCAGGACTTAATTCGCCTATGCGATTCACATGACCGCTTAAACGACCAATCACACGTCGGTGTTCGCCTAAATAATCTGATACTAATTCTTCAATAAACGGATAGCCGTCTTCTAAAACCAGTATTTTTTCACAAGTATCGAACAATCTTTTCACAAGGTTTTTTGGAAGAGGATATTGTGTAATTTTTAAAACAGGATATGGACATTCACCAGCTTCGAAATTTTCCATTAAATAGTTATATGCGATACCTGAAGCAATAATTCCCATGGTGTGATCTTTACCTTCAAGAAACACATTATAATAACTGTTTTCAGAACTTTCACGCGTATCAGATTGAATATTAACCAAATGTTGGTATCTTTTTCTTGCGTGAATTGGTATGAGTTGGAACTGTGTTGGATTTGTTGGTAAATGAATTTCTTTTTGCTCCATTCTATTACCAATTTCAACACCAGCTCTTGAGTGGGATAAACGTGTTACCATTCGAATTAAAATTGGCAAGCCCATTTTTTCAGATAGATCAAAAGCATATCTTGTTAATTCGTATGCTTCCTGTTGGTTAGACGGCTCTAAAATTGGTATCATAGCAAATTTTCCATAGTTGCGAGAGTCTTGCTCATTTTGAGAGGAATGCATGGAAGGATCATCAGCAACTACAACCAACAAACCACCATTTATTCCTGAAACTGCCATGTTCATAAAAACATCAGCAGCTACATTTAAACCTACATGTTTCATTACAGTCATCGCTCTTTTACCGGCATATGACATTCCAAGAGCAGTTTCCATGGCTGTTTTTTCGTTCACCGACCATTGTGAATGTATATTCAATTCTTTTGCTGTTTTTGAACGTTGAATATATTCAGTAATTTCTGTTGAAGGCGTTCCGGGATATGCGTAAACACCTGATAAACCGGCATCAATAGCTCCTTGTGCAATTGCCTCATTACCCAATAGAAGTTTTTTCATAAATTCTTGTTTAGAAAATCGTATTTATAATAGTGTAAATTTATGAAAAAGAGTTGTACTTTACTATGATTAAAATCACAAAAAAATTTATAACACATTGAAAAACAGAATATTAAAACTTCAATAGAATCCTTAAAAGTTTGAATATTATTAAAGGATTTAATAGAGTGCTTTAAAGAAAATTTAGTAAAATTAACAAGAGATTAAATAATTTGTAATTTTTTGAAATAATTTAACCTTTATCCCAGTTGTTTTTTGCTCTTATATTTTTATACAATTTAATGCCAAGAATTAATAATATAGATACTCCAATTATTCCTACAACACCAAAGATCCATCCTAATGAATTTTTTAAAACAACTAAAAATACACATGCAAATAAAATGATCGTAGCAACTTCATTCCAAATTCTCAGTGCAAAAGATGAATATTTTATAAACCCTTTTTCTATTTGATTGTACATCATTTGGCAAGATAAATGATAGGCATAAAGTGCAGCTACAAAGACTAACTTTATAAGCATCCATGGTGCTTCAAGCCAGGCAGGTTGCAAAATGAGCATCCAAACTGCAAAAAGCGTAGCTAATATAGCGGAAGGCCAGGTTATAATATACCAAAGCCTTTTTATCATTAGTGTGTATTGTTTCACTAAGATTTGTTTTTCTATCGCCGGTTTTTCGTCAGCTTCTTTAAAGTAGATGAACAACCGTACAACATAGAATAAACCTGCGAACCATGTTGTTACAAAAATAATGTGTAGTGACTTTATGTATAAATACTCCATTATTGGCTACTGTTTTTCCAATTATTAATCCATTTAGAGAGGGTGTTTGCCCAGGAATCGTCATCATTTAAACAAGGAATTGTTGTAAATGCTGAACCTCCATTTTCTAAAAATGAATGTTTGGCTTCCATGCCAATTTCTTCTAAGGTTTCTAAACAATCCGAGACAAAAGCCGGAGTTACAACTGCTAAACTTTTTATACCTTTTTTAGCAACATTTACAATAGTTTGATCCGTATATGGTTGTAACCATTGATCTCTGCCTAACCGAGATTGGAAAGAAATGCTATAAGAGCCTTCCTCTAATTTTAATTTTTTAGCAACAAGTTTGGTGGTTTCATAGCATTGATGTCTGTAACAAAATTCATGAGATGCAGAAGGTGTATTGCAACAACTACCGTCAATTTTACAATGAGATTTTGTGATGTCAGACTTTTTTATGTGTCTTTCAGGAATCCCGTGAAATGAAAATAACAAGTGCTCAGGATTGGTTATTTTAAGCTCTTTTTGAATGCTATTACTTAAGACTTCTATATAATCTTCTCTGTTATAAAAAGCAGGAACATCTGTTAATTTAATGGTTGGAAACTGCTTTTTAATAATTTCAGAGGCTAAAACAACTATGGTTTCAGTTGTTGCCATTGCAAATTGCGGATAAAGAGGAATTAGAAATATTTCAGTTACTCCAATATTTGCTAATTTTTGAATACCCTTTTTTAGAGAAGGATTTCCGTAACGCATAGAGAGTTCAACAGGAATTTCTGATTTAGCCTGAACTTTTTTATGCAATCTTTCAGATAAGACAATTAGCGGAGAACCTTCATCCCACCAAATTTTTTTATATGCTTCTGCAGATCTTTTTGGTCTTGTGTTTAATATAATTCCTTTTACAACAAATGCCCTAATTAAATAAGGAATATCAATAACTCTCTTATCCATTAAAAATTCATCCAAATATTTTTTTACATCTTTAACAGAAGTACTACCGGGTGATCCTAAATTGACTAATAAAGCTCCTTTCATTCTGTTATGATTTCGCAAATTGTTTTGGAGTGATTCCAAATTTCCGTTTAAAAGCTGCAATAAAATGGCTTGATGTACTGTATCCTAAATGTATTGCCAATTCATTTACATTTAATTGTTGTTCTTGTAACATTTTTTTAGCCAATTCCATTTTATAGTTTAGTAAAAAGGTAAAAACAGGAACACCGTAAAACTCTTTAAAGTCAGTTTTTAATTTTTTAATATTAAGTCCAACTTTTTTAGCCAAATCAGTTAGAGTAGGAGGGTTATTCATCTCTTCCATAATAATTTCCTTCGCATGTTTAATTTTACTAACAGTTTCTTCACTTGCTATATAAGGACAATGTTCCATCTCGTTTTCGGATGTTGTACTAAAATAATAGCTCAATAATTCGTATACTTTCCCTTTTATAAAAATAGGTCTGAGGGTTTCGTTCGTTTGCTTTGTTGTTAATTGATTCAAAATCAGTTTAATTGAAGCATTAATTTCTTTTGGTTCTATGATAGGTTTCCCCGTTTTAAAACTGCTAAAATTAAACAGAAAATTTCCTTCAATAGAAAATAACGAATGAAAATATTCAATAGATATCAAAATAGCTATCAGTTTAACTTTTGGTGGTAAATTAAAAAGAATATTCATTTTTTCATCCTTAAAATAAACCATGCTCGAATTTCCTGAAGTTAAGTTTATAGCACAATGTTCCATGTTAAAAGCGATGGTACACTCTTGATGTATGCAAAAAAATAATTGAATGTAATTGTCACTTAATGTTTGTTTAAAGAATTCAGATTTTTCAGATAAGTTGTTGAAATGAAATACTTTAAAAGTATCTTTTTCATTAAAAAGTAAATGAGTACTTTTGTCGATGTTTTTATAATTTTCTAAATTGGATTTCATGAGACACTTTTATGAATTATAATTAAAGATGAGGCAAAAGTACGATAAAAAAATATACTATAAAATGATTTAACTGATAAAATATATGATAAATATCATATTTAAAATACCCTAATTTTACTGATAAATATCATAGTTTTATCCAAATATTCATTGTTTAGAGGTATTCTAAATTAGATGCTATAACTTATATCGACAATAATAGTACTTTTGTCGATATTTTGTCTCAAAATGATTTCGTACTTTTGTCGATACTTATTGGTAATACTATTTTTATGAATCAAGAAAACGCACCTACCAAGTTCTACAATGTAGGTTTAAGTTATAAGAAAGCCGATGTGAAAGTTCGTGGCACTTTCAGTATAACAAAAGAGAATCAAAAATTATTATTGAAAGATGCAAAAGCAAAAGGTATAGATGGAATTTTTGTGTTGTCTACTTGTAACAGAACAGAAATTACAGGTTTTGCTAAGCATCCATTTGAGTTAATTAGCTTATTGATAAAATATTCAAACGGGACCGTCGAGGAATTTATAAAGGTTTCTAATGTATATAAAAACAAAGATGCTGTAAAACATTTGTTCACTATTGGTACAGGCTTGGATAGTCAAATTTTGGGTGATTATGAGATTGTAGGTCAATTAAAGGCTGCTTTTAAACTCGCAAAAAAGTTAGGAACTACCAACGCCTTTATTGAGCGATTGATGAATTTGGTTTTACAGGCAAGTAAAAAAGTAAAGAACAAAACAAAATTAAGTTCAGGAACTACTTCTGTAGCTTATGCTGCTATTCAATATGTAGTTGATACTATTGAAGATTGCAATAATAAAAGGATCTTGATTTATGGTTTAGGTGAAATAGGTAAAAATACGTGTAAAAATTTATTGGAATATACTTCAAATAAGCAAGTTACATTAATTAATAGAACGTATGACAAAGCTTTAGAATTTAAACATACACATCCCGATATTTCAGTGGTGGATTACTCTGAGTTAACCAAACAAATTCAAGATACTGATATTTTAATAGTTTCAACCGGTGCAAGTGAACCTACTGTAAATAAGTCGCATTTGAAAAAAGGAAAGAAATTACTGATACTTGACTTGTCAATGCCTGAAAATGTAGACTTGTCTGTTAAAGAATTTGATGGTGTATCATTGGTAAACGTTGATGAACTTTCCAAAATTACTGAAAAGACTGTTGAAACACGTAAAAAAGAAATTCCTGCTGCTGAAAAAATTATTGAAAAATATAAAGCTGAATTTAACGATTGGATTTCTCATCGAAAATTTGTTCCTGCTGTAAATGCCTTAAAAAAATCACTTCAGTTGATTCAACATGATGAAATTGACTTTCATTCCAAAAAAATTAAAGATTTCAATATTGAACATGCTGAATTTGTAACTTCACGAATGATTCAAAAAATAACTACACAATTTGTTAAGCATTTAAAAGACGAAGAGACCGCGGTTGATCAAAGTATTAATGTGATTAGTAAAATTTTCAACACGGAAAAAGCTAAAATTTAGAATGGATAAAATTATTAGAATTGGAACTCGCTCTAGTGAATTAGCGCTATGGCAAGCTAATACTGTTGCGCGACAATTGGAACATTTCGGACATAAAACTGAAATTATTAAAATTGATTCGATAGGAGATGTAGTTTTAGACAAACCCTTATATGAACTTGGTGTTACAGGTGTATTTACTAAAAATTTAGATATTGCCCTTTTAAATGATAAAATTGATATTGCTGTACATTCTTTAAAAGATGTACCTACAAAGTTGCCACAAGGAATTGTAAATGCCGCCATATTAAAAAGAGGTGATTTTAATGATGTATTAGTGATTAAAGAGGATGAAAATTTTTTCACAAAGTGGATAAAATTATTAGAATTGGAACTCGCTCTAGTGAATTAGCGCTATGGCAAGCTAATACTGTTGCGCT
>PVMS01121095.1_pt1 | contig 16004 bp, 12 predicted proteins | sample 1853461 | NCBI WGS metagenome assembly PVMS01 (sample SAMN08582032, study PRJNA380276) | Marine sediment metagenome, whole genome shotgun sequencing project. | isolation source: ocean sediment barecode stripped | collected 2017 | reverse complement strand
TTCCGGTAAATTTTTTTTGTTGCATTTATTCCCGGATTTCGCGCTTTCTGCCAAATAATTTATAAATCGTTTTTTTTGCTGATATGGAGTGCATTGGCTACGGGATCTATTGAAGTGCGCTTGAACCCTACGACTTCAAATTGATCCTGAAGCCAATGCACTCCATATCAGCAAAAAAACGATTTATAAATTATTTGGCAGCAAGCGCGCAATCCTGGAATATATTGTACACAAGAAATCTATCCGAATTAACAACAAAATGAATAAGCAGTTGAAAGATATTTCAACCGATAGAAAGAAAATTGAATGGTTGGTGTCGCAAGCGTTTCAGCTGTCAAACAAGCGGATAAAAAAAAGTACAGCTGTAAAAGCACGTTATAAAAATGAATTGTCGTTTTCCGCGTATGATAAGGCCTTATTCGAATCTTTCCGGGATGTTATTAATGATGCTGCGCGACGTAATGTGTTTGTCATAAAAGACGTTGATCTTACGGTCAAAATAGTTCAAGGAATCATAGTATGCGCCAATCAGATTTTAATTGCCAAGCCAAATATTAATGTCGAACCGGAAATAAAGCGAACTGTTTTAAAATTACTATTACCGTAAGATTCATTTCCCAGTATCATCGGCAGCCTTTACCTGATTGGTGATTCCCTCCGTATTGAAACAGAGCACGCGGGAATTTCCATCAAACCTCAGCGCAGCTCGGAGCTCCTTGCTGTTTTTATTATTCATAACATAATTCAGAGCTCCTATCGAAATTGATCCGGATTCGCCGGATTGAATCCGGGCGTCTCCTGGAATCGGATTGTTGAATATTCTCAATCCATTTATCGCCAGCTGGTCTGGGCATGATAAAAAACAATGCGCCTGGTTCCTTAATATATTCCATGCTAACAGGCTTGGCTTTCCGCAGGCCAATCCAGCCATTACCGTATTGAGTGCGCCATCAAGAATTTGCATCCTCTGACTTTCAATACTTTTATAGAAGCAATCTGCCTGATCCGATTCAATTATGATAAATATAGGACATTTATCATTTAATGTCTTTTGCCAATAATTGACAATTGCTGCCGGAAAAGAGCCTACCCCGGCCTGTAAAAAAACGTGCGTTGGCAGTTCTAGTGGTTCCTTATGTAATTCGCATTCAATTTCCAAAGCCATAGTCAGGTAGCCCTGCATGATCCGTTTTGGAATTTCAATATATTTATCCCACGAACTGTCTTGAACCAGGATCCATCTCTTTGCGATGGCCTGCTCTGCAATTATTTCTGCTGTTTTATCATAACTATAATCTGTTATTGATACCTGAGCTCCTTCATTTCTGATTGCGTTTATCCTGTTTTCTGTTGAGCCTGCGGGCATATAAACGATTGCATGCTGGCCAAAATGGCGCGATACCCATGCCACTGCCCGGCCGTGGTTGCCGTCCGTTGCTGTTGCAAATGTGTTGACAGTTTGTGGTTCTTCAATCATTTGCGTCTGTTTATCAATTTCCAAATCAATTCTCCGCTCTAATATCTGCCGTATAGCATAGCTTGCTCCAAGCACCTTGAACGCCCTAAGCCCCAAGCGCTTTGATTCGTCTTTCACATATATACTTTTTAATCCCCATTTTTGTGCCAGCGCTTTTAATAACACCAGGGGCGTTACCTTATAGCCGGGTAGCGTCTTATGAAATGTTTGGGCTTCCTCTGCGACTTCGGGATTTAAGTAGTCAAATTCTGGTAATTTGCTGCTATTCGTATAGGTAGAATTGATTATCCACTTCATTTGCATAGTGCTTATTATTAATTCGGGTAGTTGAAAATTAGCAGGATAAATTATTCCGAATTATTTTACCGACCAATTTTCAATTATACATCCCTTAGCAGTTTTGAATTTATTGAATTGTTTTCTTATTTTTTGAGGCTTATCATAAAGTTGCACAGATATTTAATCTCTATCTTGCAAGCTAGAAGTCCTATTAAGTAATTTTGATTCTTTATTAAACCTATTCAAAGCGAGTAAGATCAATGACAAAATATGTTTATTCATTCGGCAATGGTAAAGCTGATGGTAACACTACCATGAAAAATCTTTTAGGCGGCAAGGGTGCTAATCTTGCAGAAATGACCAGCCTCGATATTCCCGTTCCTCCAGGATGCACAATTACTACCGAAGTATGTAATTACTATTATGAGAATCAGTTGTCTTTTCCTGATGTCTTGAATTCCCAGGTTTTAGAAGCATTAAAGAATATTGAAAATATTATTGGTAAAAATTTTGGGGATGCAAATGACCCGCTTTTGCTTTCGGTCAGGTCTGGGGCGCGTCAATCAATGCCGGGAATGATGGAAACCGTCTTAAACCTTGGTCTTACTTCAAAAACGCTACCGGGATTAATTGCTAAGTCTGGAAATGAGCGTTTTGCATATGATGCCTACCGCAGATTAATTATGATGTATGCGGATGTGGTTATGGAAAAAGCAGAGGGTCAAAGCCCTGCCGGGGGCGAAGGTATAAGACATCTTCTAGAGAAAATATTAGATCAATTTAAAAAAGAAAAAAATTATCAATCCGATGTGGATTTATCCGCCAGTGATTGGAAAGTTTTATCAGAGAAATTCAAAGAAACCATTAAATCAGAACTGGGTTCTGAATTCCCTGATGACCCCATGGCTCAATTGTGGGGCGGAATCAAAGCGGTTTTTAAAAGTTGGAACGGGCGCCGCGCTATTAATTATAGAAGAATTGAAGGTATACCTGAAGCCTGGGGTACGGCAGTAAATGTTCAAGCTATGGTTTTTGGCAACCTTGGTGATAGTTCTGCAACTGGTGTCGCCTTTACTCGTAATCCAGCTACTGGAGAAAATGTATTCTTTGGTGAGTGGCTGCGTAACGCTCAGGGTGAAGATGTGGTCGCTGGAATTCGAACCCCAAACCCGCTTAATGATATCGCAGGATCTGACGGTGTCCAAGCATCAGAATCACTGCAAAGCGCTTTTCCTAAAGCATATACTGCGCTTATTGACATCCGCGGGAATCTTGAACAACATTATCGTGAAATGCAGGATATTGAATTTACCATTCAAGATGAACGTTTGTGGATGCTTCAAACTAGAACAGGAAAGCGCAATGGCCACGCCGCCATTAAAATAGCAGTTGATATGGTTCATGAAAATTTAATTGACAAAGAAGAGGCCTTGCTTCGCGTTGCACCCAGTCAACTGGATGAATTGCTGCACCCGATGGTCGATCCCAAAGAAGAATTGAAAACAGCGCCACTGGCAAAGGGTCTCCCGGCTGGCCCAGGTGGCGGAAGCGGTCAAATAGTTTTCACAGCCGATGCTGCTGAAGAACAAGCTGCCGAAGGTAAAAAAGTTATCCTGGTTCGTGAAGAAACATCGCCCGAGGATGTGCATGGTATGCATGCGGCTGTAGCTATCCTTACTGCTAAAGGTGGCATGACCAGTCATGCTGCGTTAGTTGCAAGAGGCTGGGGTAAGTGCTGCATTGTGGGTTGCGGTGCGTTGCAAATAGACCTGAACAAAAAACAACTTGCAGTAGGTAATAAAGTTCTGAAGGAAGGTGATTGGGTAACGCTGAACGGAACCGCCGGCAAAGTCTATGAAGGTCAACTGGCCCTGCTTGATTCTGATCCTGAAACACATAATGAATATGCTGAATTGATGCAATGGGCTGACGCCACCCGGCGCTTAAAAGTACGGACAAATGCCGATCGTCCAGAGGATGCAAGTCGCGCCCGAAGTTATGGGGCGCAGGGTATTGGGCTATGCCGTACTGAGCATATGTTTTTCGACCCCCAGCGAATTCTGGCAATTCGAAAAATGATCTTAGCAGATACAGAAGAAGTACGTCGATCGGCGGTCATGGAGCTGCTGCCCTATCAAAAGAAAGATTTCAAAGGCATCCTGCAGGCCATGCACGACCTGCCTGTTACAATCCGGCTCTTAGACCCACCACTGCACGAATTTATGCCGCAAAGCGATGATCAGATTGATGAACTCGCCGCTGAGCTTGGTATTACATCAGAAGAAATTCAAACGCGGATCGCTAATCTGCATGAATACAATCCAATGTTAGGGCATCGGGGCTGCCGGCTTGGAATCGCATATCCTGAAATTACTGAAATGCAGGCGCGGGCAATTCTAGAAGCGGCCGCTGAACTGACAAAAGAAGGCCTAACTGTGTTACCCGAGATAATGATACCTCTGGTTGCGGCTCCTGCCGAATTTCAGAATCAAGAAATAATTGTACGCCAACTTGCCAAACAGGTAATGGAAGAGCAAAAGATAACCTTTGACTATCTTGTGGGAACAATGATTGAGCTTCCAAGGGCTTGTTTAGTCGCCGATGAAATAGCAAAATCTGCTGAATTTTTCAGCTTTGGCACAAATGATCTTACACAAACAACTTATGGTTTCAGTCGTGACGACATTGGTGGCTTCCTGCCGGTTTATCTTGAACAGAAAATTTTACCGCAGGATCCCTTTCAGAGCTTAGACGTTTCCGGTGTTGGGCAATTGGTAGCGCTGGCAGTAAAAAAGGGTCGGGCTGTTAAGCGTGACTTGAAAATAGGTATCTGCGGTGAGCATGGCGGCGATCCGGCCAGCATAGAATTTTTTCATAATACCGACCTGAATTATGTCAGCTGCTCACCGTTCCGTGTACCGGTAGCAAGACTGGCGGCAGCACAAGCAGAAATAAAAAGTAAGAATTAATTTAACGGTTTAAATTTTGCAGTAAAGTGCCGTAGAAACTGGGGCTGCTCAGTTATCGTAAAGCCTTTCAACTGGTTACGCTTTTTATAGACATCCCGAGCCACTTCAATTACATAGTCAATATGACTTTGGGTATGCGTTCGGCGCGGTAACGCAAATCTGACCAACTCCATTTCAGCGGGCGTTTCTTTTCCGGTTTCCTGGTCACTCGAGCCAAACATGACTGAGCCTATTTCTACAGTTCTTATTCCACCACTAAGGTAAAATTCAACTGACAAGCTTTGTGCTGGATATTCTGCTGATGGAATATGTGGCAGTAGCGCTTTTGCATCAATATAGATTGCATGTCCTCCTGGAGGCTGAACAATTGGATACCCCAGCTCAACCAGATGGTTCCCTAAATACTGGGTTTCTGCTAGGCGGTATTTCAGATAATCCTCATCTAGAACTTCCTGTAAACCAACTGCGATTGCCTCCAGGTCACGCCCTGCCAATCCACCATAGGTGGGAAAACCCTCAGTCAAGATCAGGAGATCCTTTTCGCGTTGCGCTAAGTTGCTGTCGTTTGTACAAACAAATCCGCCGATATTCGCCAATCCATCTTTCTTTGCGCTCATGGTACACCCATCAGCGTAGCTCATCAATTCCTGTACAATTGATTTAACTGAGCGGTTGGCATAGCCCGGCTCCCTGAGTTTTATGAAATAAGCGTTTTCGGCGAAACGGGCAGCATCGAAATATAGTGGAATGCCATATTTATCAAGGATGCCTTTCACTTCCTTTACGTTTTGCATTGATACCGGCTGACCGCCGCCAGAATTATTTGTAATAGTAAGCATACAAAGTGGAATCTTATCAGGACCTTCAGATTTGATGAGCTTTTCCAGTTTTTTAATATCCATATTACCCTTGAATAAATGCCTATTTTGTGGATCTTTGCCTTCTGGAATTACCAGATCTATAGCTTGGGCGCCTTGAAATTCAACATTGGCACGAGTCGTGTCGAAATGAGTATTGTTCGGTATAATATCCCCCGTTTTGCACATAACAGAAAACAGGATTCGTTCAGCCGCGCGTCCCTGATGGGTGGGAATTACATTTTTAAAACCAAAGATGTCCTTCACGGTAAATTCAAATCTTTCAAAACTTGGACTGCCAGCATAAGCTTCGTCTCCGCGCATGATTGCAGCCCATTGTTCGGAACTCATGGCACCGGTTCCACTGTCGGTTAAGAGATCAATCAATACATTCTTCGATTGTATCTTAAATAAATTATAATCTGCCTCTATTAAATATTTTTCCCGCTCTTCGCTCGTGGTCATTTTAATTGGCGATACAGATTTTATGATAAATGGTTCAATTATTGTCCGGTACGATGGTTCTTGTGACATGCAATACCCCTGTGTTGAAAGAAATGATTGTTGTCTTTATAAAAATATATCGATTAAGCTAAAGCGAATAAATTTCGCTATATTTTTCCTCCAGATAATCTAAAAATGGCGCTGCCGACAGCGGTGCGCCGGTGATATCCATAATTAATTCGGAAGCTGTTTTACGGCGACCAATAGAGTATATATTGTTTAGTAGCCATTCACGTAACTCCATTAAATTTCCGCTGGCGATCTTTTTTTCATAGTCATCAATTTCCGTTTTTGCTTTATTCATGATTGGTACATTATACAAATTCCCCAGCGTATAGGTTGGGAAATACCCAAAACCGCCACCAGACCAATGAACATCCTGCAACACGCCAAGTGAATCGTTTGGTGGGCGAATACCTAAATATTCTTCCATTTTATTATTCCACATTTCCGGCAGTTCAGCTACCGGAAGGCGATCATTAATAACCATTTTTTCAACCTCAAATCGCAGCATTATATGCAGGTTATAAGTCGCTTCATCGGCTTCTATGCGAATCAAAGATGGTTTAATTGTATTGATGGCCCGGTAAAATTGATCCAGTGCAACGGCGTTAAGTTGATCCGGAAAGACTTTTTGGAGTTTCGGGTAATAATATTGCCAGAACGGTTTACTTAACGCTACCAGGTTTTCCCAAAGGCGCGATTGGCTTTCATGTATCCCGTGCGAAATTGACTGAGAAAAAGGTGTACCAAATGATTCTGCCTGCAGACCCTGCTCATAAAGGCCGTGGCCCCCTTCGTGCATTGTGCTGCTGAAACCTGCCATCAGGTCGTTTGGTTTGAGTCTGGTTGTTATGCGAACATCTGTTGGATGAAATTCAATCGTAAAAGGATGGGCCGATCTATCCTGTCGTCCATGGTTTAAATCATAGCCCATATCTTTGAGGGCCATTAATCCGAATTCCCATTGTTTTTGTTCATCATAATCTTGATATAGTATCGCCTGCCCGGTATCAATCTTTGATTGCGTTATTTTTTGTACTAAAGGCACCAGCCGTGCTTTTATATCCTTGAATATTTTAGTCACTTCCGTTGAGGTTATTCCCGGTTCATATTCATCCAGCAATGTATCATAAGGCGTTTCCTTTTTATCCAAATATTCAATTTCTTTGAATTTAAGATTTATAATTTTCTCTAAAATGGGAGCAAATTTCTTAAAATTATTTTCTGTTTTTGCCTTTACCCAGATTTGCTGTCCGTGTGATGCGATCCGTGCCATTTCTTCAATGAATTCCTTTGGCAGAGCTGAGGCACGGTGAAAATCTTTCCAGATTTCATGTACCAGTCTGCGATTTTCTCCTTTCAGATCGTTAATTACTTCACCTGAATCAAGATCAACTAATTCACTCAACGGTCCCCTGATTTTATCTCCAATAAATTTTTCGTGCGTTAAAGATTCAAGTAACGCAATCTGGTCAGCCCGCGCTTCACCACTATTTTGGGGCATATAGGTTTCTTGATCCCAATGCAGCACTGCCGTCGCACCTTTAAGACTGGCTACAATTCTTAGTTCTTTCTTTAGTTGTTCTAGCGGGGTCATTTTTTCACTCCAATTAACAATTGATTTATTTCCAAAATTCATCAAAAACTTGCTTTCGTTTAAGCGCCTTGTCACGATGAACAAGACAGTCTATTCTTAATTCATTGGACAACTCTAAAGCGAGGGCTTTGTCAAAAGCTTTAATAATCAATTCAAAATCCTGATCATCTTTTTTTTCATAGGCGCGTCCAATCCAATAAAATGGTTCACCGGTTTCAAATTTATAACGCGCTGCCCGGCTGTATTGCTCAATCGCAGCCTATAAAGCCATACGGCTTCCTTTTATAAAATTTTTATGCCCGCTCTGCAAAGCTAAATGATAATTAGCAATTTTATTACTTTTATTTAGTTTTAACGAGCTGTTAAAGCTTTCCATTGCTCCGGCAACATCTTCATTCGCCATGGCCTTCAGGGCAATATTCACATGCGCCTGCGACAGGGCTGCCAGCAATTCTCCGTTTTCTGGTTCAGCCAATATTAACGAATCTTGCATAGCAATTAGTTGTATGGGATCATTATCTGCCATTTCAATATATGTAGGTGGTCTGGTAACGCAGCTTGCTAATAGACCTAAGCTCAATAATGCAATTTTCACTTTTACTTTTACAGTTTCAATAAAATAGTATATTTCGTCTTTTTGTTGCTTTTTCCTGAATGTTTATTGCAATAATACGCCTGGCCGGACTAGAAGTTACCACAGCCAAATATAAGTGACCGCGCTGTTATGGCGCCCAAGGTCGGGGTCGTCCGGGTGTTGGCAGGCGCGTCTCATCGCTGCACTTTCAGGATTAAACAAATCGTAGTCTTCACCATGAATTACGCTTTGAAAGCGGCCGATTTGTTCGTGGCACCAATTTCGTACTGCTCTTTTAAGTGCTCCAGTACCGTGCCCGTGAATCACTTTTATCACCGCAAACTGACCTGAGTAATGCGCTTTGCTAACCGTTGCTTCCAGCTCAGATATAGCCTCATCAACAGAAAGCTTACGGTGACCGATGTCTATTACTTTCATCATGTGTAAATTGACTTATAAAATCAACAGAAAGTTTACAGAATTTCGATATTAATTTCTCAATCTTTGCAGGAGTTTTAATGGAATATAATATATTAGGCAGAACTGGTGAAAAGGTTTCAACAATAAGCTTAGGAACGTGGTCCTTTGGCAGCGCAAATTATTCGGCAGCAGGCGATCCTGTGGGTTGGGCAAATCAATCAGATCAGGATTCAGTAAACGTTCTGAAACTAGCCTGGCAGAGCGGTATAAATCACTGGGATACTGCTGATGTATACGGTCGCGGGCGCTCGGAAGCGCTGATCGGGCAAGTTTGGTCTGAAATTCCACGCCATGATATTTTTGTTGCCACAAAGGTTGGATGGGACAAGGGCCAATATGAAATTTTTTACCACCCAAAACTGATTCAACAAAAATTTGACACTTCATTAAAAAATTTAAACACTGATTTTATAGATTTATATTACTTCCATCATTGCCAATTTGGCGATTCTGAGTCCATTTTAGATGATGCGCTTGATCTTTTCAGCCGTTTCCGCGAAGCTGGAAAATTACGTTTCATAGGGCTGTCAGACTGGAAAATGTCGCTAGTAATGGACTACATCAATCGTATTAATCCTGATGTCGTGCAACCCTATCGCAATGTCATGGATGATGATTACGTCTCAAGCGGATTAAAAGATTGGATCGATAAAAACAACGCCGGGATAGCATATTTTTCACCTTTGAAGCATGGCCTATTGACTGGTAAATATACTGAACCCCCAACCTTTGAAGAGGGCGATTTTCGTCTGAACGTAAAAGCCTTTCAGGACGCTGATTTAATATTAAAACTCCAGGACAATCGTAGGGCGCTAGAGCGCCGTTTCAAGGATCACTCTGAGCCGGTTTTGCATGGTTTGGTTGATGCTCTTTTGACCGATTCTCCAACCGGCTGCGTATTGTTAGGTCAAAGAAACAGCGGGCAGGCTGCGTCTGCGGCGGCGATCGGCCAAGCGCTCAGTACCAATGATGCCGCTTGGGTAAAGTCCTTATTTAAAAAATAATCCTAATTATATAAGTAGATGGTGTAAAAATATTATGGCTCAAGATCCTACAGCTTCTGGAAATTTAAATATCAGCGCTATCAATAATAGAATCGATGCGGTCTTTTCTGCCCAGAAAGAACTTCAGCCCCACTTTGTTCGATCCTCCGCTAATGAACGTATTATAAAATTACGCAGATTGGAAACCTGGATTGATCAGAATAAAAATGATATCAGGAAAGCGCTCTTCAATGATTTTCGAAAACCGGCCGCTGACGTAGATCTTACTGAAATCTGGATCAGCAGAATGGAGATCAAAGCGGTAATTCGAAATCTACGCAGTTGGGTAAAACCGCGCAAAGTGTCGCGAACACTAACCATGATAACTACCCGAGCATGGATACAATATGAGCCGCGCGGCGTAGTGTTAATTATCTCCCCCTGGAATTATCCGGTTAACCTCACTTTTGGCCCCCTGGTGTCAGCAATTGCTGCCGGAAATTCAGTCATTTTGAAGCCCTCTGAATTTTCTCCGAATTCATCGCGGCTAATGGCAAAGGCCGTCAGTGAATTATTTCCTGAAAATGAAGTTGCATTATTTGAAGGAGATAAAGAAGTGGCAATTGAATTGCTTAAAAAGCCATTCGACCATATTTTCTTCACGGGCAGCCCCGAAACCGGTAAAAAGGTTATGGCTGCTGCTGCCAATAATTTAACATCCATTACGCTTGAACTTGGCGGAAAGTCTCCCGTAATAGTTGATGCTTCTGCCAATCTGAAAGATGCCGCTGAAAAAATTGCCTGGGGCAAGTTCATGAACTGCGGCCAAACTTGTCTGGCGCCCGATTATGTTATCGTTGAATCATCAATAAAGAATAAGTTTACAAACCATCTAAAACGATCTGTTGCAAAATTTTTCGGTGAAACAAGATCTGATATCAAAAACAGCAGCGATTATTCGCGTCTTATTCACAATGCTCATTTCATCAAATTAAAGACGATGCTTGACTCTGCAATTGCGGATGGTGCAAAGGTTCTTTTTGGTGGAGACCTGGATGAAAAAACACTATATATTTCGCCAACTGTTTTATCCGGATTGAATCAAAATTCTACAATAATGCAGGAAGAGATATTTGGACCGATCTTACCCCTTTTAACTTTTGAGGATCTGCCAGAAGCTCTGACAATTATTAATCGTCTGCCCAAGCCGCTGGCTTTGTATATGTTCAGCCGCAATAACAAAGCCATTGCTAGTGTGCTCTCCGGAACGTCTGCTGGGGGCACCTGTATTAATGATACGGTCATCAATTTTGCGCATATGAAACTCCCTTTTGGCGGTGTCAATACCAGCGGGATGGGCAGCGCCCATGGCTTTCATGGCTTTAAGGCATTTTCACATGAGCGAGCGGTGCTAAAACACCATCTTTTTTCTCCACTTAAGTGGATGTTTCCACCATATACAAAAGGCGTTAGAAAAATCATTGATATCACAACAAAATATTTTCAATAACACTTAATAGCTCACCTTATTAACAACATCTTTTTTTTCCAAATGATTTCCTGTTTATAATTGATAAAAATACAATCCCGAACTCATTTGTACTCCTGAGCATTTTATATATCAGGTTATTGGCTATTCATCCGCCAATACTTAAATAAAATTTAACTTAATACTCTATAAATACAACTTTACTTTTGTTGTCGCGACTCAAATATGCCGTTCTTTTTTCTTTTCCAACGAAAACATGAACAATATTTGTCTGGGCTTGATTCATTTCCATAAGCACGGTATTTGTGATTTTTAAGGAATTTATTGTCGTTAGGCTTTCTGATTCCAAATAACACCAGAAAAAATCTGGTTCAGCCTCCTTACCTATAAACTTGATCACTATCTGTTTTTCATTTACAGCTAATGAAAAATGGTTTTTCAAATAAGCTGAGACAGTTGAATCGGAGCTGGTTTCTTCGCGTGTTTCGCCAATATATAGTTTTTGTTTTACAGATTTTTCCAATACCAGGATTAAGTCTTCAGGAATAATCTTGATAGTAATTTCAAGTTTTCCCGATTCTGGGTTTTGGTATATCTCCGTTATGCTTATATGATAAGGGTGCAGTGCCAGTAGCATCGTTGAAAAAACCAATACTATAAGTTTGTATCTATTTACTCTTTGTGACAACTTATTCAGCATATTTATTGTCATACTTTTATGCAGGGATATTTCCTATATTTTCACCCTAAATCCATGGTAGCTGAAATCAAATTTCAACTGATATCTTACCATAATCAATAAGCAAACTTAAGCCCGAGGGTTTCTTATGAAAAATATGTTTTCATTTCGTCTTTTTCTTTCTTTGTCATTAATAATTGTGGTTTGTCTCCCAGGTCAAATAGATTTACAGAAAGATAAATTTCGTCAACTAAAAGAAGAATTAGCAACGCCTAATGTATATCGCACTGCATCCGGCGCACCGGGACATGAGTACTGGCAGCAAAAAGCCGACTATGTAATGGAGATTGAATTGGACGATGAAAATCAGCGTATATACGGTTCTGAAACAATAACCTATTACAATCAGTCTCCAGACCCTTTATCGTATCTATGGTTGCAGCTTGATCAGAACGTTCGAGCACTAGACTCCAATTCTCCATTGGCGCAGCCTAGTAATATCGATGATCGGAAATCATTCCGTGAATTAGGGTGGCTGCATCGTGAATTTGATGGTGGATTTAAGCTGGAGTATGTAAACGATAAGAATGGCAAGCCGCTTGCCTATACGGTTAACAAAACAATGTTACGTATTGATCTGGCAGACGCCCTTCTGCCCGGCGAAACATTTGACCTGAGTATTAAGTGGTGGTATAATATAAATGATCGTAAAAAGATCGGTGGACGTTCTGGTTTAGAATATTTTGAGGATGATGCTAATTATCTATATACGATCGCACAGTTTTTCCCCCGGATGGCCGTTTACTCGGATTTTGAAGGCTGGCAAAATAAACAGTTTTTAGGGTGGGGGGAATTTGCCCTTACTTTTGGTGATTATGATGTTAAAATTACTGTCCCGGTAGACCATGTTGTGGCGGCTACGGGCGTTTTACAAAATCCTAAAAAAGTGTTGAGCTCTGAGCAACGTTCGCGCCTTAAAAAAGCTAAATCTGCCGATCAGCCGGTAATGATAATTACGCTGGAAGAAGCCCTGGACAATGAATCTTCTCGCCCCGATAAAGAATTAACCTGGCATTTTAAAGCTGAGAATGTCCGCGATTTTGCCTTTGCCAGCTCGCGCAAATTTATGTGGGACGCAATCGGTGTTCCGTTCGGCGACCGCACGGTGATGGCCATGTCTTATTATCCCAAGGAAGGAAACTCGCTTTGGGAAAAATACTCAACCAAGGTTGTTGCCCATACCTTAAGAAATTATTCAAGTTTTACGTTTGATTATCCCTATCCTGTTGCCATTTCTGTACATGCAATTTGGATTGGTATGGAATATCCCATGATCTGCTTCAATGGCGGCCGGCCTGAAGAAGACGGCACTTATTCAGAGCGTACAAAATACGGCATGCTCAGTGTTATTATACACGAGGTGGGCCATAATTATTTCCCAATGATAGTCAATTCGGATGAGCGCCAATGGACCTGGATGGATGAGGGTTTAAACACCTTTTTACAATACCTTTCAGAGCAGGCCTGGGAAGAGGATTATCCATCACGAAGGGGCCCAGCGCAGAAAATTGTTGATTACATGAAGGGTGAAAAATCGCGAATTATGCCAATCATGACCAATTCTGAATCTCTAATCAATTTCAGTGACAACGCCTATGGTAAGCCGACAACCGCCTTAAATATATTGCGCGAAACAATCATGGGCCGGGAATTATTCGATTTTGCCTTCAAGCAGTATGCCCAGCGCTGGATGTTTAAACACCCAACGCCTGAAGATTTTTTCAGAACGATGGAGGATGCCTCCGGCGTTGATCTTGACTGGTTCTGGCGTGGTTGGTTTTATTCCACTGATCATGTTGACATTGGTATTGACGAGGTTAATTGGTACCGCGTCAATACCAAAGATCCTGAAATCGAGCGGACCTTTGAAAGGACGCAGGAAGCTAATCAACCGGAGAACATCAGCGCCATTCGTAACCGCGAAGTGTTACCGCGTATCGTTGAACTAGACACTGCATTGCTGGATTTTTACAACCGCTATGATGCTTATGAGGTCACGCCTTCTGATATAGACGAGTATGAAGATTATTTTAAATCACTTGAAGAAGACGAACAAACTTTACTAACCGGTAAATATAATTACTATCAAGTCACATTTTCGAATAGCGGTGGACTTGTAATGCCCATTTTACTAGAATTTGAATTCGCTGATGGCAGCCAGGAATTTATTAAGATCCCAGCTGAGATCTGGCGTACACACCCATTATCAGTCAGCAAGGTCTTTCCATTTGAAAAAGAATTGACCAGCATCAATATGGATCCCTATTTAGAAACAGCTGATGTTGATCGCAAAAATAATTACTGGCCACCCAGAATCGAACCAACCCGGTTTGAGCTTTTTAAGGAGTCCAGGGATTCTCCAAATATTATGCAGCAAAAGCAGAAAGAAACTGAAGCTTTGAAGAAAGAAATCGAATCTGAAGAGACACTTGAACCCGATTCGGATTCCTAGATAATACGACTGAATCAATTATTAAGATTGGACTGATCAAAACGCGCGAATAAATTCTGGCGTCGTATTCTCTGTTTATCAATGGCGCTACCTTCATTTTAGGATTAACTATGAAAAATGGCCTATTTAGTCTAATTATATTATTATCGGTTATTACATTTTGTTGCCGGCCTTTAACAAAAGTTTTTACTGGAAAATCCGAATCTGTAAATCCCATTATCACGGAAAATGAACTGCAAGACCATATTAAATTTCTTGCTTCAGATGAACTAAAGGGGCGACTCCCGGGAAGTTATGGATCCGGCCTGGTTATTCAATATTTGATAAATGAATTATCCTCGGCTGGCATTACTTCGATAGACACAGTAGCGTTTATTCAGGTCTTTGAATTTGTTAATCGTGTTGAGCTTGGATTAAATAACCGGTTAAATATTAACCAAAAGGCGTACCGCGTTGGTGAAGATTTCACACCGCTTGGTTTTTCAAGTAGCAGCAGCCTTTCGGCTCCGGTTGTTTTTGCTGGCTTCGGTTTTTCAATTAATGATTCCATAAAATGGGATGATTACAGCGCAATTGATGCAAATGAAAAATGGGCTTTAATTATTCGTGGTGGTCCTGAAGACAATCCTCATTCCCCCTACGCTGATCATGAAGCTTTAAGAAAAAAGGTGTTGGTCGCCCGCGATAATGGCGTAGCTGGCGTTCTTTTTATATCGAAAATTGAAGACGGCGAGGATGATGCACTTGAATCCCTTCGATACGATAACAGTTTCTCAGGTGCCGGGATACCCGTTCTGCATATAACACAAAAGCTGGCTGATGAAATCCTGAAACCATCAAATGCCGAACTGTTATATTTTCAAAAAAAATTGATCTCTGATCTAGCGCCAGTTTCATTTTTAGTCCCTGATCTTACTGTTTCAGGATCTTCAGACATTGTTAAGAAAAATGAAACTGGAACAAATGTAATTGGATTTATTCCTGGAAATGATCCGGTTTTAAAAAACGAATTTATTATTCTTGGCGCTCATTTTGATCATCTTGGCTATGGCGGGCCAGGATCTGGCTCATTAACGCCGGATGTGTCTGAAATTCACAATGGTGCCGACGATAATGCCTCTGGAATTTCCGCAGTCATTGAGATTGCCGAACGCCTTATTAACGGAAAATCCAAATTGAACCGCAGCGTAGTAATATTAGGCTTTGACGCGGAGGAGCGCGGTCTAATTGGTTCTAAATATTTTGTGAATAATCCTTTGGTTGATTTAAATAATACCGTTGCAATGCTGAATCTTGACATGCTTGGGCGTATGCGCGAAAACGGACTTACAATCGGTGGAACCGGAACCTCCCCAACATTTGAAAAACTTTTGAATGAAGTAAATGACACTTATGGACTAAAATTAAATTTTAGTCCAGAGGGTTATGGACCAAGTGATCACGCCAGTTTTTACACTGCTGATATTCCCGTCCTTTTCTTTTTCACAGGAACTGATAAAGATTATCATAAACCCACGGATAACTGGGAAAAAATAAATTTTAATGGTATCAAACAAATTTCTGCATAAGAGACGTCGACAGATCGGAAGAGCGTCTCTTAT
>PVMS01040766.1_pt1 | contig 16008 bp, 12 predicted proteins | sample 1853461 | NCBI WGS metagenome assembly PVMS01 (sample SAMN08582032, study PRJNA380276) | Marine sediment metagenome, whole genome shotgun sequencing project. | isolation source: ocean sediment barecode stripped | collected 2017 | reverse complement strand
GGTAGGACTAGCGTGCATACTAACTGCAGTGCAGAAGGCAGGCATTGAGTTCGAACTGATCGATATGGACGCCCACACCATGTCGATAGAGGATCTGCGCCAGCGGCTCCGCGCAGAGACATACGACATTTGTGCCCTCGGCTGCATTGTTACTTCGTTAAGACTGGTTACGGAAATAGCATCTATCATCCGTGAGAGCAATCCGAATGCCATCATTATCGCCGGAAACTCCGTGGCCAGCTCGATACCGGAACTGCTGCTGCGAAACTCCACGGTCGATATTGCCGTAATAGGCGAAGGCGATGTCACTATTGTTGAACTTCTAGAGACAATTATGAAAGACGGCCCTTTAGGCGAAGTTAGGGGAATCGCCTTTCTGGACGGAGATCTCTACGTCCAGACTCCACAGCGTGAGTTGATATCCGATTTAGATTCGATCGGCTTTCCTAACTGGGATCTTTTTGAACTCGACCGGTACAACGATGGTATGGCCAAGGTTACCGTAGATGATTCCGAGCATTCAGTCGTGTATCCCTTGAACGCGGCTCGAGGTTGCCCTTTCCAGTGCACATTCTGCTACCACGTTTTCAAGGGTGAGCGTTACCGACGCTACTCGGTCGATGGGGTCATTGAGGAGCTAAAGCGACTGAATTTTAGGTACAAGGCCACTTTCGTTCAATTCTGGGATGAGCTTACATTTCCAAACATCCCCAGCGTTGAAGAGCTGGTCGCCAGAATTGAGCAACTGCCTTTCAGAATCGGCTGGGAGGCGATTACAAGAGCCGATCTTTTCCGGAAAAAAGACGTCCCACTTATCAGGCGAATGGGGGCTGCCGGCTGTAAGAGCATCGCCTTTTCCATCGAGAATGCCAGTCCCGAGATACTCAAAGCCATGAACAAGAAGATGCGGATAGATCGAGTCGTTGAGCATTGTGAGGCACTCCTAGATGGTGGGGTAACAGGGTTCACGAGCATTATTTTTGGGTACCCGCAGGAGACACCAGAGACGATCAGAGAGACACTTGAACTTTGCGAACGCGCTAATATTTTTCCTAGCACCGGTTTTCTGCAACCCCTTCCCGGCACTCCTATTTACGACTGGGCGTTGCAACAGGGCTATATCAAGGATGAGCTGGAGTACCTCATGCAGGCGGGTGACCGCCAGGACTTCCATGTGAACCTGACAAAGATTCCAATAGATGAATTTATCGATGCAGTTATGACTGGTATGAATGATCTTGCGGAGAAGATGGGATTGAAATTGGATAATCCTCTAAAAACAGGCGCTTACCAAAAACCTAAGATGCCTCAAGCTATGTTACCGGACAAGATATAATAGTGGATGGTGAGCTTACTGCGTGGCAATGATTCCAATCATGACTCCTGAAGGACGTTGACCGATTTGCTCAACTTTTCCAATATCCTCAAGCACAAGCTTTTCAAGAATTCTTTTGTATATACGAGCTCTAATGTTATAAGAACGGCTATTCCTTTTCTTCTTTTACCTGTACTTACCCGCTATCTAACCCCAACTGATTATGGGATTGTTGCAACTTTTCAGGTATTATTGGCAATTACATTAGTGTTTGTTAGCGTGAATATGCATGGCGCTGTTGCAGTCAATTTTTTTAAAATTGAAAAGCAGGAACTCAAAGTTTACATTGGTAATGTGGTTTTTGTATTATCTACCAGTTTTCTTCTGACGTTTGGCGTAATCTATGCTGTAAAAGCGCCCCTTTCTCACCTCATAAAGTTCCCGGAAAATTGGTTGCCGATTATAGTTGTTGTCGCTTTATTTCAATCCGTTTTCACACTCACTCTTACACTATGGCAGGTAGAACAAAAACCTCTACCCTATGGGATATTCCAGATATCACAAACTATTCTCAATGTTACTCTGTCATTGATTTTTGTGGTTGCACTTAACTGGCGATGGCAAGGAAGATTGTTAGGAGTAATTATCGTCTTTATTATTTTTGGCTTTATAAGCCTCTTTATAATTTATAAAAGGAAATATATAAGGTTAAATTTTAATAGAGCATATATTAAAGATGCCTTGCTTTTTGGCATCCCCCTTATCCCTCATGCCTTGGGCGGATGGATAATTACTAGTATAGACAGGTTTTTTATTAATTCGATGGTGAATGTTGCTGCAACTGGCATATATACTGTGGGTTATCAAGTAGGAATGATTATTGGTTTGTTAGCTACATCTTTTAATCAAGCATGGTCTCCTTTTTTATTTGAGAAGCTTAAAGAAAACAATATTGGCACAAAAATAAAAATAGTTAGATTTACATATCTTTATAATATAGGAATAATCGTTCTGGCACTGGCTTTAAGCCTTATTGCTCCGTGGTTTTTAGAATTCTTTGTGAGTAAGGATTTTCATTATGCATATAAATATGTGTTTTGGATTGCCTTAGGGTATGCTGCAAATGGGATGTATTTTATGATAGTAAACTATATTTTCTATGTTAAAAAAACATATATTTTAGCTTGGATTACATTTGGTTCCGCAGGAATTAATATTTTTCTAAACTACTTCTTAATAAAAACTAATGGCGCAATAGGCGCAGCACAGGCAACAACTATTACTTTTTTTATAAGTTTTATTTTAACATGGATATTAAGCGCAAGAGTTTATAAGATGCCATGGATAATGGCCTTAAAAAAGATAAAAATATGCACTGAGAAAGCTACTTCATAAAATGTTTATGAAATTAAAATTAAATAAAGTGAAAATACTTTTATCTGCTATCAAGCTTGATATTTTCGAGCTTAATTATGAGTTTAGCTCCGAAAAATTGGGTTCGGCACAAACTGTACCTGTGCGAGGATACAAACCAAAACCTATGTATATACACTTTATACTAACTTTCTATTATGTAATTAGATCCGCATTAAAGCACTTATTAATGAGAAAAAAGCGTGTAGATATTAAAGATATTCTCTTTTTCCCTGTAGGGATAAAACATGTTTGGGCACTTAATTATGTGGCGAAGAAAGTGCCCAAGTCTTGTATTATAGATCCCTCGGATGGATTATCAGAGCATTTGCCACCGTTTAAGATTAGACTTTATTCTCTTTTTTTTATTCCGTTAGTTTTAAAGAAATATTACTATTCACTGGGCTATGAAAGAAAAAGCTTTCATTATGTCTTTGATAATTACTTGTCAATCTATGGTAATTATATCGTTCAGCGGTCTTTTTTTCAGAAGCATCGTGTTAAGGCGATTGTAGTCGCCAACCATTATTCACCTATATGCACAACTGTTGTCAAAGCGGCAAAAGATGAAAATATTAAAACAGTTTATATTCAACATGCACAAGTAGGTGAAAATTTCCCGTGTTTAAAATGTGACTATGGTTTGCTGGAGGGATACGACGCACTCAAAAAATATGATTCATGTGGGCCGTCAAATACTGAAGTTTTTTTGATTGGCATGCCAAAAATGGATCCATTTTGTTCTTCGGTGAATAAAAAAAACAATTTGCGAAAGCTTGGAATCTGTATAAATTCTTTAAATCCAATTTATAAGGTTGAAGATCTAATTAAAAAATTGATTTCTGATTTCCCCGTGATAGATATCATCTTAAGACCTCATCCTGGAGATCCTGATTTAAAAAAATGGGAAGAAATAAGCTCAAAATGTTCGTTAAGTTATAGCAATCCTCTAAAGGAAGAAGCTTTTGCATTTTTAGCGAAGGTAGATGCTATTATAGTTGGTGATTCCAGTATTGCTCTTGAAGCAGCCCTGTTGAATGTATACCCGATATATTATGATTTCGCTGGCCTGTATTTAGACTATTTCGGATACATACAGAACGGGCTTATTGATAAACATACCAACAATTATGAAGATATCAGAAAGTGGATAAACGAATTGTATCAACGCAAACCCGATATTCGACAAAGAACAAAAAGATATTGTAGCACTGTCGGTACAATTTTTGATGGCAGATCTTGTGAATTGGCAGCTGAACTAATAACTGATCTATGCGTCAAAGAAAAATTAAATAGCGACTTTTGGGTTAAAATCGAAAACTTAAATAATTTAGAAGCATATACATTTCACGTCTAAGAGCGTAACAAGCTTCCATGCTCAGTATCTCAATTGGCCTTACAACTAGACAGCTACGAAGATAATAAAAAAAAGGCATTAAGTGTCTTGCGTATTCGGTTTTAAAATTTAAGATATTTTTACTTGTTATCGTTCCGTTATTTTATAACACAGCGTGAATCATTCCAGAGTGTTGATCACTATCACACAGGATTCATAATTCGTTGTCTGGGTTCGATTGCAAATATCAGTAAAAATAAGGCTGCGATCAATTCTTGGGAAAAGGCAGTCTAACTCTATTTGAACAATTTTTTTACCCGAGACGGTACGCCAAAATTCTATCCAAACAATCCTTAGCCAATCGAGATTCACTCATGTGCTGAAGCAATTCTATGTCTGAACCACCTAGCGAGATATAATCATAATCACATTCAAAAAATATTTCGCTTACCTATTTGAATAAGGCTGTCCTTTATACACTGAAAAATATGTTAAACTCAAAATTCAATTACTTTATTTCTAGACGTTACAAACATAGGGTTGTCGATGTTCCCTATTTAAGATGGAATCAAGCTTGTATGTTAAGCGCATTGGCCGATATTTTTCAGGGTCTCAATAGCTATTACGAATGTAATGCATAGAGTATTTTTTGGGGACTAACTCTATGACGATAGATAAAAGATGCACATATTTTAGCCTGATTTTTATCCTATGCTATTTAGGACCCGGGTTTAATATTGGCACAACTCATATACGTTTTTTGGAGTTAATTTGTTTAATTATGTTTGCATTAAACATTGATTTTATAATTTCACATCGAAGAACCAGAACCGTTTTTATATTATTTTTAATCCTTGGGTGTTGTCTTATTATCTCAAATTTATTCGGGTATGCATTTTTAAATATTGTTCCTGTTTATAATGATTTTATGGACCTTTTTAAATTCTGCATTTATATTGCTGCCTATGCGATAGGTTACAAAATCATCTTTGATAGAAAAATCGTAAAATGCTGGAAAACTGCATCTCTAATGATACTGATTTTGTTATTATGCCTAGCAATTCTGCAAATCAATAAATCTCCTTTAGCAGCGTATATACTTAAAGGGAATTATCTTTCAGAAAAATTTTACGAAAAGGCAATTACAAAAGCAAGTGTCGTAAGACCCGGGACTACATTTGGAAATACGAATAGTTTTACAATTGCTATTTTGCCGTTATTTGCCATGGCATTAAATTATTTTTTATTTTATCGAAAAGATGTCATTATATTTCTAACTATCTTTCTTTCTGCCTTTTTAGTGATATTGACATCGTCACGCACAGGATTTTTCTGCATGTCTGCAATAATCATCGTAGCAATATGGTATTTAGGTTTTACTAAAAAGATCACTCTGATTTCAGGGTTAATTATCGTTAGCTTTATTTCTTTTAGTTTGAGTCATTACATTCCTCCAGTAGAGGATCTATCAAAGCGGTTAAGAACATCTTTTCAAACTGAAAAAGATGAAGATAAAATGTCAGGAATAGACATTAGGCTCTCACGAATGAAAGCTGGAGTATATAAATATAGAATCTCTCCAATTTTTGGATGGGGAGTGAACAAATCAAAGCGGGCAGATGTGGTATATGAAGAAATCCCATATGATGTTGGTGATTATAGAGGACCATCATTTCAAAGAGTAGAAACATTTGGAAATCCACACAATCAATATTTAGAAATTTTGATGAAATTGGGTTTGCCAGGTTTATTGGTTTATCTATCTTTTTTCATCACAATGCTCAAGCCTGCGTTTTCTGGCAAAAATGTTACAAAGACTTCTATTTGGATTAGGATTTCTATAATTTCCATCGTCGTCTCGCTTTCAGTAAATGCACTTGCAGTTGGGTTCATATTCTCAAATATTGTTTTTTTGCCTGTCATATTTTTTCTTGGGATAATGCACAGAACAATTGACGATATTGCCTAGAAAAGGAAGCGATGTCTATAGCTTAATGTCATCCGCTAAACAAGTTAATTTGAAGCCCAATGTTCTAATGATAGTCTTGAACTCTGTTCTTCATGATTCAAGAGTTTTGCGAGAAGCAAATTCTTTATTATCAAACGGATATAAAGTCAAAATTGTTGGTATCCTTGATAGAAAAATAGATCGACATGATAGCGATATTGAAATCGAACTCATTGATGTATGGTTTCGATATAGATTACCGAGAAATTATGTTGGGTGGATTATAAAATATTTTGAATTTTGTGTAAAATGCACCCGAAAAATTATTAAATCAAAACCATATATTATACACGCACATGATCTAAATGCGCTATTACCAGCTTATTTAGGCTCTCTGTTCTCGAAAGCAAAAGTAATTTACGATTCTCATGAACTTTATACTGAAACAAATGAAAATAGTAATACGATAATTAATAGAGTGTGGCGTTTTGTCGAAAAGAAATTGTTACACAAAGTATCTGCTATTATCGCAGCTAATAAATCCCGTGCGAGGATTATGAAAAATGATTATGGGGCTCCTTATTTGCCGACAGTAATTATGAATATACCTTCAGTACAATTTATTTCTAGATCTTTTATTTTTCAGGATTATATAAAGAGTAGAGGAGTGAAGAATATTGATCAAAAAGAAATTGCGTTATACCAGGGTGGTATTAGTCATAATAGATCTTTAGACGTCTTAATTCGATCAGTTAAAAGTTGGAATCGCAATGTAATTTTGATTTTGATGGGGTATGGGGAACAAAGTTATATAAATCACTTAAAAAATTTGATTTATGATTTAGATCTTCAACAAAGAGTTTTTTTTCATCCAGCGGTACCGTCACATAAACTTTTAGAATATACGGCTTCGGCAGATATTGGAATTGTGATTTACAAAAATAATTGTAGAAATAACTACTATTGCGCACCGAATAAACTGTTTGAATATGCAGCAGCAAAAGTGAAAATTGCAGGGTGTAATTTCCCTGAGATAAGCGAAATTATTGATTCATATAACCTGGGTTCCACTTTTGATCCAACTAATGAAGATTCTATTTCTGCTTGTATCAATTATGTTCTACTGAAAGATATCGAAGAAGGTAATTTCATAAGGTTGTTTGGGGACTTTAATTGGGAAAAGGAAGCCCGTAAATTGATTCAATTATATAAAAAAATAGAGTCGTTAAATTAGAATCTCTGTAATCCTTTATTATCCTTATGGATCATAAAAAACTGAGTATTGCCATTCTATTCATATCACAAGAAATATAAATAATCATATACAAAAAGGCGCAAATGATTAGTGGTATTTTATTACAAATATAACCTATGTTTAACAATCTTTTGGTGTCAGCAACAAAATTGAAGAACACAAAGATTAAAGTTTGTATTCTCACTTCTGTACACTCCCCCTTTGACATAAGGATATTCGATAAGGAAGCGAATTCCCTAGTCCAGGCGGGTTATGATGTTACCTTGATTGCCCCGCATGACAAAGATAAGATTGTGGACGGGATAAGGATTGTCCCTCTTCCAAAGCCGAAAAAGAGGGTTGAAAGGATGACAAAAACAGTCTGGGAGGTCTATCGAAAGGCGCTGGGGGTCGATGTGAATATATACCATTTCCATGATCCGGAACTTATTCCGATAGGGCTGCTACTGAAGCGTCAAGGAAAGCGGGTGATTTATGATGTGCATGAGGATGTGCCAAGGCAGAATCTGTCAAAACCTTATATCCCCGCTGTGCTTCGCAAACCGATATCTGGAATGATCGAGGCATTGGAGGCCTTCTCCGCAAGGCGTTTTGACGGTGTTATCACGGCCACTCCTTTTATCAACAGGAGATTCTTAGAGCTTGGCGCTAATGCTGTAAACGTTAATAATTATCCCCTTGCTTCCGAGTTGGCGCTTGCTGAGAATCAGTGGGAGAAAAAGGAAAAGGTCGTATGTTATGTCGGGGGTATCGCTAAGATCCGGGGCGCCTTTGAAATGGTGGAGGCCATAGGAAAAACGAAATACAGATTGTTGCTTGCAGGAAATATCGAGCCTGACATTGAAAATGGCCTAAAACAGATGCCCGGCTGGCAGCATGTAGAGGCATTAGGTTTTGTTGACCGGAAGGTGGTTATGGCAACAGCGGCCCGCTCAATGGGTGGGCTGGTGCTGCTTCACCCGACCATTAATTACATAGATGCGCTGCCCATAAAGATGTTTGAATACATGTCGGCCAAGATACCGGTCATTGCCTCCAATTTTCCCTTATGGAAAGAGATTGTCGAAGGGGCTGAGTGCGGAATTTGCGTTGATCCTCTTAATCCTGAAGAGATTGCAGAAGCAATTCAATTCATTGTTGAGCATTCGGCAGAAGCAGAGCAGATGGGCAAAAACGGCCGCAAGGCGGTGGAAGAAAGATATAACTGGTGTATGGAGGAGAAGAAGCTGCTGCTGCTTTATGAAGAAATTATAGGGCAAAGAACGCGGGATTGATCTGGATTCTTTGAGAAGAGGATGGATTTGATAAATAAGGTAACGTGGAGACATAATTTATGAAAATACCATTTATTGATTTAAAGGCACAGTATTATTCAATCAAAGATGAGATTGATCAAGCAATGTCGAGTGTAATTCAGGATTCTGCTTTTGTTGGGGGAAAATATGCAAAAGCTTTTGAACAAAACTTTGCAGATTATATTGGCGTGAGGAACTGTATCGGTGTCGGCAACGGCACAGATGCTCTTTATGTTGCTTTAAAGGCCCTCGGCATTTCTGAGGGAGATGAGGTCATTACTGCTGCAAATACATTTATAGCAACATCAGAAGCGATCACAATGACAGGCGCAAAGGTGGTGTTTGTGGATTGTGATGAGGCAACTTATAATATCAATGTTGAAATGCTTGAACGGTCTGTAAACAGCAAAACGAAGGCAATTATTCCTGTGCATCTTTACGGCCAACCTGCTTGCATAGATGAAATAAAAGAGGTTGCCAAGAAACATAGTTTATATGTTATAGAAGATGCGGCTCAAGCCCATGGTGCCGAATACCAAGGGCGGCGAATTGGAACAATTGGAGATATCGGTTGCTTTAGCTTCTACCCGGGTAAAAACCTTGGCGCATACGGAGATTCGGGGGCTATTGTAACCAATCGGGAAGACCTTGCGATCCGTTGCCGTATGATTGCCAACCATGGCAGGGTTGACAAATACGATCACGAATTTGAAGGGATTAACAGCCGATTGGATGGTTTACAGGCCGCTATTTTGAGCGTCAAGCTCAAATATCTGGAGGTGTGGACCCAAAAACGCAGGGCCATTGCTGCTGCTTATAGAGATCTTTTAAAAGACACAGAAATCATTCTGCCAGAGGAGAGAGAAGGAGTCCGGCATGTCTATCACCTTTTTATCGTAAAGGTAAAAAACCGGAAAGCTGTGCAGGAGGCTTTAAGAAAGGATGGTATCGCCACTGGCATTCACTACCCAGTAGCCCTACCCAATCTTCGCGCCTACAAGTATCTTGGCCATAAACCTAGTGATTTCCCCGTTGCTACAAAGTACTCTCAGGAGATCCTGAGTTTGCCAATGTACCCGGAATTGACTTTAGATCTAGTTGAGTACATCTGTGATAGATTGAAAATCGCTGTCGAGTCATAAGGAGAACTTCAAGTGCTCAACATTGCACAGATTGGTGTTGGCTACTGGGGACCGAATCTACTTAGAAATTTGGTTGCGAATAAGAGATGCCGTGTAATCGCGGCAGTAGATCTCTCTGGTGAACGTCGAGACTATGTAAGAGGACTTTACCCAGCGGTTCATGTCAGCAAAGACACGAAGGAGGTCTTTGAGAACCAAGAGATAGACGCAGTAGTAATTGCTACACCCGTAGGCACCCATTTTGATTTGGCAATGAAAGCACTCGAGGCTGGCAAGCACATTTTAGTTGAGAAACCTTTGGCCACAAGTGTCGCGGAGGTTGAACAGATAGGAAAGCTTGCAGACGAAAACGGCCTTGTAACCATGACAGGACATACATTTCTCTATAACGCTGCTGTACGTTATATTAAAGGGTTAATAGAGTCAGGACAACTAGGAGATATACGTTACATCTACAGCCAAAGGCTAAATCTAGGGCGTATACGGTCAGATGTGGATGCTCTTTGGAATTTTGCCCCCCATGATATTAGCATCATTCAATATTGGCTTGGAGACCCAACACCGCTTTCAGTAGTAAAACGGGGTGTAGATTATATCCAAGACCATATCGATGACGTTGTCTTTATGAATATCTACTATCCCAATAAAATCATGGCAAATATCCACGTGAGTTGGTTAGATCCCCGAAGAGTCAGGTCAATGACAGTCGTAGGTTCGAAAAAAATGGTTGTTTATGATGACACAGCTGAAAACAAAGTAATGATTCTTGATAAAGGCATAGATCGTATGGCGATTTTGGGCGAACATATGGATTATGATAACCTATCCTATCCAACGTTCAGTCATCGTTCAGGAGATATACTTTTGCCAAGAATCAACTTCCAAGAACCACTTAAGGTCGAAGTTGATCATTTTATAGATTGTATTGAAAATGGAGATGAATGTATCACTGGCATTGATCACGCGAAAAAAGTCATTGAGATACTGGCGTCATGAATAATTTCAAATTATTAAAATCTCAGATAAGGGATGTCGAATTTGGTAAGAATGTTACCGTTATTGAACCTGTAAATCTATATGAATGTAAAATCGGAAACGATTGTTTCGTAGGTCCATTTGTTGAGATTCAAAAAAACGTTATTATACGAGACAGATGTAAAATACAGTCACATTCTTTCGTATGCGAGCTTGTTTCCATTGGCAACGATTGTGTAATTTCCCATGGAGTAATGTTTATTAACGACAGGTTCTCAATAGGTGGCCCAGCAAAAGGAAATCGAGATCTGTGGGAGCCTACGTTGGTGGGGGATCATGTGTCTATAGGCAGTAATGCTACCATTTTGCCGGTCAGCATCTGCGACCATGTGGTGATCGGCGCGGGTGCGGTGGTTACGAAGGATATTGTCAACCCTGGGATATATGCCGGCAACCCGGCGCGAAAATTGAGGGGCTTCAATAAGTAACATGCACATCCTGTATATCCATCAACATTTCGCCACCCCTAATTCTGCTTCGGGCACTCGTTCCTTTGTCTTTTCTAAAAAGCTTTTGGAAGCGGGTCATAAGGTTACCATCTTAACCTCCGAAGGCTATCTTCCGCAAGAGTACAGGCGGTTGCAGCATTTTGAAGTCGAGGGCATCCAGGTTGTCAACATTCGCTCCGGGTATACCTTGCGTCTGAGCTTTTGGAAACGGGTGCTGTCTTTCCTCAAATTTGTAATAGGGGCTGTTCGCGAGGGAATGAGAGCACCTGCCGATTTGGTCTTTGCCACAAGTACGCCGTTGACCGTGGCGATTCCTGCTCTTGTTATGAAGTTTATGAGGAACATCCCCTTTGTTTTTGAGTTAAGGGACTTGTGGCCTGATGTGACTGTGGAATTGGGCTTGATCAAGAACCGCATGTTGATTTTCCTTGCTAGGTATCTTGAGAAAACGGCCTACAGATCCGCAGACAGGATCGTTTGCATCAGTGATGGCATTTGCCAAAATGTAGCTGCACCGCCCAAAAAGAAGATCACCATCCCAACAGGCTGTGATCTGCACGCTTTTCAGGCGGGGAAAGATACCAGGTGGAAAAAGGAATCCGGGATAAAAGAAAAAGCGCTATTTGTATTCACCGGTGCAATTGGAGAGGCAAACGCTCCGGATTATCTCATAGAGGCTGCCAGAATTCTTCAGGTTGATGGCCAGCATGATATCGCTATTGCCTTGATCGGCGCAGGAAGCGCCAAGGAAAGAGTGAAGAGTCTGAAGGTCTCCTATATGCTTGAAAACGTCTATTTATATGATCCTCTGCCGAAAAACTTGATTCCCAAAGTATTGGCTGCTGCTGATGGGGGCATCATTCTTCACGGCGTCAGCCGCCTCTATCGAGAAACAGCGATGCCCAATAAATTCTTCGATTACATAGCCGCTGGCCTACCGGTTATTTTTAACTTTGAAGGACCGCTGCGAGACCAAATCCTGACGCACCAGGCAGGATTCTATGTAGATTACCGGAAACCTGAAGAGTTAAGCAAAACCTTGGTCATGCTTTTCGAAAACCCAGAAATAGGTCTTAAGGCCGGGCTTCGTGCAAGACGGATGGCGGAGGAATACTTTGATCAGGAGAAGCTGGCCGAGAAGTTTGTAATGACATTGGCCGAGGTTGTAACAGCATGACGAGCATCTGGAGATGAGCCTTGATATGTTTGCATAGCCTGCTCGTTGGCCTGACATAGCCCCCTCGCGCCGTACCGTGCGTTTTATGGTTCTCAATTTAAACAAAAGGGTATTGGATATCTTGATTGCACTGCCTGCTTTGCTTATTTTATCGCCAGTTTTGCTATGCCTGGCCCTGATGATTCGCGTGTCTCAAGGCTCGCCTGTTTTTTTTCGACAGGTTAGACCCGGAAAAGACGGAAAGCCGTTTACGGTTTACAAGTTCCGGACGATGAGCGATCGTAGAGATTCAAATGGGCGTCTGTTACCGGACGATGAGCGTCTTGCTCGGCTGGGTAGATTTTTGCGGAGCACATCTTTGGACGAATTGCCCGAACTAGTGAATGTGCTTAAAGGCGAGATGAGTATTGTCGGGCCAAGGCCGCTTTTGATGCAATACCTGGATCGATACACGCCGGAGCAGGCACGGCGTCATGAGGTCAAGCCTGGCATAACCGGATGGGCTCAAGTGAATGGTAGAAATGCCATAACCTGGGAAGACAAATTCAAATTCGATGTCTGGTATGTGGACAACCAGTCACCCTCGCTTGATCTAAGAATCATCGCCCTAACAGTTTGGAAGATTCTTAAACGTGAGGGGATTAGCCAACCGGGTCAGGCAACAGCGGAAGAGTTCAAAGGATCGGGGTAGATAGCATGGATGATCAGAATAGGTTCAATGATTGGGAATACCCTGAAATAGAGGATGGCAAACCAACCAAGTACAGTTGGGTTGTCCAACACAAGGATGGGTTCGAGTTGGGTTATAAGACAGATGTAGGCGCTTTTACATATATAAATGCAAAACACGGTGTAGTAATCGAAGATTTTGTTCAAATAGGATCGCACTGCTCAATATATTCTGTTTCTACAATTGATAATAAGGAAGGCAAGGTCACCTTGAAAAGGAATTGTAAGATAGGCAGCCACACTGTCGTCATGCCAGGGGTGACTGTTGGGGAGAATTCTGTAGTTGGAGCCTGCAGTTTTGTCAACAAAGACATTCCAGCTAATGTTATTGCTGCAGGAGTTCCGGCCAAACTTATTAGAACCGTTGACGAAAATGGTGTCTAAATCAAAACGCGTCTACCTTTCACCACCGCACCTGGGTGGAGAGGAGCTACTCTTTGTAGAGAAAGCCTTTAAGAGCAATTACATTGCTCCCATGGGGCCACAGGTGGATGCCTTTGAGGAAGAGTTCTGCGCCAAGGTTGGTGCCAAACATGCCGTCGCTGTGACCTCGGGGACTGCAGCCTTACATTTAGTGCTGCGCTTGCTTGGGGTTGAACCTGGTGATGAGGTGTGGACCTCGACTTTGACATTTATCGGCAGTGTGAGTCCGATAACCTATCTCGGTGCCCGGCCGGTTTTTATTGACAGTGACCGGGAAACCTGGAACATGGACCCCGGCCTTATAACCGAAGAATTGAAAAAGCGAGCAGATGAGGGTAAATTGCCCAAAGCTGTGGTGCTGGTGCATCTCTACGGGCAATGTGCCGACATTGATCCTATACTGGAAAGCTGTAAACGCTACGGGGTGGCTCTGGTTGAAGATGCAGCTGAGTCACTGGGTGCCACCTACAAAGGTTGCCAGGCTGGTACTATCGCAAATGCGGGAATTTTCTCTTTTAACGGTAATAAGATCATCACCACCTCCGGTGGCGGCATGGTTGTCTCCGATGACGAGTCTTTGGTTGAACAAGCACGGCTTCTGTCAGCGCAGGCTCGGGAACCAACCCCACACTATGAGCACTCAAAAATCGGCTACAATTACTGCATGAGCAATATCCTCGCCGCCATAGGGCGAGGTCAACTGAGAGTTTTGGATCAGCGCGTTGAGGCAAAGAGAAATATATTTAACTTCTACCGAGAAGCCCTTGGCGATGTTCCCGGCATCGAGTTCATGCCTGAAGCACCTTATGGTGAATCTAACCGTTGGCTCACCGCAATCTTAATCACGCCTGACAAGTTTGGCGTTGACCACGAAACTGTACGCTTAGCTCTTGAAGCGAAAAATATAGAGTCTCGCCCCATCTGGAAGCCCATGCATCTGCAGCCAGTTTTCGAGGGTTTCGGGTGTATAGGTGGGCAGGTGGCAGAGGCTCTGTTCAGAGAAGGCCTTTGCTTGCCTTCCGGAACGGCCATGAGCAAGGAAGATCTGAACCGAATAGTCAGCGTGTTACGAAGTTGCAGAAGGTAGACGACGTTCACAAGTGGACATGAGTGAGTCTGCTCGCTTTCGTGGCGGAGGGAACGTTCGCATTTCTTGAAATCTCCATCAGTTTTTGCCAAGATGTGGACGTCTCCAAAACACACTGCGCAAAGGTACCACCGACTGATACATATCCACCTGCTGTTCCCAATTTTGGGCGAAGTGAATTATGATAAAAAGGTTGTTCCGTAGAAACTTCTTCCTGATGCTAGGCCTCGACGCTCTCCTCTTGGCGGCTGCTTGGTACATGGCCCACTTGGTGCGCTTCGATTTCTCTGTGCCGCCAGAATGGTTGCACACATGCCTGCGCACGTTGCCGTTAGTTTTGGGTGTTAAGGTTATTGTCTTTTTTTTCCTGGATCTCTATCGCGGTATGTGGCGATATACAAGCACCGCAGATCTATTAAATATAATAAAAGCAGCTACTGTTAGTTCTCTCATGATTATTGCGGTTGTAATGCTGAAAACTCGGTTTGTGGGATTTTCACGAAGCATCTTTGTCATCGATTGGTGCTTCACGATTCTCTTTATCGCTGGCTGTCGGTTGGGTATCCGTCTCTTTTTCGATCTCCTCAAGGAAGATGAGCCCTGGTGGAGTGCTGCCAGCAAGCTAATTTTCCCTTTGAAAAAGAGGAGATACGATAGCAGAAACCTGCTAATCATCGGTGCGGGAGATTGTGGAGAAAAAATCTATCGAGAAATTCGTGACAATGCACGCCTGCGGTATAATGTGGTGGGTTTTATTGATGACGATAGGGCTAAGCGGGGCATGAAGATTCATTCAATTCCAGTACTTGGCGAGATTGAGGACCTGGAGCCGATTGCAAAAAGAGTTGACGCGGACGAAATGGTCATGGCTATTCCTTCAGCAAATTCAGAACAGATGCGAAGGGTCGTTAGTCTAAGCAAAAAAAGTGGGGTAGCGTTCAAGACAATTCCGGGTATGGGTGAACTCATCAACGGAAGAGTGTCGGTAAGTGCCATCCGTGAGGTAGCCTACCGCGATTTATTGGGCCGTGAAGTAATCGAACTAGATGAGGGAAAAATTGGGGCTTACCTGCAAGGGAAGAGCGTCTTAGTCACTGGTGCTGGTGGTTCCATCGGGTCGGAACTATGTCGACAGATATGCCGATTCAGACCGAAGAGGATCGTCCTTTATGAGCGGGCGGAAACCCCTCTCTATGAATTGGAACTGGAGCTTGCAAAAAGCTTCCCAGAGCTAGAAGTTCGTGCTCTGTTGGCAGATGTCAGAGATCGAAACCAGCTTGAGAAGGCTTTTGAGTCTTTAAAGCCCCATACTGTCTTTCACGCAGCTGCCTATAAGCACGTACCCGTGTTGGAACTTCAGCCATGGAAGGCTATAAAAAACAACATTCAGGGGACAAGAAATCT
>PVMS01004726.1_pt1 | contig 16010 bp, 15 predicted proteins | sample 1853461 | NCBI WGS metagenome assembly PVMS01 (sample SAMN08582032, study PRJNA380276) | Marine sediment metagenome, whole genome shotgun sequencing project. | isolation source: ocean sediment barecode stripped | collected 2017 | reverse complement strand
TTTAAAACGCTCTAAGCCGTTGGTATCTAATTTTCCGGAATTATACAAGCTGTATACAAATGGAATAGAATCAATCCTTATTGAACAGTAATCATCTCCAGCATACAATAAATCTGTACCCAAACACGCAATAGCTGTGGAAGACTTTCCAGAACCACCCTTACCAGTTAAGAGTACGCCACCGTCTTTATTCCCAACAGCACCACCGTGGACAATTTGTACTGATCGCTTTCTTAGCCATTTATGAAGAAGCATTAATAATGGGGCCCCCTGTTCAAAAAATGGCATCCGCTGCGAGTCACGGATCCAGTAGATTGCCTTATTTTCAACAGTATCAAGCAGGCCTACGCGACTAAAATCAGGTTGGTAAGCCGTAAAAATTCGATCATCCTGATAGCCAAGAACTTCTTCACGTTGTAGATCTGAATCCTGTGGCCATGGCGGTGCTGGCATATTTACACCGGATACCGCACTTTCCCAGAAATTGATCGAAAGATCGCAATTTGATTGAGGCGATATTTCTAAATGCTGAAAGGCTGGTGTAATCTTATCTACCAAAGACATGCCCGCAAAACGAAAGCAGACTATATAATCGGCGATACGATAAAAATGCCGTATTGTGCTGCCTGAAACTTGTTCTGCATTTAAATAGGCATTATATGAAGCTGTAAAAAATTTAAGAGGTTTAAGCATCAAAGATTATTTAGATAAAAAGAATAATTTTCCCCTGCTTGATATTTATACTCAAGTTTATTTCTGTGATTTTAATGTAACTACCTGAGGCCACCCAGTGTCATCGACTTCATGAATTGGATCAAGCAAAAGCAGTTCCTGCATATCTGTATATATGTTTAGTTGAGGAGTTTTAAAGGGGCGTTTTGTTTCTGGCGTTAATTCTTCTAATGGGGAAGAATCAGAATCAACGGCGGCGGTTGGAGCCCCTTCATTCGGAACAATAATTTCATTTCCACTCAGTTCCTTAATAAACTGATGAACGGCATTTTCAGCGTTTTTTTCATCAGTGTCATATAATTCTACCACGCTACTAATTATTGTTTTTGGTGGCGTGCCATTGATAAGTCTTTTCCAAATCTCTAAACCGATTTCATTTACACTGTAATAATTTCCGCTATCTAGATTAATAATAACTGCTTCATCGTCAAATAATTCGTGAACTACACCGGGGCTATTAATTCTATAATGCTCATGCGGGGACATTTATTCGATTCCTTGTTTTGATTGGAGACTAAAATTATGAGTATATCGTCTAGCATAGAAAGATTATTTGGTTAAAATTACATTTTATTGGATTGCTATAAATGGATTAATCCTATTAAATACAGCACGGCATCACCGGCAATAAATACACGATCTTGACTAATTTCACAGCTAAGGTACCCACCCCGTTTTGAAATTTGATGTGCTTCAAACTTTTTTTTAGCCAGCCTTTCAGCCCAGTATGGAGTCAATTGACAATGGGCCGATCCGGTTACAGGGTCCTCATCAATTCCATAATTGGGGAAAAAACAGCGCGACACAAAATCAACATTATCGCCTGGAGCAGTAGTTAGTACTCCGCGCCGATCGAGCTTTTGTAAAAGCCTCATATCCGGGCTCAATTGGCGGATCTCACTCTCATTTTTAAACACCACTACATAATCATCGGCAGCTAGTACAGCTTGTGGTGCGATACCCAAGCCAGCGATTAAATCATCGGGTGGGTCACATGGTTGCGGGATTTGAAGTGGGAAATCCAATACTAGTTTATCATCCAATTTCTTGACAGTTAAAGGACCACTGTTAGAGTCAAAAACCACCTTGGTTTGTTCTGGTTTTAATATATTTAATACCACAAAACCGGATGCAAGTGTAGCGTGTCCACATAGATCTACCTCTGCTATTGGCGTAAACCATCGAATTCTATAGCCATTTCCTTGTTGAACGAAAAAGGCAGTTTCAGATAAATTATTTTCAGTTGCTATTGACTGCATCAGGCTATCATCTAACCATTCATCCAGTGGGCATACTGCTGCTGGATTTCCTTTAAAAACTTCAGAAGTAAATGCGTCTATTTGATATAATTTAAGTTTCATTGTACCCCCCTAAATGAATTAATCGCTTAAAATTTTGACGTACACTTTTCTTGTGCGTGGACCATCGAAATCACATAAAAAAACACCCTGCCATGTACCTAAAATAAGTCTTCCGTTTTCGACAATAATGTTTTCTGAAGCACCCACCAGACTGGTCTTAATATGGCTGTCGGCATTACCTTCCAAATGATGATACCCTTCCTGGTACGGTACGAGTTTTTCAAGACGATATTTTATGTCTTTTACTACGTCCGGATCAGCATGCTCATTGATGGTAATACCGCAGGTTGTATGGGGGACGTAAACAATTACTAGACCGGAGTTAATCGAAAATTTTCCTACAATACTCTGTATTTCATTTGTTATATCAACAAAGTCTATACGAGATTTAGTGCTTACATGAATACTTTCCATGATATTAATCCTTATTTGATAACAATTTTTCCATTATAAGTCTGGTTTCAGCGGGAGATTGATTATTAATTCTAGATTTTATAATGAATCCGCGCCTCAGAGAAAATGCAATCATTGCCTTATGCTTTTCGCGGGTTTTCATCTGTATAATTTTATAGTGTCGCTTGCATGCCCAATCTTCCTGATAATCGGCCAAACTTTCGGCGATTCCATGACGCCGGTATTCTGGTAGCACAGCGCCCATCCAACTATAAAAAATATCAGGAGAAAGTTCGTAACCCACTTTAAATCCAACAACTTTGCGATCGGAATTATCAAAAGCTATTAATACCAGGTGATTCTTTTTATTTAATCGTTGCTGGTACTCATCAATTTTATAAGGGCTACTAAATTCTGGAATTTTTAGGGAGACTTCATATGCTTCATTTAGTGAATCTTCCTTAATCGTAAGTGGCATGCAATAACCCTTTCCCAGCTTTTTAAGTCTTACGCTGTGTCTGCTTGGCCGCCGGTAACAAAATATTATTCAGGATGAGACGGTAGCCAGGGGAGTTCTTATACCCTGATAAATCAGTGGGTGGATCGCCAATAAAATGCTGATAATCTTCGGGATCGTGCCCACCGAGAAAAGTAAAATTCCCACCCCCATGATTACCGTGTATATATTTGACCTGGTCACCACCTGGATCATCGCCCATAATCACAATATGTTTTTTCACTAAGTCTCTACGGAAACCAGTGGTTTGGCCCATAAATCCCTTTATTACGCCAGAGTGATTTTGGGTAAGCATTGTGGGTATTGGATCATATTTAGCGGAGAACTCAAATAGGCTAAAATAATCATCAGCCGCATTACGTAAGGTCGGAACATTGCTAGGTGGGAAATCTATGTCAGAATGTTCATAAACCATAGGATCTGGATAATACCTGAAGTTTTCAAAAGCCAAACATTGGGTGAAATCAAGTTTTGAATTAATATCTCTATCAGCAGGACTATTATCGTAAACTGACCGAACGGCGTCTACATTTCCAATTGCTAAAGCCAGGTCATAAGTATCGGTGGCAGAACACATGGCAAATAGTGAACCACCGTTATAAATGAAGCTCTTGATAGATCTGGCGACAGCCTTTTTCTCTTCATGGACAGAGGCGTAATCCAATTCTTCTGCCAAGGATTCAAATCTTAATTTCTGGTTCTGATACCACTCCGTATTTCGATAATCGCGATAAAACTTGCCATACTGTCCGGTGAAATCTTCGTGGTGCAAATGCAACCAGTCATAATGATTTAGAGCTCCGAGGAAAATTTGTTCATCCCAAATGGTTTGATAGGGGATTTCAGCATATGTTAGTGCCAGGGTCACGGCATTATCCCAAGGTTGCGCGGTTGGTGGAGCATAAACGGCGATACTCGGAGCTTCCCCCAGCTCAATCATATCCATATTGTTTTGGTCAATTGTTGAGTATACATTTACTAATTCGACTTGATTTAACTGCTCAATACTCACACCCCTTATATTGCACTCACGAATAAAAACCGCATACTCATCAACTAAAAAAGAACCACCGCGGTAATTGAGCAGCCACTCAACCTGAATATTGTAGTTTAATATGAAATAGACCATGCCATAGGCTTTGAGATGGTCGTTCTGGGCTTCATCCATTGGAATGAGTACTTTTTGGGCGAAAAGTGCTTGTAAACAGAATATCAGTACAACTAGGCGCTTCATATATAGATTCACTTTAATGGCTAATTATCTAGCACCTGGCTGCTTGATATTTTTTTATCCAGAAAACCGAATTCTATCAGTTTGTTAAAATATGCTATAATCATTTTTTGGTATTCAATGGGATAACCAGCCTGGAGGGCACGATTGAGTGCTGAGTATAATAGATGGGCTGAAGAGTCATTTGCACCAGTTAATTGTGTGAGAACTTCTTGAGGTAAATTGAAAATGTGTTGTGAATATTGATCAAATTGTAAGGTACCAAACTTTGAGCTTTGCAACGATAATTGTTCAATTAAGGAACGATCAATTAATAATATATAATATTCTGGGGAACTAACTTCTTTCCATGCTTCCCAAAAATGTCGTGATGGAACATATGCTTGATAAATATGATCTTCTGTAATGCCATCGATAAAAAATCTATATTTACCGGTAGAGTCCGGGGCAGCACTTTTAATTTTCACAGTTTCCCTATCAGAGTTTATTGCCGGGAAATATCTAAGATATACTGAATCAGGAGATACACTCACGGACTGTATTAGTATCTCCGCTTTATCATCTCCAGTTAATTGTATATCTCCTGATAAAGATTGAAGTGTAAATGGGGCTGGAATCTGAAAATCCTGCCTGGGGTGCGACCAGCGATAGATTGAATCTGCGGTATAGTTCCAACCGAACATTATTAAAATCCCAATTAGCATTAACAGGATTACAGTTATAGATTTCCAGCGCTGTATCGCTACTTCAGGATAAAATACACCCAAATGCAAGGTGCTCAGTTTATGTAAGGTCTGGTCCAGAAATGAACCATCACCAGTGGGATCAGAACTGGTATCTAGTCCTTTTTCGATTTTAAGAGCTTTGTGTATTTGATTGGGATCAGAAAAAAGTAGTTCCCCGATATTATCGGCCAACCGATTCAATTTGTAGCGTGGTAATACATCATTAAGTGCTAATACTATGGTGACGATGACCGCCAATATGAGAGTTACTATTATTTTGACAAATATTACTAGAACAAAGGATTTGTTGCTTGCCGGAAGGTAAAAAAAATGCTCGATAATATTCGCACTAATAAATGCTATCAACAAAATTGAATAAAAAAATCCAGGCAATTTTATATAAATCATTTTTAAGGATGACCCGTCGTATAAATTTCAGTTGGTTAACAATTGACATAGTTATTGTGTTAAGATATAATAAACAATATTTACACCCATTTTCAATGCTTGTTCTCTGACTTGGTCCGGTATATTATGTGCTTCAGGATTTTCCCAGCCATCGCCAAGATCACATTCGTCAGTGTATAAAACCATTATACGTTCTCCATCAAATAAGGCAAAAGCCCTAGGACTAAAGCCATCGTGTTCGCGAATTTTTGGTAATCCGTCAGGGAATTGGAAATAATTATTATATAAGTAATGATTGTATGGCAATTCCTCAAATTCCATATCTGGAAAGACGCGCGCCATTTCTCTGAAAAAATCGTAATCAAGGCCATAATTGTCATCGGCATGTAAGAAGGCACCATTCAACAGATGATTTTTTAAAATTTCAACTTCTTGCTCAGTCAAGCGGAGGCCTCCATGGCCGGTAAGATACAGATAGGGATACTGGGTGAATTCTTCATCGCTAATTTTTATTTGTATTTCCTGTTCAGCTGTTTTAACCGGTGTATTGGTACCTAGATATGATAATAGGTTAGATAAACTACTGGGATCCGAATACCAATCTCCACCTCCGCCATAATGAATCCTGGCGATCGAAAAATTCTGGGCATTTGTTGACGTTGTGAGAATTAAACAGGCAGCTGTGAGAAAAAGTAAACTGTTTTTAAATTGCATGATGCTGAGCAAACTATGTTTTTCGGGTCAGTTGGCTTAATAAAGACTACTGAACAATTTCTCCCGTTTCAAGAGAAAGCGGGAATTCTGGCTAAACTAATTAATCGGCAATACGGCTGACTGCCGTTTGTCTTATATAAGCATAATTGAAATTATTCAAAGAGTTTGCAAATGCAGCGCGGCGATAATATTCTTGGGCTATTTCATTATCACCTAAGTTCTCATAAGCCTGAGCGGTCCAGAAATGAATAACGGGATTCTGCTGGTTCGCATTTTCAAACTCAGTTATGGCTTCTTCGTAAGAACTGGTATACAATGCCAACATGCCTTTTAACTGATGAGAAAACATTATCTGGAAAGGATTTTCTGCCTTTTCTGCATAATGCGAAAATTTCTCAATATATTTGTGCGCCACATCATAATCGCCTTTTATGACAAAGACCTGGCCAGCCGTCCCCATCAATCCCCACTTAGCATTATATTTGATCTCCTGGGATAAATCGGTGGCATTGATTATGTCTACCGATTTTTCATAAAATTTTAAAGCCTTGTCTGACTCTCCTGCAATAAAAAGCAATAGATTGGCCTTGTTATTATAATCATTGGATAAACTTACCAGATCATCGCGCTCTTTATCGATGGTAATTAGATGCCCTATTGTTGAAAGCGCATTAACGGTATCCATTTCATCTATATATGATATGATAATTGACTGGTATATTTGCCTTTCCTGACCAAAGGTTTCTGCTAGGTCCAATGCTTCATTCAGATGTTCCCGAGCAGCTGCATGCTGGCCCATTATATTAAGATTAGTGGCAATACCAATGTATGAAGGTATGAAGGTCTGTTTCTGATTCAGGGCTTTATGATAATACTCGATTGATTCGTCATGTTCTCCTGTGATTAATAGTAGTTCGGCAAATGAATCATACGGATTTGGGTCTTCAGGAATCAGATCAATATAAGTATTGAATACTGATCGCGCTTCTTCATACTTCCCCAGGAACCGATAACTGTAGCCAAGTTGGTTGTAGGGTTGGGAATAATCTGGATCGATCTCAATTGCCCGTTCGTAATGGGGAATTGCCAGTTCATACTCCTGGAATCCAAAATATTGATTCGCCAGTAAATTATGTGCCCGTTCATCATTGGGATATAATTGGACAATATTTTTTATGTATTCACGCTGCTGCATGGGGTCACCGTTAAATCCAGCTTCAATTGCCATAATCCAGAGTCGCTCGCCCTCTGAAACATTTTCAATTAAAGCTTTGGCTTTTTCGAAATATTTAAAAATACCTTGAACTGTAGTTTGGGCAAATGCCATTTGAACATACCCCAATGCAAAATCCGGATCCTCAGCTAGTGCTTTCAGATAAAAATAAATGGCTTCCTGTCCCCTTAACTTATCAGAAAGTTCCAGACCTTCTAAATAATATTCCAATGCCTTCTCGGAAGTTGTTGTTATGGGCATCTTATCTTGTGCGGTTTTTTCACAGGCAACTAATAACACAATCAAGCTCAGTAGACTGATAACGATAAATGATCTAGTAGTTTTGAAGTAGTATTTCATAATTTTTTATCGACTGAAAGCCGGTCAGGATTTCCTCATTTTTATTATTGAACTATAAATTTTAGTGCAAAATTTAAATCTTCTTATGTTTTTTTGCATTTTGATTATCTAAAGTTAAAATTTTTTTTCAAGGATTGATATTTATTCTTGTGGCTCGGGACTTGAATTACCTATATCAACGATTACTTTCCAGTTTTTGGCATCAGATTTTTTCCAGATATTAAGATATTTACCATAATTTTTTTGATCTGAACCATCATCATCAGTCCAGGATAATGTGTAAAATCCCCAGGTGTAGCCCAGTTCACCGGAATTGGCAACTTCACCGTTCTGGGGTTCCCAGGATAAAGTATATTTGTCCCCGGTTCTTTTTATTCGTTGGTATATTGTTTCTCTGCCGGTTACTGGATTAGCCTGGTCCCCAAGTTCCAAGGCGTCGTCGGCCAGGTAGCGGTTAAATGCTTCAGCATATCCCAGCTTTAGAGAGATACTGGCAAAATTCCGGTCTGTTTCTAATAGTAGTGCTAATTCTTCTGATTGTTTCATTTTTTCACCACAAGCTGTGAAAATTAACAGACATATCAATATTAACCAGTGATTTATTTTTCGCGTCATATTTTTTTGAGTCAAACTCCGTTTTATTGGTTGTCAGGCAAATAATTTAACACAGAATCATGCAAGAAGATGATAATCTAATGAAAACAACATTGCTTCGACGGAAAACATCAAAGTATTTTACACGTTCATGAAATTTATATTCTTAATCATTTCTGCCCTATTTGTAATCGTGGAACTCCCCGCCCAGGATGCTCAGCGTGACTACAACGCTGAAATTAGCAGTCAGGATCAAGCAATAGAATCACTAAAAAGAGAGATTGAGAATACGAGAGCAAAAATAAAGGCAGCTGAACAGCAGGAAAAAACGACCGCCAATAGCATCTCTCAAGTAGATAAAGAAATTTCACTCACCGACCAATTAATCAATAAATTGAAACGCGAAGAGCGCCGCACGCGCAACCGGATTAATGATCTTGAAAAACAGATACCAGAAACCGAACGAGAGCTTGCTCAGTTACGCGAACGTTATACACGACGGGTTGTTAATACTTATAAAAAGGGTACGCTTTCTCCACTGGTTAGTATATTAAGTTCAGATTCCTGGCGTCAGGCTGTTTATCGCATGCACTATTTACAGATCATTTCTGGAATAGAGATGACACTGCAGAATGAAATACGAACTTTGCTTGGTACAATCAGCAATCAAAGATCAGAGCAGGAAATTGCACTAGGAAGGACAGTAAACCTGGGCCGTGAACAACAGCGACAGAAAAATTCTTTAGGTCGCTCAAAGACTAAAAAGCAGCAGCAGCTAAATAAGATTCTGCAGGATAAAACCGAATTAGCGAAATATATCTCGGAGAAACAGGAAGGTCTGAAAGAATTAGAAGCGATTCGTAATAGTATCCTGGCCGACAAGGATCGCTTTGATCGTGCTGAGCGGATCGAACGCCAGCAGGGAGCGCTAAATGCCAAAGCATTCGCAGAGTTAAGGGGACAACTGCTATGGCCAGCTCAAGGCCAGGTTGTAGAACGGTTTGGTCAGCAGCGTAACGAAGAACTGAAAACCACTACTGATAATCCAGGGATCGATATTCAGGGCGAATCCGGTTCACCGATTCGTGCTGTGCTGAATGGAATCGTTACGACAATAACTTTTATTCGAGGCTATGGCACAACCATAATTATTGATCATGGTGGCGGATATTATACCGTCTACAGTCATGTAACCGATCTGCAGACTCATGTAGATAGCGAAGTTCGGGGAGGAGATGTCATTGCATACATGGGTGAAGCTGATTCAGCGAGTGGCGCCAAACTGCATTTTGAGATATGGGGGCAAAATCAGAAACTTAATCCTGAGCAATGGCTTAACTAATCATGGGATTTGATGTTAAAATAGCGCAGTCCACCATCTGGCAGCGTCTGGTTAAAACCTATGAGAATGATAAAGTGGGCTCAGCTTATCTTTTTTCGGGACCGCGCGGAAGCGGAAAAGAAGCGCTGGCAATTGAGTTTGGAGCGCTGCTTAACAGTACCGCTGAAACAAAGACTAATTATACTCAATCCAATGGTTATTTGTTGTTCAGGCGTCTAGTCCATGAACATTTAAAGCTGGTAGTGCCACTGCCGTCACCTAAAACAATCAAAACCAATCAAGACATACTGGATACATTGAGTGAAGGAGATTTGGCTTTTTTGAATAATGCCATTGAAACCAAAGCTAAGGAACCCTTTTTTAAAATTCGCATGCCTAAGGCTACCAGGATCTTAATCCATTCTATCCGGGAACTGCGACGGACACTTTATTTAAAATCAATAGTTTCCGGACGTAAAATAGTGTTGATCTTTGATGCCCATACAATGTCAATGGGGCAAGGTGAAGCTGGTAATGCAATCCTAAAAATATTGGAAGAACCGCCAGCTAATACAACTCTGATTTTAGTGTCCGATCATAAAATGAATCTGCTCCCAACTATTATTTCACGTTGCCAAAATATTGATTTCCCGCCTTTGAGCGACAAGATTATCAAAGATCAATTGGCAGGAAAAAGTTTGGATCCTAAAACAGTAAATTTCTACGCAGGGCTTGCCCAAGGTGATATGCAGCGGGCGCTGGCAATTGCCGAACTACCCCTATCCGAACTAAAATCATTGATAAATTCACTGGTAAATACTGTTACGAGTAAGAATGCAAAAAGCTGGCGAGAATTCATCAATTCGTATGCACGCCTGACTAATTCTGATCCGGATGAGTTCAAATTCAATTTTTATTTACTGCAACTCTGGTTTCGAGCGGCGTATCGACTCCGGTCGGGTATTTCTGATGAGTTGCATATACCCGGATTACTAGAGAGTATGGAAAGAGTTAATCATAAGTATCCCCGGGCAAATTATGCCGAGATCAATCTATTGCTTGAAAGATCCATGGAAGCCGTAACGCGTAATCTTTATATGTCTTTAAATTTGACAAATTTGCTGACCGGGATTAACCAACAATTACAAGGCTAATATTTAAAATGAGTGACAAAACTAATTATTATGTTACGACGCCAATTTATTATGTTAATGATAAGCCCCATATTGGACATGCCTATACTACTATTCTGGCGGATGTCCTGGCCCGTTTTCACCGAGCGGAAGGTCACTCAACTTTTTTCCTAACCGGGTTGGATGAACATGGACAAAAAGTTCAGCAGGCTGCTGAGAAAAGGAATGTTTCCCCTCAGGAACATTGCGATGATATGGCACCCCGGTTTCTTGAATTATGGGAGAAACTGCACATTAGATATGACGATTTTATCAGAACCACTGAACCGCGCCATGAAAATGTGGTGCAGAATATTCTGCAGAAAGTATTTGATTCAGGGGATATTTATTTTGATGAATATGGTGGTTATTACTGCGTCGGTTGTGAGCGTTTTTATACCAAGAAAGAACTAGAAGATGGGAAATGCCCTCAGCATCAGAAAGAGCTGCAATATATAACCGAAAAAAATTATTTCTTCAAAATGAGCAAGTATCAACAGCAGCTGATTGACCACGTTAAGAAAAATCCCGAGTTTTTACGACCACAGCACCGTAAAAATGAAATTTTGGGTTTCCTACGCCAACCCTTGGAAGACCTGTGCATTTCACGACCCAAATCCCGACTAAGCTGGGGGATCGAACTACCCTTTGATAAAGATTACGTGACCTACGTATGGTTCGACGCCCTGCTGAATTATATCACCGGACCGGGATTTGGAGTTGATAATAAAACGTTCACAAAATGGTGGTCGAACTGCGTACATCTGATCGGCAAAGATATCTTAATGACCCATGCAGTTTATTGGCCGACTATGCTTATGAGTGCCGGTATTGATCTTCCCCAAACCATCTTTGCCCACGGTTGGTGGCTAATGGGAGAGTCCAAGATGAGTAAATCGCTGGGGAATATTGTAAATCCGTTGGAACTCATCGACCGTTTTGGAGTTGATCCGGTGCGTTATTATCTGATGCGCGAGATGGTGCTCGGTCAGGATGCCAATTTCACCATGGAATCTTTCGTCAGACGCTATAATAGCGATCTGGCTAATGATTTTGGAAATTTGCTAAGCCGGGTCAGTACTCTGATCGGAAAGAATTTTGAAGGTATAATCCCGGCGCCCGGAGATCTTACTGTGGCTGACTCAGCGATCAGGGTGGGGGCTGAAGCAACCATTACATTGGTCCGTCAGCTGATCAGTGACATGCGCATCAATGAGGGGATTGAAGAAACGCTTCAGTTTATTCGCAGTGTTAACCGTTATATGGAACAACAGGCACCCTGGAAATTGGTTAAGACAGATTTAAAGGCGGGGGGACGGGTACTATATACGGCCGGTGAAGGGTTACGCGTTGCTGCTGTGTTACTGTCAGCCGTTATGCCCAGCCGCACCAAGTCGGTTCTCAAGACTCTGGGAAATGCTGGTTCTGCATTGAAATGGGGCGAGCTCAAAGCAGGTGCGGAGATCAAAAGACATTCACCGCTATTTCCCCGAATAGACCTGGAGAAAGAAGTAAAAACAGCATCAAAACCAGAAAAACCGATAAATGTTATCACCTATGATGATTTTGATAAAGTTGAACTAAAAACTGCAAAAGTTATCAAAGCGGAAAAAGTAGAAGGTGCTGACAAATTATTAAAACTGCAAATTGAGGTAGGAACCGAAAAGCGGCAGATTGTCGCGGGTATTGCCGAATTCTACCAACCAGATGAATTAATCAATAAGTTGATCGTAGTTGTTACTAATCTGAAACCGGCCACCATCCGGGGGATTGAGTCTAATGGAATGCTGCTGGCCGCAAAGAAGGGCAAGGCACTCACATTAATAACGCTCGAATCGAAGGACTTACCCAGCGGTATAAGAGTTTTTTAATTATTTTTCACTAATGCCGGCATAATGAATTCCTGTCAACCGGTGCATCTCATAATCAAAAGTACTCAGATCATCTGAATTAAACTGGCTTATATCTCGGTAACCACAAGCACGAGCCACAACCTTGATCAAATCATTACTGGCACTGAAAAAATTAGCTAATTGCCGGGCTGAAATATCAATCTTCAGACGAGCTCTCAGATGTTCTTTCTGGGTGGCAATTCCAACCGGGCAATTATTAGTATTGCAAGCGCGCATTCCCAGACAGCCGATGGCCTGCAAAGCAGAGTTTGCCAGGGCGACCGAGTCGGCGCCGAGCATAAGTGCCTTAACGAAATCATCTGGTACGCGCAATCCCCCGGTAATGATCAGGGTAATATCGTTTGCATTGACCTCGTCGAGATATTTCCTGGCGCGGGCCAGCGCCGGGATTGTGGGAACGTTAATGTTATCGCGTAATATCGTGGGTGCGGCTCCTGTTCCTCCGCCGCGTCCATCCAGAATTATATAATCGGCACCTGCATCCAGAGCGAATTGAATATCCGCTTCAATGTGGCTGGCTGCTAGTTTAAATCCAATGGGAATCCCACCGGTTTCAACGCGTACCTGGTTGGCAAATTTCCGGAAATCTTCTACAGTTTTGAGATTTGTGAAAGTGGCTGGACTAATAGCCGATTCTCCAGATTGTAAACCGCGGACCTGGGCGATCTCAGCGGTCACTTTCTCGGCTGGCAAATGGCCACCAGTTCCAGCCTTGGCGCCTTGACCGCCTTTGAAGTGGAAGGCTTGGGCCAGTTTTACTTTATCCCAGCTGAAACCAAATTGCCCTGAAGCCAATTCATAAAAATAGTGTGAGTTGCTGAGTTGCTCTTCCGGCAGCATGCCACCTTCACCAGAACAAATTCCAGTCCCGGCTATTTCGGCACCCCGGGCTAAGGCGATCTTGGCTTCCTTTGATAAAGCGCCAAAAGACATATCAGTAACCAAAAGCGGGATATCCAATTCCAGTGGTTTTTTGGCATTGGGACCAATAACAACGCTGGTGGCGACGATTTCCTCATCAAGCAGCGGTTTGCTTGCCATCTGGGCCGGTAAAAATTGTATCTGTTCCCAGCGTGGTAGAGTGTTGCGGTCAACGCCCATGGCAGCTGATGGTCCATGCATGCCAGTCTGTGAAAGTCCATTTTTTGCCAGATCCTGTATCAAGTGCGTGTATGGTTCAGTATCTTCGGGATGGGTATCGGCGAATTGCCCTAAGTAGTCGTTTTCGTTGAAGGGCGATGGATGATCATGCTCGAAGTCATAAATTTCATAGAGATCAATATATAGCTCACCATCTTTTACTGCGTTACTGAATTTATGCAAAGCTTCATCCGGGTTATATTCACTGACCCCGGTATCATAGCGATAATCCCAGTTATGCAGTCCGCAGATCAAGTTGTGTCCGTCAATGAAGCCATCACTGAGTAGGCCTCCGCGATGGTGACAACGGCCGTACATTACAGAATAGTTATCATCAAATTGAATAACGACCAAATCGGTTTCTGAAGCCCTGGCGTAAACTGGCTCACGGTCCTGAATGGCTGCCGTCGAAAGGATCTTATAGGGATTTTTCAGATCGTTAAATTTTATCATAAGCCTGCCTCACTTCTGTTTCATTGATTTGGACCAACGTTCCCGTTCTATCCTATAAATATGCACAGGAATATCTTCATAAATAGTTTCCTTATCAAGGATCATGCCGTTATGCAGGGCAACCATGATGGATTTCTGATTGGCCTGGTGGATCATGGAGATCACAGAATCACAATCATAATTTTGAAAAGCCCAATTGCGCGTTTCCTGGGCGGCTTCAGTAGCGTAGCCCTGGCATTGGAAATGGGGCATGACGGAGTAGCCCACTTCAATTTCTTCGGTTTGATCCACGGTTCGGAGCATGAGTCCACACTGGCCAATAAAATCGCCAGTCTCCTTTTGGATAAGAACATGCATACCACCGCGCTTAACTCGATATCGCTTAAGAGTGCGGTCAAACCAGGCCTGGCACTGTATAACTGGATCGGGATTATCTGATAAATGCAAATATTTCCAGGATTCTGGATCTTGGAAGAACTGCAGCCAGGTATCAAAATCACTTTCTTTTAATCTACGAAATCGCAGTCGCTCAGATTCCAATCCCGTCAGATCAATTTCCATGAAAACTATCTTTTCAACCAACGGCTGCTGGAGTATGTTGGATTTATTCATTTGATGCAATCCTAGTTTGGTAGAAAGTTAATAAAACAGACTATAAACGAAAATTTATATAATATTTTACTTACTAAATCTAGCCTTCAACGAATTCTCTGTCAGCTGTCTGATCTCCGCTTCTGTGAGGTCCAGGGCTTCGGCTACTGCAAGGTAATTCTCATTGATGTAGCCCCCGAAATAAGCCGGATCATCGGAGTTGACAGTCACCAGCAAGCCACGACCCAGCATCGAGCGCAGGGGATGATTCTGGAGATCATCCACCACCTTGAGTTTCAGGTTTGACAGGGGGCAAACGGTTAACGGTATCTGCCGGCGGATCAGCTCATGCGTCAGTTCTTGATCTTCCAGCGCCCGGTTACCGTGATCAATGCGGCTGACTTGAAGCAGGTTCAGGGCTTCCCAAACGTATTCCGGTGGGCCTTCTTCTCCGGCGTGGGCGACAGTGAGAAAACCCTCTGAGCGTGCTTTATCAAACACACGCTGAAATTTTGAGGGCGGATGCCCCTTTTCGGATGAATCCAGCCCCACGGCGATAATTTTATTTTTATGATATAAAGCCTGTTCCAGTGTGGTAAAAGCGGCATCCTCATCCAGGTGGCGTAAAAAGCACATGATGAGCCCCGTTGTCAGGCCGAATTCCTTTTCACCAGCCTGCAAAGCGCGGTGAATACCGTTGATCACAATTGAAAACTCGATACCGCGTTCGGTGTGGGTCTGGGGATCAAAGAAAATTTCAACATGGACGACATTCTGGCCATGCACCTTTTTCAAATAGGAATAAGTGAGGTCATAAAAATCGCGCTCCTTTATCAGCACACGGGCACCTTCGTAGTAGATATTCAGAAAATCCTGAAGATTGCTGAAGTTATAGGCCTGGCGAACTTCCGCGATGGTCTCATATTTCAGGAAAATATTGTTGCGCTGGGCGATGGCAAAGAGCATTTCCGGCTCGAGTGTGCCCTCAATGTGCAGGTGCAGTTCGGTCTTGGGCAGGCTCTGGATCAGTTCGGCAGTGTTCATGCGTTTTGTTCCTCAAGTATTTTCTGCAGCGTGGCGCAAAGTTCATCGGCATTGCCCTGGTTGAAGCACAGTGGTGGTTTGATCTTCAAGACGTTGTTGGCCGGTCCATCGCTACCGGCCAGGATGAA
>PVMS01176532.1_pt1 | contig 16012 bp, 27 predicted proteins | sample 1853461 | NCBI WGS metagenome assembly PVMS01 (sample SAMN08582032, study PRJNA380276) | Marine sediment metagenome, whole genome shotgun sequencing project. | isolation source: ocean sediment barecode stripped | collected 2017 | reverse complement strand
GAGTAGATGTTTATGACTATAAAACATCTACTCTATCTCCCACGACCTCTACTCTATCAGCTTGGCCACAGAGACCTGCAGATTTTAAATAGACAAAATGCTCTGGATAAATACATGGTATAACAGCTTGATCTGGAGAATACTTAAGACCATCCTGTTCTATAGGTGCATGTACAGGTAAATCTAAACCTTCTCTTCCAATTGTCTCACAAGATAGAAGATCTGTTTCTCTGTCATTATGGTACCAAGTTCCTAGTCTTAGAGCTCTGTCAGTTTCATTCTTCCAAACTTGTATAATCTCCTCAGGAGTCATACCAAACCATTTAGATTTTTTACTTTTAGAACATTTCAATGCTATACCTGCTTGATCAAAAGGAGGTTTAAACTTTCCTACAAGACCTGTGACACTAGTCCATTTCTTGTTAGGATCTCCTACAGTTTCATACTTATGAGTCTTTTCTGTAAATTTTAATTCTTGTAACGCCATAGCTTTGGTTTTATCTAATATGTATAATTTCTACTGCTAATAATCTACTCTCAGGATCTTCAGAATTAAGCATCCTTAATATCTTTGTTTGTTCTTCTTTAGTTATTTTTCCACTGGATGTAAGTTCTACTAATTCCATTTTAGAAATCATCAATTTAACTTCATTCAATATTACATCATCTACACCTTCTCTCCTTAGTGGAGAAGCATCTTGCTTATATCTAATAAGTTCTTTTTTAAGATCATTTATACTCATACGAGGTTTTGTCTTAGGGTTCCCAAAAGGATCTAAATTTAATGAAGGATTAACCTGTGTGTTGTTAAAAGGCATTGATTGTAACATGTGAGCTCTCATCTGTTCAACCTGCATTTTACGTTGTTGTTCCATAAAATTACTAAGACCATCTCCTAAGTTTAAATCAACGTGATAGTCAGGAGTAGGAATATCTGGTAAGGGAAAACCTAAGGAATTAGTTTCACTCATATTGCTTTATTTTAGTAACTAGTAACTGTGCTGCTAACTCTACAGATTCAGGATCCTCGGAATCTAACATCCTAGTAATATTTTCTTTATCCTCATCTGTTAATTTCTTTGTGATAAGCACTATAGCTCTTGCACGGTCTGCTCTCTTTTTTTCAGGCTTTAACACTTTTCCATAGATTTCATCTTTTATAGCTTGATCTATTGCCTCCATCCCTCCTATACCTGTGTGAACTACAAATTGTCGGTCTTTATCTATAGGATTTTTTGCATAAAAGTCTAACAACTCTTTTTCAAAAGTAGCTCTATTAAAATCTTGAGGCTTGTACACAGCACCTTTAACCATTGCGGATAAACCTTCTGTAGTTTTAATTGATTGGCTCATGTTTAGCATTTATAATTTCTACGGTTAAGTCTATACTCTCTGGATCATTGGCTTTTAACAAACCTTTACATCTTCTCCATTCTTCACGCCCCATTATCTTTTTAGAATATAATCTATTTAACATACGGTTAGCTTCTCTAATCACTTCATCTATATAGTACGGAGTCAAATCTATTGTGTCAGAAGGAAAATATTCCCTTTTCATTTCTATTGTTAATGTGTTGCGTAAACCAGAAGAACGCATAGTAACTCTACTTTTTGTTATCCGGCACATCCTTCACCTCCTTCAATATTCTTGCTGTAGCTTTATTTACAGCAGGTAACCAAAGAGGTTCTTTGTCTAATTCCACTATACCGCACACAGTAGTTAGAGATCTTGTTTTAAACTTGAGTGTGCATCCGCATGCTCCACAACAAGGTCCACTTCCTGGAACTGTACACGGCCCATCATAATGTTCACATGTCTTACATATGTTCATTCTATGTTCTGCAACAGCTTCTACTAATTCATTTTTAGTAACGGAATTAACCACACCTTCTAGTATTTGCTTCCTTGCTTTAAATATTTTTGCTAGTGTTCCCATCTTTCTTATTAAAAAATTCTGCTTTACGTTTTTTATCTTCAGCAATCATTGTCTGTAGTCCCATCATTTGTCTTAAACTCCGCTCAGTTTCTTTATAGACACGCATCTGATTTAATGACCGGGGTTTAGTTACTGCTAGTTGTTTTGTATACTTTGCAATAAACTCCGGCAACTTACTCTTCATTGCCTTAAAAGATCCTAAACATTCTACTTGAATATTATGGGACTCTAAATTACTGAGTGACTTTCTTAACCGTCCGTAATAAAATGTTACGGCATCTTCTACTAATTCTGAATCTATATCCAGCTCAGTAGCTGTAGGTATTATATAGTGCTTACTGTTCTTCGGTAACATGAATAAAGTTATAGTCTAACCATATACTCCCTTCAGTTTGCAAATCAAGTACTTTATCTAAAGCTATTTTTTTAGTACTAGTACCTGTCTTACTCACTAAACCTAGTTTGCCAGCTCTGGTAATAAAATTCCGTACAGTTTGAGATGTCTTAAATATCTTTTCTTGCACGGCCATATTACAAAAGTCAGAAAGCCCTTGCTCTCCACATATGCCTAATGACACAAGGCAATCCACCTCAGATCCACTGAGCTGAATTCCTTGTATAAAACAATGCGTGAGTAGCTGAAACTTCACAATACTTTTTTGTGTAAGTTGTACCTTCTTCTTAACTACTTTTACTTTGGCCATTACTTGTTAGTTTAAATGCTCAAGAGCATATCTATTAATTCTTGTTGAGGACAACAATCTGTTTTGTCTTTTCTCACATTAGTATGTGTCAACAAACCTTTCACTGCTCCATCAAAAGCTTCTTGTTGGAATCCAAAAGCTTCACTCACACTTTTGTTGCGGATCCAATTAATGATTCCTACATCCAAATCAATGTTATCTCTATCAGAAATATGCAATAGCAATTGTTGTAAAGATTTTAATTGATCATCAGAATATCTGTGCCACTTCTTATGACCTCTAAAGGCTTCCTCTAAGGTCACTATTTGAGATTCTTTAGCTTTGCCACCCACATAGGTTTTTCCACCCTCTGTAAGGTACCCAAACCCACATAGCTCAATTCCTACAGAATGTCTATTCATGTAATGAGAATCTTTCCCACCACTTACACCTAAATGCCATCCTTGACATCCTTCAGGAAATGCTTGCACTACAAGACCATCATGTGTATCATCACCGTTTTTAACGTTCTGACCACCTATGACAAACTCAGTACAGATTCTACCTCTGGTATCTCTACCCCAATCATCTACAACCGCAAATGGATTATTCCAACCGGATGTGTGATGAAAGAATATATAATCATTTTGAATTTTTCCATATGATTCTTCAATATACTCTCCGGTAGGGAGGTGCCTTTTATTAATCACCAGCCCTTCTTCAGTCCTGTAAGTATTAACTACCTTAAGGTCTGTATCCAGTATACCCATTTCTTCCAGGGTTTTCCTTCCTACAATTCCATCAGCTACTAAACTATGCTCACGTTGGAATTTCATTACAGCTGCTTCTGTTCCTGGACCAAAAGATCCATCTGCTGTAATATATAGTGCCCGTTGAATTTGTTTCACCATGGCGGCATCTGTGCTATTTCTTTTATACATCTTGTTCTGGAGTTGCTAGTTTACGTTCTGGCTTTTCTTCTGGAGTTGTTTCCGGTTCTGTTGGAACATCCTCTGGAGTCTTCTCTGGCATTGGAGAGCCATCAGGTTGTAAACCATTTTTAATATTCTCTAAAGCTTGTTCATAATCTGCTTTAGCTTGAGCTTCTTCTTGATCCAGATGAATCATCTTCCTTACAGCTATTCTATTTCTTACAGCTGATTCAGCAATCTCTGCATGCAATTTATCATATTCTGCTTGCATCCTTAATGCAGGAAGTTCTTCTTTATAGAACTTATGGGCTTTTTCACGGAGATCTTTCTCCTGTTTTGCTTGTTCTGCTGCGGATATCTGTGGTTGTTTTTCTTCTGTAGACTCTTCAGAAGTAGTGTTGGTTTCTTTTTCTGACATAATAAATTATATTGGTTACACGCCAAATGTAAACAAAATAAGTTTAAATATCAAAAGTTTATCAAGAAGGTCTTTTAGTTGTTGATGTTGTGGATCTCTTTGATGATCTCAACTTTCATTTCATGCATCTCTGTTTTAAGCTCTGCTAAACCGCTCTCACTTTTCTCACGGTTCTCTTTCACTTCTGTTTTGAGTTCTTTCATCTGAGACTCTAATGCTTCTTTTTCAGTTTTAATCTTCTCATAGATATGATCTTTAGCATCTTTCCTAGCATCCTTTAGATCTGTAATATCATCAGCATTGTTTTTGACTGTATTCTTTAAGCCAAACCAGACACCGGCCGCTGTAAAAGAACTTATAATGAGAGACCCAGCAATTGCTATAATTATATGAAATGTACTAAGTTCTTGTGTTGTGTTGACTGCATCTAAAAATATCATAATAATATAGTATGAAAGTTATAAACAAATATATATTATAATATACGGAAAAAAAATTAGAATGCGTATCTATACGCGCAAGAACTTGCCATAAGACATGAATAATTCATCACCTGGTTGTATATCTTGAGTTGCTGTGAATACATAGACATCTTTTTCTTCATCCAAATGAGCTTTTACATTCTTATTTTCTTTGGAAGAATTGTAGATGGATCCAAAACCTAAAACAATCGCAAAAGAAGGTCCGTTTTTTTGATTGCCTTTTCTATACATATATCTACTTATAAGATTTACCTTGTTCCCTCTGTGAATGTAGATATAGTGACATTCCTCAAGTATAGTCCCTTCTTTAATAAATCCTTTGGAAAAGATTCCTCTACCATGCGTTTCAGAATCACGCATTTCAATATCTGGATGTTTAATATATTTCATGTGGTTACGCTGGAAACTCTGCAGCTAAAGCTGCCCATTCAGCATCGCTAACATCATAGTCATACATTCTTACGTACTTAGCACCACCAATGAACAATTCAAAATGAAGATCATAAGCACCAAGAACAAAATTATCCATGCCGCTTAAAAGCTCCACATCTTCAACAGTATCTGTAGCAACAATTGTAGAGCTTGCTATTAGTTCATGGTCATTCAATCCCTTGTGACGTATCATTACAAAATGGTAATCTCCATCAGAAGGGTTTACTGGACCACCTGCACCTTCATGAAGATAATCATCAACATCGGGTTCATACCAAGAGCTGACACCATCGTTACCATATGATTGATATGGATACAATCCTTCCACTGCTGAAGCACTACCATTACCTATGGACAATGCACACTCATAACTTTCGTGTGAATTAGATTTAAACCAACCACAAATAGTATATGTCTGCAAATTAGTTATTGCCGTATTAAATGCAGCACTAGAACCATCTGCAAAGTTATCACCATTAAATTCTATACCTCCTGTAGTTTGTGTGGGATCCGAACACATCATGCCGGTACAACCTGGAACTAAGTCCATTCCAGATACACTACCATAGTTGATTACATTACCTGTAGTTTCATTACACTTATAGAACAGCAACTCATTTGTAGGTATGCCTAGTGTTTTATGTCTATGTGGGTTAATTACATTACTCATAATCTAAGACCATCTACATGAACTTTAAGCCCTTGACCGGGATCAGTATCTCCAATAACTGTTACATGTGCGGTTATGTGATCTCCAGCTGCAAAGTTTTGATCCCCATTTGTTTTGAGTACTGCAGCCGTATCTGCATTCAGACTAGTGAATTCACCATCATCTATAGTAGGAAGGACTCCATTGAATATAGTTACACCATTCCTTCTAATATCTACGGTAAATAAAGCAGAGCCGCTGTCTTCTGCATCCAGTACGAGAGTTATAATTACATTCTTTACCTCAAGAGCATATGGCATGTAATCAGAATATACTTGAGAGGGTGCAGTATGATCTGCATCTTCAGCTCCTCCTGAAAAGCTATATGTGTATTTACTTGCATGGTGATGCTCCACAAAATTTAAATCCGTTACATCTATTGTAAATGGACCTTGAGAAACCAGTATGTACTTAAAGTTATCTTTAGTGGATGATCCTGTATGTGATCCGGGAGCACTACTATTTACATAAATTGTGTTACCATTACTAATCTCTCCATCTGGAGTATCGTTATAGTCAGTTGCTCTTGTCCAAGCACCTGCTGCAGTAATATAAATACCATTTTCACTTGGATCTGTTTGATCTGTTACAAGAACTCTAGAAGTTACTGTAGTAACTCCATTTAATGTTTCTTCACCGGTTAGATCTAAATCACCTTCTCCGTAAGAAGATGTTACTACATCTTGCTTAATATCTTGTCCTGATTCTACAGCTGCAATCTCTGTAGTCAATGTAGAAATATCATTGGCAAGAGATGTTAACTCAGCTTCTACATCAGCATCTAATAGTATTGCATCTGTACCGTCATAGAAGAATAAATGTCTCCTGACTTGTATACGTCCTACAGGAATAGATGAACCACCTACAGAAGTCTTTACAGATTTAACACCTCCACCCAAATCAAGAGTTACTGTGGTACTTGTATTGGCAAGATGTATATCAACCCAATAAAAACCAACGGCATCTAAATCATTATACTTTACACTAAGCTTAGCTACAGCATATACGTTAACAAGTCCTGTTGCAACGCCATGTCCTTTTATTAATTTGTTATCCATTATTTTACGTTTGAGTCAACAATAATATTACTTACTGCGTATACCGGATCTGAATTAACAGGTCTATTGGCAACATTTTGTCCATGACAAATAAATTCATCTCCTACTTCACCATATAGAGCATCAGCTCCAGGTTCACCACCAATTATTGTACATGAATAAAGTGAAATTACATTATCACCATTATCATCTAGTGATATAGCCTCACCAGAATTAGCAGCATCTGTTGATTCTATTCTACCGTGCAAGTGTACATTTTTACAGTTACCATTTTCTGTATAAAATCCATGATAATTATCTGATTCTAATCCACCAAAAGCTTCAACTCTATTAGGAGCAACTATGTTATCACAACATAAAGCACCGTACTGATTATTCCCTGCAGTTGCATCAATATTGGTGACTTTCTTATGTGTAATACAGGTTGCACCGTCTACCCAAAGTCCGTAATAGTCTTGACCAAACATAAGAACCGTATCATCAAATGTAACGTGAGCATTGTTTGTTATACTGATAGATGAATCTGCTGCAGGCAATGTTCCAGAATCTGGCACTGGTCTGTGTGAAGTAACTTCTTTTCTAAACCTGACAGTTGCATTATCTACAATAATTGAAGGAAGTTGGTCAGTACCGTTGGAAGCATGTACATTGGCTGTTACTTTAGCATCTATATCAACATTTCCACCAGTGATGTTTATTTTTCCAATACTTTCTTTAGCTATAACGTTAAGAGTTCCTGCACTTACATCAATTATCTGATCTCTATGAACACCGTTTATAAGAGAAGACATTTTATTACAGTAAAGAGTAATGTCGCTTCCAGCATCTTCTAATCTTACTACAGTTGCTGCGCTTCCTCCATCAGCACGTAATACAGATATATCTCCATTAACTATGACAGTGCTTACTACGGCTCCCCCTTGACCATTGGCAACAGTATCATCTATGAATGCTGTAGCACCCGGATGTTGACAATCAACACTTCCGTTAAAAATATAGTTAACATCATGTTGCACAAGATTCATAACTCCACCATGATTATTTCCAATAAAATCTCCAAAGGAAACTATTACATCACCAGATTGAGCATCATTATTTGCAGCAGGAAAAGTAGCGTAAGGTTTACCCCAATTACCCCTTTCACCTGTTGCGTCATCTCCGTTTTCCAATGCAACATGTATAACATTGTGTCCTGTTACGTGATCACTGTTTGGTGGTGTAACTACTATTGGAGTATCTTCAATATAAATATCATCTAAATAAGCGTTTTCAATAATACCGGGACTACCCATCATACCCATCATGCCAGGACGTACCCCAACACTAATACGTATATTATCTATAGTTTGTCCGGTAATTCCTCCAAAATCTGCTAAGGGTATAATCACAGTTTGCCATACACCATGGGCATGTTCACTAAAACCATAACCATCGTTCTCAATTATAACACTTGAACCAACTAGTGTTACCCCATTAAAGAATTTTATTACTAATCCTCCACCATCTTCAATAGCCCAAAAAATGTTATGATCTTGCCATACTCTAAATACAAGGTTACCGCTATCTGGAACAACAAAAGGTCCAAGATTATTAAATTCTATAAAGTCATTATCATCACCATCATCAATTTCAATAGACTTAGCACCTTGATAAACTTCTACAGTAGAATCTGGATCAAATGAAGCGGATGGACCATTTGTACTTGTGCTCCATTCAGTATTCTCATCATAAATTTGTGTGATTGTAATACCCGGTGAAGTTGTACCAGCAGCTACTGTAATAAAGGTAACTTCTAATTCAGTGTCACCATCTACAGTAGGTTTGATTGGTTCCGTAGCAGGAACACCTGTTTTAACACCAACAACACCTGCAGTATCTACAAAGATTACGTCAATTCTATCTAACGTAGGATCAGCAGCTGCTAATGTAACTTGATTAGGATCTGTATTAAGATCTCCGGGGCCAGTATCATAAGTGGTACCTTGAATCCTGTATATTAAGTTACTTACATCAAATTCAAATCCTGGACCAGCCCAAGTAACTCCTCCTGAAAGAAGAACATTTCCACCACCTGATAGTGCATCAATTTGTAATTGAAGATCTGTTGTTAGATTTTCTGTAACAAATGGATTACCTGAAGATGGATTAGCCGCATATATTGCAGCTTGATACTGATTATTAGGAAGATTCCTTTTTAATTCTGAGCTCATAGCTTATGTTGTATATTCAATGATAAATGTAGTACCTGCGCCAGGCCCTGTAGGATCATAATTAATGATCTGATATGGATCACTGTTTGAAATATATCCCCAAGGTATGGTGACTCCCGCTGGAATATCTATACCATTCCATGTACCTTCTTCATCACCAAAATTTAGTACGGATCCTCTTAAAGTTCCTGCAGGAATATTACCTGCTACTACAGTACTTACTGTATTATGCGTTCTGTTACCTGAATTCCCACCGCCTATGGCATTTAAGATTTTGCCTAAAAGAGAAACTACAGCAAACTGCCACTGGTGGTTTTTTCCTTTTTTACCGTTATTGGTACTTTGTCCCCAGCTCATTATATATAGATTTTTGTATGAATAAACATGTGTACTCTATATAATATAAACAATTATAATTGTTCTACCAAATGAAAAAAGAACTATCCTCATAAAGAGCACAATCCTTTTTTACCACACATGATCTAAATCCTTAAATCATTAGTTCATTATAAAGATACAAAAAAATTAGATATCCAAAGGATTTTCTTCATCCGGATCTTTATCTGGTACTTTAACTTCTGTTAATTCTTCAGCTGCTTCTACAGAGACTGTTACTTTTCTAACAAGCTCTTCTAAAATGTAAGCTTGAATTTCATGGTTATCTACATTCATTGAAATTCCTAGCTCATCTAGAATATACCAAGAAAGATGCGTACACTCATGAACAATTGTAGAATGGATATCCACGTCTTGATATTTTGTATTATTTATGAGGATTGCAAAACCTGTAGTTTTGGGAGTATTGATCACCATAGTATACGCAAGTGCGCTGGGATCTGCATTACAATTTATTCCTTTATAGAATAAACGCATGTGGTCTATTGCAACATCCATCTTAGGACATATGCACACGTCATAGTAAACGTGGAATAGTGGTAGTTTTATTTTTTCATGTAACAATGGTATTATTTCTGCACTCAAATCTTATATGTTTAATGTTAAAGGATAAAGATAAACAAAATAAGTTTATCTCCAAGTTAATCTTGAGCTTCTGCCAATAATAATACTTCATTGGCCATAGCAACCTTACCATTCCTTTGTTCATCAGAACGGCTTGCTGTAGGATGATCTTCATCTTTAAGCTCTTTAATCCGTGTAGTCATCATATCTCTGAAGGGTTTCCAAGGATCTTCCGGTGTTTCTTCAATAAGACTATCTAAAAAGATAATAAGTGTCTGGGCCTCATCAATACGTAGAGTCTCACCTATTCTGAGCTTGTCGTTAATGATCTTAAGGAGATTAACTTGTTCCATAATGTCTGGGTTAAAAAGAAAAATCCGCACAAGGATATCTTGTACGGATTCTCTCAAGTATTTACTCAGCTGCTGGGCTGCTAGCTAGAGCGGCTGCTGCTGCTTCATCAGTCACGGCAGGTCTTTCTGCAATCATTTCTTCAGTAGTTACAGGATCACCTTCAGTGATTTCAGTACCTTCTTCAATTTTTTCACCTTGATCTGTAGTAGTATTGTTATCTGCTATGATAACTTCTTCCTCTTTCACTACTTCTACGTTCTCAGAAGGAGTAATAACTTCACTAGGATGCTCTGTAGTATCAGTTGCGGTAACATTTTCTATAATAGCATCTGCACCAGCTGGAGGTCCTGTAATACCAGGAGCTTCTTCTGTAGCAGTCTCAACAACAGCTTCTTCATCCTCTAATTTGTTCATTTCTCTAAGAAGGCCAGTTATTTTAGCATTGATCACTGTCTCTGTTGACGTAGGACGTCTTCCTTCTTGTGACTGTAGTAAGTCATCTTGTAGAACTTTAAGGTGTTCTAACCTTTCTGATTTATTCATATGTTGGTTTTAATAAATATTAAATGTTTATTGTTTGTAAAATTGCACTTTCCAAATGATTCCTGCAAATTTTTCACCATGTTTTTTAAAGAGATTTTGAGCTTTTTCTACTTCTTCACGAGTATCAAAAGTTTTAGCATCTCTAACATCTATACTCAAATAAACATCTTCACGATTACCAATAAGTCCTCTAGCTGCAGTAGTAATTTTCCTGAGGGTTAAATTGTCTATATCCGTAACACCTCTTAAACATAAGTATTCTTTATCTATGTTACGTAAAAGATATACTGTAGGTATGTATTTGTCTCCAGCCACTTTTAGCTTCCAAATAATGCGCAGTGGCTTCCGGGATTAGGTTCCCACTCTTTAGGACTAAACGCTAGCCCCAGCCAAATGACCAAGCCGCAAATTAAAGCAAATGCTAGTCCCATAAGAATGAGAAATATTATACAAGCTGTCTTAATCATAAGGCTATATAGTCTGCAACTGATTTCCAGAAATGAGCTTCCTTGCTATCTGATTTGAGACCCAGTCTTGTTTTTATAGAAATACATAGAGCCATTCTTTTGGCCAAGTTCCCGGTGTCTATCCTACGGCCGTCATAAGCTAACTCCTCAATGATCATTACCTCACATTCACTGATTAAAGTACGGGATTGCTCTATAATAGTCATACTGTCTTTGTTAGGGGATTCAAATAGTTAAAGTGCCTCATATGAGTGGTGCCAATGTTTTCTTTACCGCAGAGACCACATGTGCTTAAACTAGAAGTAACTGCGTGTCCTTCTCCTTCTTTCTGAGCTGGAGTTAAATAAGATATTCCACAGGGAAAACAGACATAGTCTGATGTACGGGTTTCTTTAGTTAATTTGGGCATGGTACTGCTGTTATGATGTTAAACACCGCATATATGCAGCAGACAAATAATGTCACAATAAACCCCAGGGCAAATCCGGCCGCTTTTGCGTCCTCTATACATTCAGGATCACAATTTTTACATCTATTCTCCATCTAACTCCCAATAATATACACTATCAATGACACCGTCACTATAGAGTCCTCTCCATAAAGTATCTCCGTACTCATCTACTGTAGTGCTTTCATCTATTAAGTACACTTCAGGCTCATGTTCTATATGATGTAGTTGTAAAATAACTGGCGGAGCCGGAATTTTTATAGTTTCGGGAACCGCGTGGATGTATACCGGAGTAGCACTTTGTACAGGCGCCACTATAGGGGTTGCTACTGGAGTAGCTACACTAGATGCCGGTGGCGTTTCCTCCAAATCTAGATTAAAGATCCAATATCCTATACCGAAAAGGACCATAAATGCAAACCACCAGGGATGTTTCTTTATGAATGCATTAACCTTATCAAAGAAGGTACTTGCTTTGTCTACTTTATTACCCGCTTCTTCTATATCTATTGCCATAACTATGCGTCAAATACTATATACTTTACTGTTCCCGAATCTTTTTTATGATTACATCTGCAGAACTGTGCACATAGACTGCACTCTCCGCATATTGGCCCATAGAGCTTAATGTTCTTCTGAGTAAGCTGTGCAACTAAATCTAATTCTACCATATGTCAAATTAAAACAATTATAATTGCATATACAAACATCCCCGCCATAAACTTGAAACCAGGCGCCACCCTACGTAGGGAAACTGCCTAATCCTTTACATCACTATCTGTTTCACATATAAGTTCGCCCTCCCGGAACCACATCACGGACCACAACATGTATGGACAAGTTTCCCCCGCTGGGAAACTCTGGCCCAAAAAGGATATGTATCACGCAAAACAAAGGGCCATATACAGGGCCATAAATTAATCAGATCTCTTTACGTGTATCTTATCTACCATATCTAACTTGTCTAACCAAAGATAAATCTGATTAGTGACCCATTCCATAAAATATGCTTGAGTTTCATCATCATCAGGATTAGTTTCTATATCTCTTGCAGAAAATAACATGTTTTTGACATGTTCCACTTCATGAATAATTGTTCCATGAGTAACCCTGGAGGTATCATGATTAAAGTTTAAGATTATACTGTAGGTCTGACGGGCCCATCTTTTACCACTATTCTTACCTTTAATACCTCGTCCTCCATGCATAACAGCATGTCCATAAATGCACTCTGGCTCAATATGATGATCTGGAAGATACTTTCTAAGTTCATCAACATCATCCGTTAGGATTAATGCAAGATCCCCGCCATATATAGGAATACTAGTCTTTTTAATCTTCATTTAAGTAATTGTTGGTTTCCACAAATGTAATGAAAAATTTCTAGCTCAAAATGTCACGCTTTGGTTTGCCCTGTTTTTGTTACAAGATATGATGAAAATTACCCTGGTTTTGTGACAAGGCTATATTAGGCACTATGGGGTAATGATATATTTTCCATGTTGGGATATTTAATGGGGACCTACAGAAATAATCCCCGGCCAAAAAATAAAAGTGGCCTACCCCCCATGTTTCTCACAGGGAGTTTTCAAAACCAAGAATCTCCAGAAACAAGCATGCTTTTTTAAATGAATATTTACTTGTTAAATTTTAATCACTTACATGAAAAGGTCATCAAGCTAAGGCTTGCTGGCTCTATTGATTGTTTGTTCCAAACAAGATGATACCAATGAATCATATGTTAAGGCATATAATATGTATATAGCGCCCATTTTCATATGTCCATGCATATAAATTTTAATCAAACCCATCTTGCTATTGATAGAATATTCTATTATAACATTAAAATATTATAGACATGATTGGTTCAAGTATAGTAAACATGATGGTTGACGGAGTGTTGACAATCATACAGACAATAAGATATAGTAATGGTGAGACCACTAACAGGATCTTAGATCCTAAGACAATGCTACCAATTGGTACATTAGAGAAGTAATGGAAGCCATGAAGAATTTCAGAGTGAAGATAGAAGGAGTTGGTATCATCTCCTTCTATTGTTGCACTCATTGGCAAGCAATAGATCTTGCCTTCACTGCACACAGTGCTGTGCAATCAGATAGAAGTAAGTATATTCATTTAAAATAATCATTATGAAAAAGTTGATGTTAAGCCCAGCAACCGCTGCTATAAGTATAATACTTACAGTAGCTACTTTAGTTGTGTTGTTTGTTCCAGCTAGCATGTTAGCATGATGGAAGGAATGCACATACCAGAAGCTAATCAGATTAGTGAGCTGTTAGACATAGTAGGACATGAAGGAGATTGTGATAGAGCATGTGGAGCAATGGGAGGATTAGAAGAGTACAAACAAGCATTAGTTGACGCTAATATGTTTGAGCTACTTAGAGACCTCAAAGTATTGGAAGATGCACATGATGTTCACATTCCTTATAAAGATCTTAAAGGCATACGTTGCTGTGCAACTGATGAGATCAGATTCTATAGTTGTTGTGGAAGGAGAGTGTAATGCTCTCCTCTTTCACAAAAGAAATTTTAATCAAACCCTACTTGGGTCTGTGTATTTATTTATTAATTAAACTAAATTTTATTTATTATGAAAGCTAAGTATGTTAGATGTTACAAGAAAGCAGATGGTAACGGTGGTGTTAGAACTGTATTTGTGTATGAAGTGAACGGATCTGCTGATCAGTTGGCCAAGTACAAGATCTCTCAAGGTGATCACTTTGTTGAAGATGATGACAGCGGCAAAGCTCTGTTCTTTACTGTTGACTTCATGGGTGATAACGCTGAGTTAATCATTACTGCTAAGAACAACGTTGTTCAGAACACAGAGGAGTATGATAAGCAAGCTTCTTTAGTTGCGCAAGCAGGTGGAGATCTTGGTGCTGAGATAGCAAAGATTGCTGCACAACGGTTGATGGGTGTTACACCTGTTGCTGAGGTTGCACCAGTTGCTGCTCCAGCTCCGGCTCCAGAAGCCTAAGATTTAAGAGTAGTGTCCTTAGGGATGCTACTCTTCTCTTTAAGCTACTTAAGCATCATCTCATCTTTACTGCGTATGGTCTCCAGCGTGTGTAAAATGAGACATCATCATTGATAATCAGCCACTTAAGAATCTTAAATTGCTTATTGCGTATGATATTTCATGCATTTCAGGGGTATTTAGAGCTTATTGCGTGGCTTTTCATACAATATTTCATGTGTGTGAGGAAATGTAAGCAGGTGGAAAGACGTGTACATATGTACCATGAATCTCCGTGACCAAGAATACGTGACAACCTAAAACCTATATAGTATATAGCTACAATAGCGGCAAAGGTGTCAGCAAGACAGATCTAAGATGAAGCACAATGCACATGGATGTATGATGAAGGACCTACCTTTAACACTATTGTTATTATGTTTGTTATTAACTGTAGGGAAACATGAGGATTCACCGCATCATATAGGTGAATGAGTATACAATAGACACAGTAGCTACTATAGCCATGTTGGGCGTATTAATATAATAGTTATATTTGAGACAAATATATACACATCAAGTTATGGCAACAACTAAGAAGGTCCCACAAAGAAGAAACAAGAACGCAGGTAAGTCAACAGGTAAATCTAAATCATCTAAATACTTTGCTGCTAACCCTAAGGCTAAGGCTAAGAAGAATGCATATAATACTGCTTATCATTCTACTGATGCTAGGAAGACTTACCGGGCTGACCTGAACAAAGAAACACGTAAGAAATCTACACCTGGTAAAGATGTATCACACAAGAAAGATGGTACAACTACTAGAGAGAAGAGATCTACCAACCGTGCACGTAATGGTAAAGGCGGTAAGCCATCCAAGAAGTAATTCACATCAGTAAATTTTCATCATACTACTAAGGCTGTTCTGGTCTTAGTTCCACTCATAGTATTCAGTACTCAGTAGCACCGGATTGCTCCTTACTAATTCTCATCAACCCCGTCTTGGGTTTGGAGGAATGGGTAAAGAACTCATGCCTTATATTTTAAAAACCAAAATTGAATCATTATGAATATCAAATATTTAAGGTCATACAAGAAAAAAAAAAAAAAAGGTGGTGTAAGAACCGTGTTTGTTTACGAAGTAAACGGAAATGAAGCTGCTATTGCAGAGTACAAAAAGTCTCAAGGAGACCATTATGTACAAGATGACGATACTGGTAAGTCTTTATTCTTCACAATTGATTTTGCTGGAGACAATGGAAGTCTTATTATTACAAGTAAAGGTGAAGCTATTGTTGATACTGAAGAGTATGACAAAGCTGCTTCTCAAGTTGCCCAAGCAGGTGGTAACTTAGGTGAAGAGATAGCTAAAATAGCTGCTCAACGTCTT
>PVMS01105725.1_pt1 | contig 16018 bp, 15 predicted proteins | sample 1853461 | NCBI WGS metagenome assembly PVMS01 (sample SAMN08582032, study PRJNA380276) | Marine sediment metagenome, whole genome shotgun sequencing project. | isolation source: ocean sediment barecode stripped | collected 2017 | reverse complement strand
TGAGATCGTAATTATAAACGTACCTGTTTTAACTGAAGAAAGACGTTTAGAACTTTCAAAACATGCAAAAGCTGAAGCTGAAATTGCAAAAGTAAGTATTAGAAACGACCGTAAAGAGGCCATGCACGAAATTAAAAAATGTGACACCTCAGAAGATAAGAAATCAAATGCCGAAATCGATATCCAGGAATTAACCGACAAATATAGCCTTGAGGTCGACGAGCATTACAAATTAAAAGATCAGGAAATAATGAAGGTTTAGTTTGAAACTAACGTTAAACTTCTCACAAAAAATACGAAGCACTTTAAGGAGTGCTTTTTTATTCTCTTATATTTGCCTGAGCTTCCTGTAAAATCATTGAATGAAGAAATTACTTTTTTTATTATTACTATTCCCCCTTTGGTCAATATCACAAACTCAAATTCAAGGAACTGTAATTGATAGCAGTACTAAGAAGCCATTACCATTTGCATCTGTTGTAACCAATACAAATTTTGGTACATTGACTGATCTTGAAGGAAAATTTTTTATCAATACAAAAAATTCATTTCATCAAATAAGCATTTCTTATGTTGGCTACAAATCCATTAGTATTCCCATTAGAGAAAATGATAGATTTATTCAAGTAAAATTAGAAACTTCTATTGAAAAACTAAATGAAGTCCTCATCACTGCAAAGGAAAATCCGGCCTTACAAATTATCAGAAATACCATAGCAAATAAGTCAATTAACAATATTGAAAAATCTTTAAATTCTTTCAAATTCAATACCTATAACAAATTATTGATTACCGCGAACCCAGACTCTATTAGTGGAAAAATTGATTCTGTTTTTACTTCAAAAAACGGAGAAAAGAAATTCAAAGAACTAGATTCAACCAATTATAAATTCAAAAAGGAAATAGGCAAACACCATCTATACATTTCAGAAAAAATCTCTGAATTTCAATTTCAAAAAGGGAAAAAGAAAAAAGAAGTTGTGTTGGCTTCAAGAATGGCTGGTTTAAAAAGACCTATTTATGAATTTTTAGGTATAATTTTTCAAGATTTCTCATTTTACAATGAATTTTATACAATTGCTGGAACAAAATATATCAATCCAATAGCATCCAATGCCTTAAAAAAATACAATTATAAAATTTTAGATACAGTGAAAAATGAAAATGGAAATTCATTTCTAATCCATTTTAAACCAAAAGAAAAAACAGCCGTTGCAGGAATCGAAGGCGTTTTGTATTTAGACACTAAAACATTTGCTATTACAAGGGCCATTGCTGAGTTAAAAGGAATTATTCATGTCAAAACTACGCACAATTATACATATATCAATGAACAAAATATTTGGTTTCCCAACGATAAGAGTATTGTTATAAAAAAGGGTTATACAAATGAAAACATTGCATTGTTTGGAGGTATCATAAAAGTGCCCAGCAACCAAAAAAACGATTCAATAAGCAAATCCTCTGATAAAAACCCGTCAGATGTAAGTTATTTTATATCAAAATCTGTAAACTCAAATATTGAAATAAACCCATCTCTCATCGTAAGAAAATCAGCCGCAACCATTCAGTTTAATGATGATGCGCATCAACAAACAGAAGAATTTTGGAATACGTACCGATCAGGAGCTTTAACTAAACGAGGTGAAAGTGCTTATAGAATTATAGATAGCCTTGCTGAAAATGAAGGAGTTGAAAAGAAAATAAATTTGGCACGTAATATTTTAAAAGGTTATTACCCAACAAAATACATTAACCTTAATCTTGGAAAAATATTGAACCTTAATAATTATGAAGGTTTGCGTCTGGGATTTGGAGGAGAAACCAATGCAAATTTTTCAAATAAAATTAAAATAGAATCCTATGTTGCTTATGGAACAAAAGATAAGGATTTCAAATATAGTTTTGGGGTATCATCAAGATTGAACAAAAGTACAAATACCTGGTTAGGAGCTAATTTCACAAACGATTTAAAAGAAGCCGCCTCTTTAGATTTTATAGCTAAAAATACTTCTTTTACTCCCATAAACCCTCGAAATTTGAATATTTCTAAATTTTATAATTATAAAACAGTAAGCACCTTTTTAAAACATGATATTCAACCCAATTTAGAAGCAATACTCCAGTTCAACAGTGGTGATTTTACTCCTGTATTCGATTATCAGTATATTTCCTCCTCTAAAAATTTATCTCGATATAAATTAACAACTGCTACTTTTGGGTTGCAATACAATCCTATGAGTGAATATATGAATTCCCCTATAGGAAAATTAAAAATAAAAAATGAATTTCCGCAAATCACCTTTCAGCTTTCTAAAATCTTTGAGAATGTATTTGATAGTGATTTTGGATTTACTCAAATCAACTTGAGAGTCCTTCACAAAATAAAACGTCTTCGTAAATCCACCACCAAAATTTTAGTTGAAGGAGGTATTGTTTTTGGTGATTCACCCATTTCACATTTATACAATTCAACTCCCAATTATACTTTGAAAAACCCGTGGTTAAGACGTGTAACTTTTGCGGGGAAATACAGTTTTGAAACAATGAGTTACAATGAATTTATTTCAGATAAATTTGCAGCAGTTCATATAAAACATTTATTGAAATCATTTAAATTTGGTGGAAGATTTAAACCACAAATTACTTTGGTAACCAGAGCCGCAATTGGTGATATTGAAAATCCTTCATATCATAATGGTCTCGTATTTAAAAGTTTAAAAAAGGGATACCTTGAAAGTGGTATTGAATTTAATATGCTCTTAAAAGGATTTGGCCTAAGTACATTTTATAGATATGGCGCTTATAAAAACCCTGAATGGAGTGATAATCTCGCTTTAAAATTAACCTATAACCTCAATCTTGGTTTTTAAAAATCAAGTCATTGAAAGCTCAGCATTTTTGTTACCTTTGCAAAAATATTTTAATGAATTTTTGGACTCATGTTTCTAGAATAATTTTAAAAGGAAGATATGCTATATTAATTCTAATAGCTGCTTTTACTTATTATTTGGCTTCACAAATGCAACACATGCGTTTTTCGTACACGGAAGCAAACTTATTGCCTAAAAATCATAAAATTAACCTTGAATACAATAAATTCTTAGAACTTTTTGGTGAAGAGGGAAATCTAATCATATTAGCGACCAACGATTCAAGCATATTTACACCAAAAAAATTCAATGCCTGGAATGATCTGTCAAAAAAAATTAGACAGTTTTTCTGAAGTAGATTTTACGGTTGCAATTGGTGATATCAAAAAACTCACAAAGAATACCAAAGAGCAAAAATTTGATGTTGAACCACTTTATGATAAGCCTCCTGAGACCATTGAAGAAGTTTTAAAAATAAAAAATGAGCTCTTTGAAAACCTGCCTTTCTACGATAATTTCCTTTACAACAAAAAATCTGAAACTATTAGAACAGTCGTTTATTTAGAAAAAGATATTGTTAATACTTCTGTACGCAGAGATTTTATTTTCAATGTATTAAACCCCGCTATTGAACAATTTAAAAAGGAAAATAATATAGATATTAGAGTTTCCGGCATGCCGTATATACGTACCATGAACGCTCAAAATATTATTGATGAAATCGGACTTTTCGTAGTCTTGGCTTTAGGGGTCACTGCGTTAATTTTCTTTTTCTTTTTTCGTTCATTCAGGGCGACAGCAATTACCCTTTTGGTAGTTAGTATTGGCGTTATATGGGCTTTTGGTATTATTGGTCTTTTTAGATATGAAATCAGTGTTTTAATGGCGCTTATCCCTCCATTAATTATTGTTATTGGCGTTCCAAATGCCATATTTTTAATCAATAAATACCAACAGGAAGTTAAAAAGCATGGCAATCAGGCTAAATCTTTACAGCGGGTAATTTCAAAAATTGGTAATGCCACATTGATGACAAATGTTACAACCGCCTCTGGGTTCGCAACATTTATTTTTACTAAAAGTCAACTATTAAGGGAATTTGGTACTATCGCTTCCATTAACATTTTAGCAATATTTGTTTTGGCCTTACTGATAATACCAATTATGTACAGTTTTATGCCATTGCCTAAGGAAAAACATCTTAAACATCTTGAGCGTAAATGGATTGATGCCATTGTTAATTGGATGGAGTTTGTAGTCAAAAAACATCGGATTACAGTTTATGCAATGACCATTGTATTAATTATTGTAAGTATGATTGGAGTTTACATGATTAAAATTTCCGGAAGTTTAATTGAAGATATGCCTAAAGGCAAACAATTTTTTAAAGATATTGTATTCTTTGAGGAAGAATTTGGCGGTATTATGCCTTTGGAAATTCTGATTGATACCAAAGAAGAAAAAGGGGTTATGAAGCTTTCTACTCTAAAGCGTATGAATGAGCTTGATGAAACAATTGATGAAATTCCTGAACTTTCAAAATCCATATCTGTTTTAAATCTTGTAAAATATTCAAAACAGGCATTTTATAGCGGAAAACCAAAATACTATCAGTTACCAAACAATCAGGATAAAAATTGGATTTTATCTTATACTAAGAACTCCTCTACAAACACTAATTTATTGAAGAACTTTGTAGATTCAACGGGGAGATATGCGCGTATGACTACTTTTATGAAGGATATTGGAACTGATAAAATGGAAATTATTGAAGATCGTATCTATCAAAAAATCGAAAAAGAATTTCCAAAAGAAAATTACACTGTTTCAATGACAGGTGGTGCTTTAATCTTTTTAAAAGGAACCAAGTTTTTAATAAACAATTTAGTTGTATCCCTTTCATTGGCAATTTTATTGATAGCTGTATTTATGGCCTTTATGTTTCGCTCGTTCAGAATGATCTTAATTTCTTTAATCCCTAACGTATTTCCATTACTAATAACCGCAGGATTGATGGGGTATTTAGGCATTCCTATAAAACCTTCAACCATTTTGGTATTTAGTGTTGCTTTCGGTATTTCTGTAGATGATACCATTCATTTTTTGGCAAAATATCGCCAAGAATTAATCGCAAATAATTGGGAAATAAAAAAATCGGTTTATGCTGCACTTCGAGAAACCGGTGTAAGCATGTTCTATACATCCATTGTATTGTTTTTCGGATTTCTAGTATTTACGGTATCCAGTTTTGGAGGTACAATAGCATTGGGAGGTCTGGTTTCAGTTACACTCTTGTTTGCAATGGTTTCCAATTTATTGCTTTTGCCATCATTATTACTCTCTTTAGAAAAGAAAATCGCAAACAAAGAAGTTTTGAAAGAACCTACCTTAGATATTCTTACCCCAGAATTTGAAAATGGGGATAAATGATACTATTTACTTTCAAATTTTCAACTTTCAAACTTTCCAACTTTCAATTGTTCTTGTATCTTTGCAATTCAAAAAATTTAAGACATGGCAAGAACTAATGTAGCAGAACTATTGAGTTCGGATAAATTTTTACAGGAAGTTACCTTAAAAGGTTGGGTTAGGACATTTAGAGCAAACAGATTTATTGCTTTAAATGATGGTTCAACACTAAATAATATACAATGTGTTGTAGATTTTGAAAACACTGACGAAAGTCTTTTAAGGCGTGTGACCACTGGTGCAGCAGTTTCAATTAAAGGAATACTGGTCGAAAGTCAGGGGAAGGGCCAACATGTTGAAATACAAGTTTCTGAAATAGAAATTTTAGGAGATTCAAATCCTGAAGAATACCCAATACAACCTAAAAAACACAGTCTGGAATTTTTGCGTGAAAACGCACATTTGCGCATTAGAACAAATACATTTGGTGCTGTAATGCGTGTTCGTTCAGCATTGTCTTATGCCGTTCATAAATATTTTATTGAAAACGGATTCTACAATTTTCATGCTCCCATTATTACAGGGTCTGATGCTGAAGGTGCCGGTGAAATGTTCAAAGTTTCCACATTGGATACTGCTAATCCGGCCAAAGATGAAGATGGAAATGTTGATTATTCCAAAGACTTTTTCGGAAAAGAAACCAATTTAACGGTATCCGGTCAATTAGAAGCGGAGACGTATGCCATGGGATTAGGGAAAGTTTACACTTTTGGACCTACATTCAGGGCTGAAAACTCAAATACTACGCGCCACTTGGCTGAATTTTGGATGATTGAACCTGAGGTTGCTTTCAATGATTTGAATGACAATATGGATTTAGCTGAAGATTTTATTAAATCGGTTATTGCATATGTTTTAGAAAATTGCAAGGACGATTTATCATTTTTGGAAAATCGGCTAACTCAGGAAGAAAAATCAAAGCCAGCTATTGAGCGCAGTGAAATGTCACTTTTAAAGAAACTTAATTTTGTTGTTGAAAATAATTTTGTACGGGTCACTTATACAGAAGCCATTGACATTTTAAGAAATTCGAAACCCAACAAAAAGAAAAAATTTCAATTCTTGATCAATGATTGGGGCACGGATCTTCAAAGTGAACACGAACGTTATTTAGTTGAAAAACATTTCAAATGCCCTGTAATTTTATTTGATTATCCAGCAAGTATAAAAGCATTTTACATGCGCCTAAATGAAGATGGGAAAACTGTTAGGGCCATGGATGTTTTATTTCCTGACATTGGTGAAATAGTTGGTGGTAGTCAACGAGAAGAACGTTTGGAAGTTTTACAGCAAAAAATTTCAGATCTCAATATTGACCCAAAGGAACTATGGTGGTATCTGGATACCAGAAAATTTGGTACGGCTGTACATAGTGGCTTTGGTTTAGGTTTTGAGCGTTTAGTACAATTTACAACAGGTATGGGAAATATTCGGGATGTAATTCCTTATCCACGTTCTCCACAAAATGCTGAATTTTAATTGAATAAAATAAAATTTCATTTCACAAAACATAGGGTGATTTTTTGTATTTTTATAAAAAGCAATTCTGTTTATGCTTAGACAAAGTCTACATCAAAAATTATTACAGAAGTTATCTCCTCAGCAAATTCAACTGATGAAATTGATTCAATTGCCTACACAGGCTTTTGAACAACGGTTGAAGCAAGAATTAGAAGAAAACCCTGCGCTTGAAAGCGGTAAAGAAAATACAGATGATTTTGCAGATAACCAATCCGATGAGGATTATGAGAATGGAGGTACCGATAGCATAAATACTGAAGATATAAATATTGATGAATATCTAAGTGACGATGAAATTCCCAGCTATAAAACTCAAGCAAATAATTATTCTCCAGATGATGATGAAAAACAAATTCCTTATGCTTCCGGAACTTCATTCACCCAATATTTAAAAAGTCAAATGCATACTTACCGTTTGACTGAAGAAGAAGAAATCATAACCGATTTTTTAGTTGGAAGTATTGATGATAGTGGATATATCAGACGTGAAATTATTGATATTTTAGACGATTTAGCATTTACACAAAATATATATTCAACAGAAGAAGAAGTTGAACGTTTGTTAAAGATTGTTCAAGAATTAGAGCCTGCCGGAGTTGGTGCAAGGGATTTAAAAGAATGCTTATTGATCCAATTAAAAGGTAAAAAAGAAAACACAAGCCGTACTTTGGCAATACAAATATTAGAATCTTCTTTTGAACATTTCGTAAAAAAGCATTACACAAAATTATTACATAAATTCCGTGTTACGAAAGACGAATTGAAAGAAGCTTTTCAACAAATTGAAAAGCTAAATCCTAAACCAGGTGGTTCTTTTGTGAGTGGTAATAAAATTGCTGAGCAAATTGTTCCTGATTTCACCATTAGAATCATTGAAAGTGAGTTAGAGCTTATTTTAAATTCAAGAAATGCTCCAGAACTCCATATTTCAAACGAATACAATAATTTATTACGTGGATATAAGGAATCCAAGAAAAAATCAAAATCTCAAAAGGACGCAATACTTTTTATAAAACAAAAATTGGATGCAGCCAAATGGTTTATCGATGCTATCCGGCAACGCCAGCAAACATTGTATTTAAATATGAATGCTATTATGCACCATCAGAAAGAATACTTTTTGACAGGAGATGAACGAAAGTTAAAACCTATGATATTGAAAGACATTGCTGACGTTATTGATATGGATGTTTCAACCGTTTCCAGAGTGGCAAACAGTAAATACGTTACAACGCCTTATGGCACGAAATTGATTAAAGAATTCTTTTCTGAATCTATGAAAAATGACCAAGGAGAAGATGTTTCAACAAGAGAAATAAAAAATATTTTAGCTTCAGTAATTAAAGAGGAAGACAAGAAAAAGCCATTAACTGACGATAAATTATCAATTATTTTAAAAGAAAAAGGATATCCGATCGCCAGAAGAACAATTGCCAAATATAGAGAGCAGTTACATATACCGGTTGCAAGGCTACGAAAAGAGATCTAGATACATACAAAAAATGACTAAAAATATTTCAAAATTTATTTCTTATTTTTTTCATCCAATTAATTTTCCAATTATAGGAGCCTTAATGTATTTCTTATTTCTTCCGAAATTTATTTTTAAGCCTCAAGAATATACAATTTTAATTGTAATATTTATAGGAACCTATATTTTTCCAATTTTTTTACTTGTACTTCTTAAGCGATTTGGAATGATCCGTAGCTTTCAAATGGATACTCATGAAGAACGAAAATTTCCTTCCTTACTTTTTATCTCTATATCCTATATCATTGGAAACTGGCTCTTTAAATCATCTATTGTTGATTTACTTTCTCTTCTCTTTTTTGGCTATGCATTGGGACTGGTTTTTTCTTATATTTTATTATATTTTAAACAAAAAATAAGTTTACATACTGCAGCTATTGGTGGCTTAGTGGGTTTTTTGATCTGTTTTAGCTTCCACTATAAATTAAACATTGTTATAATTTTTTCAATCTTGTTTATCTTAAGTGGTCTAATTGGATCTTCAAGACTCAAACTAAAAGCTCATAATATAAGTGAAGTTTCCTTAGGGTATTTAATTGGTGTAATTACCCAATTTATAGTGTATTTTATTTACAACATATAAAATTTCAACCCAATTTTAAAATTACTTAAATCAAGTTTTTCACCATTAATTTCAGCGTCTTTAAAAAATGAGCTCAAGCCATAATATACATATAAGTTCCAAGTACCATATCCGGCTGCTAGAATAAATCCATATTGAAGTTTGTTCAATTCAGATATATTCCTGGTGCTCTTAGTCCCAATTTCATCTGTATATGTTGTCTTTACTGAAAACAAATAGGACAGTTTTACTCCTCCATATATTCTCCAAAATTTATATTTTACAGGAGTAGAAGTACGCCATCTAAATTCAATTGGTAACTCCAACGAGTGTATTCTTAATCTGTTTATATCGTAATTTTGAGCTTGTTCAAATAAAGTATTCTGATTTTCACTTGATACCTTCAAATTTTGAAGATAGGCATTGTAACCATAACCAAGACCCAAACCAAATCCAACATTTCTTTCACTATTTAAAGGAATATCCTTTATAAAACCAAAAGTAATTCCACCTGACAATCCATTTTGTGAAATAGATGCTGGTTTATTTTTTAATATATTATAGGTCATTGATAAAAATAGTTGATCTTCTAAATATTTTTCATCAATAAAACTATCTTCCTGTGCCGAAAGATTTGTAAAACAACAAACAACTACTATTATGCACCCAATTATTCTCATCTAAACAAAGATACTTTTAAAAAGTAAAAAAGGCAATCAAATTAAATCTGATTGCCTTCATAACTTATTGAATATTTCTTCTTCTAATAATTACTTCTTAAGTCAGACCCTCTGGTCGTAGAAAAACTAACTTTTAAAGCATTGATATCTCTTAATTGATCTTTAATATCTAATATTGTACCAACGTTTGCTTCCTTATCAGCTTTGATAGAAGTTGTCATATATTTCACTTCTTCTTCTTTTCTAACGGCTCTTTCAGCAAAAATAAAACTTGGAATATCGCTCACATCAATGATCTTATCATTTACCTGAATTTTATCACCGCCTATCCTTGAGTCTTTTGATTTGCCAACGTATATAGTACTAACCAGACTCTTATGCTCTAATTTCTTTACTTCAGTTGCAGATGGAAGAACTGGTTTTTTAATAATCAGATCGGTCTCTCTCATGGTAGTTGAAACCATAAAAAAGAATAACAACATAAATACAATATCAGGCAATGATGCCGTAGAAATTGCAGGCAGTCCTTTTTTCTTTTTTCTAAACTTACTCATGTTCTGTTATTATTTAATTGGTTCTGGCTCTGTAATTATTTGAGGGTAACTATCCTTTAAAAAATTAATTTTATCTTTTAAACTCGCACTTGGAGTGTCTTTATAATCTTTTAATAAATCTTTATAAGATCTTTTATATTTTTCTAAAGAAAATCTATTTCTTAACTCATTATATGCCGCCTCGATTTCATTTTGAATTGAGACATACATTCCATATGTTGTACCTCTATCACTCTGTAAAGATATAATTGCTTTTGATGGATGATCTGATGATGACGGATCTTTAGCTCCCTGACAATAGTCACACGGTTTTCCAGGTTGACCATCAATAGATGCCGATTCTCCTCCTCCATTATCAATAAAATCCATTGCAATTCTCCTAATATCCGTAACCTGAACATATTGATCACCTTCAACCAAAATTTGATTTTTTCTGTTTACAACTATATCCAGTACATTTTTTTCCTTAATGGTTATTTCAGGAGTGTCTTCAGATTTTTCCGGTAATTTACGTGCAATACCCGAATCTACATCCATCGTAGTAGTTACCAAGAAAAATATCAATAGCAAGAACGCAATGTCTGCCATTGAGCCAGCATTTATTTCATTATTTTCTCTTCTTGCCATAACTGGTTTATTTTGCTAATGATTTAGTAAAGTCAAACAAAAAGAAAGCCAAGCCAAAGGCACCTAAAATAGCACTAAAGTTTATACCTGTACTTACCCATTTCGATATACTTCCTGCTTCTCCATCTTTCAATACTCTACCTACAGAATCTGTCACCTCAGCATCTGAAGCCATTAAATAGGCAACTACCAATAGCGCAGCTAAAGCTCCAACCCCAATCAGTGATCTTTTTAACACCTGTGGATGCTTTACTAAATTTACTATTGAAAATCCAACAGCTATAACTCCTGTGGCTATCAACATAAAATTAGCAAAAGATATAAATGGAGAGATTATGCTTGCCTGTGCGGCAGCATCAGTTTCTAATGTGTCATCTCCAACCATCAGTATTCTTGCGAAAAAATAGAATCCAATTAATCCTATTAGTCCTGTAACTATGGTTAATATTTTTGAAAATTTCTTACTCATAATTTTAGTTATTTTTTATGTCTAACCAAAAGGTCAACCAATGAAATGGAAGCATCTTCCATATTGTTTACAATACTATCAACTTTAGATATAATGTAATTATAGAATATTTGAAGTATAATTGCTACAACCAAACCAAATACTGTGGTTAATAAAGCTACTTTAATACCTCCTGCTACTACTGTTGGAGAAATATCCCCAGCTGCTTGAATAGAATCAAATGCACTAATCATACCAATTACAGTACCCATGAAACCAAGCATTGGTGCCAAAGCAATAAATAATGATAACCAAGAAATATTTTTTTCTAATAGTCCCATTTGAACTCCACCGTAACCAACAACAGCTTTTTCTGCTGCATCAACGCCTTCATCCATTCTGTCCAATCCTTGATAAAATATGGAAGCAACAGGTCCTTTTGTGTTTCTACAAACTTCTTTTGCAGCTTCTACTCCACCTGAAGATAATGCGTCATCAACTTTATTTACTAATTTTGTAGTATTAGTTGTTGCCATATTAAGATAGATAATTCTTTCAATTGCAATTGCCAATCCCAAAATTAACGTTACCAATACAATCCCCATAAAGAAAGGCCCGCCTTCAATAAAACGCTGCTTTAATTCTTGGTGAAATGTTTTTGCTTCTGCTGCATCATCTGCAACTTGTTCAGTTTGTGGCTCATCTTGTGCGATAGCTTTAGGAGCTACTCCAAATAACAATAATCCTGTGATTGCAAGGATAGTAAATACTCTTTTCATTGTGTAATAGTTAATTTATTAAATTTTTCGGTTTAAATATATAATATATTTCACAAAATATACCTGCCTTAAGAAAGAACATCAAATCTTTATAATTTTTAATATCTCTTCAATTGGCTTCATTTGCGAATGGCAAGTAACAAAAAAATGTTGAATTTTGAAAATTTTACATCTACTTTAAATTATTTTTTACAAAATTTCTGCTTTTTTTTATAATTGACAAAAAAATACTTCTTATAAGGTATTTTATTAATAATTAAATTATAAAAAAGGCAATTGATTAAAGAAGTATTACTCCACTGTGGATATTTCGCCTCTGAGTTGCGTTTCAAAAATTGATTTAAATTTATTTTTTGGAATATTTTCACCTAACAAATACATAAGTTTGGCTAAAGCCGATTCAGTTGTTATATCATTACCACTAATAATTCCCAACTTTTCCAGGGAAATACTCGTTTCATATTTACCCATAATTACATTTCCTCCGGCACACTGAGTAACATTCACTATATATATTCCTTTGGCTATTGCATCTTTTAATAAATTCACAAACCATTTGTCAGTTGGTGCATTCCCTGAACCATATGTTTCAAGTATGACGCCCCTTAATCCTTTTGTCGCTAAAATATTCGCCACAACATTCCTGGTAATTCCGGGAAATATTTTTATCAACACAATATTATTGTCTAACCGTTTTCTGACATTTAGTTGTTTTCGCTCAACTGGCTTATAAAGTAACTGTTTATTGAATTTTAAATGAACGCCGCTTACACCTAAAGGTGAAAAATTAGGTGATGTGAATGCTTCAAAATGTTCGGCATTTATTTTGGTTGTCCTATTTGCTCTATACAGTTTATGTTCAAAATACAAACAAACCTCTGAAACTACCGGGAATCCATTTTCCTGAGCAGAAGCTATTTCTATGGAAGTAATCAAATTTTCTTTTGCATCTGTCCTTAGATCTCCTATTGGCAGTTGTGAACCTGTGAAAATTACTGGTTTTGAAAGATTCTCAAGCATAAAGCTCATTGCCGAAGCAGTATAAGACATGGTATCCGATCCATGCAATACTACAAATCCATCAAAATTTTTATAATTCTTTTCAATAATTTCAGCTATTTGCACCCAATTATCAATATTCATATTTGAGGAGTCAATCGGTTCTTTAAAAGAAATACTTTGAATCGTACAATTTAAATGATTGATCTCCGGAATATGCTTCAAAAGCTTGTCAAAATTAAAGTTTCGTAAGGTAGCTGACTTATAATCTCTAACCATACCAATTGTACCTCCGGTATAAATTAGAAGAATGTGAGGTGTTTTTGTCATTTTGTCTGTTCTCTGAATTTGGAATAGTTTATGTTGTAAATTTACCAAATAAAATGAAATCAATTTTTAAATAATTTTTTAAATACAATAAGTATGATATTTGGATATGTAATATTTGGTCTAATAGCTTTAATTGGATGGATTGTTCAATCCAAATTAAAAAGCAAATTCAAAAAATATTCAAAATTAACTTTGCAAAATGGGATGTCAGGCAGAGAAATCGCTGAAAAAATGTTACACGATCACGGTATTTTTGATGTGAAAGTCATTTCTACTTCCGGAAGACTGACAGACCATTACAATCCAACAGATAAAACGGTAAATTTAAGTGAAGCTGTATATAACCAAAGAAATGCTGCTTCTGCTGCAATAGCCGCTCATGAAGTTGGACATGCAGTTCAACATGCAACTTTCTATTCCTGGCTACAGTTTCGGTCTAGTATGGTACCCATGGTAAGTATTGCCAGTAAATTATCTATGTGGGTCATTTTAGCTGGTTTGTTCATTCAGTCATTTCCAATTTTATTACCAATCGGAATCATCTTATTTGCAGCGACTGTTGTTTTTAGTTTTGTAACCTTGCCGGTTGAATATGATGCCAGCAACCGTGCTTTAGCCTGGTTAAAAACGAGTAATATGCTCACAAATGAAGAACAAGATGGTGCTAAAGACGCTTTAACATGGGCTGCAAGAACATATGTGGTAGCTGCGGTTGGTGCACTGGTAACACTGCTGTATTACTTAATGATCTATATGGGAAGAGATTAATAACTACAAATTTTGTGAATTTTTGACCGGCTGTACAGCGTTTTTCAAAGAGCAAAACCCAACAGAAGAATATCACCTATTAGGCGAGTTGATCAATTTTAGTCTATCCACTATAAAGTGATTTGACGCTCAATTTGCTGATCTAATGAAATAAACGTTTCTGTTCGTGCTACTCCTTTAATACACTGAATTTCCTTATTCAACAATTTCATTAAATGCTCATTATCTTTACATAAAATTTTTATGAAAATTGCATAATTTCCTGTCGTATAGTGACTTTCAATTACTTCAGGGATTTCTTTTAATCGCTTAACTGCTGCTGAATATTTACTGGCTGCATCCAAAAATATACCGACAAAAGCCAGGGTTTTAAATCCCAATACTTTTGGGTTTATTATAAATTTTGAACCTGCGATTAACCCTGAAGCCTCTAATTTTCTTAACCTTTGATGAACAGCGGCTCCTGAAATTCCAATTTCTCTGCCAATTGCAAGTATTGGAGTACGGGCGTCATTCATTAAATTCTTTAAGATAATTTTATCAATACCATCAATGTGTAACTCTTTTTCTTTCATGTGTTTATATTTATTGTTTTTTAATGGTCATCCCGTACACTTTGTTACGGGACAGGCTATGCTGCCTGCCTACCGCAGGTTTATCTACCATAGGTATGGCAAGTTCGCTATTAATCTTTTCTTTGGGTGATAAAAATTTGAACATGCTCGTTTCATACGTTTTTATTTGGAAGTAAATTTAAAAAAATAAAGGATATGAAAAATCATATCCTTTATTTTAATTTTAATTTGAAATCTTAGCTGTCTTCATCCGGTTCTTCCGGATCCATCTCAAAATCTTCCATAAATTTGGTAGTGTAATTACCGGAAATATAATCGGCATTATCCATTAATTGTCTATGGAAAGGGATGGTTGTTTTTACTCCTTCAACAACGAATTCGTCTAAAGCCCTTCTCATTTTACTTATTGCAACTTCACGCGTTTGAGCCGTTGTAATCAGTTTTGCTATCATTGAATCATAGTTCGGCGGAATCGTATATCCTGCATATACATGCGTGTCGATTCTAATACCGTGCCCTCCCGGAATATGTAATGTATGAATCGTTCCCGGTGATGGTCGAAAATCGTTATAGGGATCTTCAGCATTTATTCTGCATTCGATAGAATGTAATTTTGGAAAATAATTTTTCCCTGATATTGGAATACCGGCTGCAACTTTGATCTGCTCATAAACTAAATCATAATCAATTACCTGCTCAGTGATAGGATGTTCTACTTGAATACGGGTATTCATTTCCATAAAATAGAAGTTTTTATTTTTATCTACTAAAAACTCTACGGTTCCTACTCCTTCATATGCTATAAATTCAGCAGCTCTAACAGCAGCTTCACCCATTTTTTTTCTCAATTGAGAAGTCATAAAAGGAGATGGCGACTCTTCAGTTAATTTTTGATGACGGCGCTGAATAGAACAATCCCTTTCTGATAAGTGACAAGCTTTCCCAAAAGAATCGCCAATTATCTGAAATTCAATATGGCGGGGTTCTTCAATAAGCTTTTCCAAATACATGCCATCATTGGCAAAACAAGCAAAAGCTTCCTGACGAGCTGAATCCCAGGACTCTTTTAAGTTTTCCTTTTTCCAGACTGCTCGCATCCCTTTACCTCCTCCTCCTGCAGTAGCTTTTAACATCACAGGGTATTTCATTTTATCTGCCATTTTTTTGGCTTCTTCAAATGATTCCAACAAACCGTCTGATCCGGGAATGGTAGGAACTCCTGCAGCCTTCATAGTTGCACGAGCTGAAGCTTTATCACCCATTTGACTAATCATATCCTCAGAAGCGCCAATAAATTTTATT
>PVMS01076354.1_pt1 | contig 16021 bp, 10 predicted proteins | sample 1853461 | NCBI WGS metagenome assembly PVMS01 (sample SAMN08582032, study PRJNA380276) | Marine sediment metagenome, whole genome shotgun sequencing project. | isolation source: ocean sediment barecode stripped | collected 2017 | reverse complement strand
GTTGTTACTCGGCCATGGGCATGAATGTGGGTGATCTGAACAACGACGGGCTGGCAGATATTTTTGTACTGGATATGCTCCCGGAATACAACGGGCGAAGGAAAACCATGCTGCAACCCAATACGTATAGCGCCTATCTGAACAATGAGAAGTTTGGATATCCCTACCAACATGTACGAAACGTATTGCAGCTTAACATGGGATTCCGGCCCGACAATGGAGAGCCTTTATTCAGTGATGTATCTATGTATGCAGGTATAGCTGCAACAGATTGGAGCTGGTCGCCTGTGATTGTGGACTTTGACCATGACGGGTACCGGGATTTTATCATCTCCAATGGATTTCCAAAGGACATTACCGACCATGACTTTGGTGACTTCATGAGCATCAATGGGAAATTTATCACTGAGGACATGTCCCTGCTGAAAATTCCTTCCGTAAAATTACACAATTACGCCTTTAAGAATGTATTAAATAAGCCAGGGGGGATTCCCAGCTTTGAGAATGTTTCTGAGGAATGGGGAATCAAGGAACCTTCGTTCTCATCAGGAGCAGCCTATGCGGATCTGGATAACGATGGGGACATCGATTATGTAGTGAATAACATCGATGACAGTGCCTTTGTATATAAGAATCTTTTGCTGGAAAAACAGGACGAAAACCTTAACTGGCTGCAAGTGGATTTCAAAGGGAGTGAGAACAATGTGAATGGTGTGGGTGCCATTGTTGAGATCTATTACCAGGACCATAGACAGATGTGGGAAAATACCCCCTACCGTGGTTACCATTCCTCTGTGATGATGGGAGCCCATTTCGGACTGAGGGAGGTAGAAAAACTGGATAGTGTCAGGGTGGAATGGCCGGAAGGAAAACACCAGGTAATCACCGCAGTTCCCGTAAATCAGAAAATAGTGCTGAATTTCGAAGATGCCATCTCTGGCATCCTCACAACACCCGGAGATGGCCCCAGGCTCTTTGAAGAAATAAGTGCACAATCGGGTGTTGATTTTAAGCACCCCGAGAGCGATTATATTGACTTTAACGTGCAAAGGTTGCTGATGCATAAATTATCTCAGTACGGCCCGGGTCTCGCCGTATCAGACGTAAATCAGGATGGTTTGGACGATTTCTATGTGGGCGGTTCACATTTTAACAAAGGAAGTTTCTTCGTGCAAGACCCGGATGGGACTTTCAAAGAACAGGATCTCTTGCCAGGAAATGAAGAAAGCACATACCGTGAAGAGGAATTGGGTGTGTTGTTCTTCGATGCTGATAACGACAAGGATGATGATCTCTACCTGGTAAGTGGTGGATATGAATTCGAGATTAGTGACAGCTCCTACCAGGACAGATTGTTTGTGAATGAAGACGGGAAATTCAGACTTTCAGAGAATGCTTTACCCGAATTCCTTCATAGCGGTTCCTGTGTGAAAGCAGCTGATTTTGACAGAGATGGTGATCTTGATCTCTTTGTGGGTGGACGTGTACTGCCCTATTCGTATCCCCTCCCGGTAAGCAGTTTTTTGCTGATCAATGACGGCCTTGGGAACTTTAGCATGGCAGACAGTACAATGGCACCGGCTCTGAAAGATATTGGCCTTATCAGTGATGCACTCTGGACCGACTACGATAACGATGGATGGGTAGACCTTTTGCTGGCTGGTGAATGGATGCCCCTGACCATTCTTAAAAACAAATTCGGAACTTTTGATCAGATTCTGCATATAGGTGGTGATAAAGCCATTGGGTGGTGGAACAGCCTGGCTTCCTTAGACTTCGATCTGGATGGAGATATGGATTATGTGGCAGGTAACCTGGGATCTAATTCGTTGATCAGAACCAGTGAAAAAGAGCCGGTGAGCCTCTATGCCGGCGACTACGACAACAACAAAAGCCTGGACCTGATCCCCACTACCTACTTCCGCAACGAAGCAGGAATATACACCGAGGTCCCTTTCTATGGCAGGAAGGACATGGAAAAACAGATCAGGCGCTTTCAGGAACTCTTTCCGGAACACAAGGATTATGGGGAGGCTGATATCGGGGAGGTAATGAGCAGGTTGCCCGATGTCACCAGGCTTGAATTAAAGGCAAACTACCAACTGAGCGCCTTTATAGAAAACCTCGGAAATGGGGACTTTTTAATCAGGGAATTGCCTGCAGAGGCTCAACTGGCCCCTGTATTTGCCATACTTACAGGTGATTTTACCGGCGATCAAATGCCCGACATTCTGCTTACCGGAAATGATTACGGGAATGAAGTGGGAAATGGCCGTTACGATGCCCTGAATGGCTTACTTCTGGCAGGTGATGGCAAGGGGAATTTCCAGGCGCTTACCATGCAGGAGAGCGGTATTCTCATACCGGGAGACGGAAAAAGCCTGGTGAAGGTAAAATCGTCAGACGGCAGCCTGGTCGTGGTCTCGGGACAAAACCAGGGGAAACTGGGAATGTTCAGAAGCGGACAAAATTCTTTTTCCTTGTTAATTTCACCCTTTGATTGTGCAGTGATTGTACACCTGGAAAATCAGCGTAGCTATCGGGAAGAGATATACTATGGAGACAGTTTCCTCTCTCAGTCTGCCAGGCGATTATGGCTCCCAAAAGAAGTTAAAAAGATCGAGCTAATCGATTATCAGGGAACCATTAGAGAAGTGGCTATTGAATGAGTCTGATATATGTTGTAAATTGGGAAGGTATTGTGCTAATAAGATGGACCATGAAAACAAGAGCTAAAAGTTACCAAGTGCTACTTTGCCTGTTTTCGATGGCCTTATTCTCTGCCTGCTCGGGAACCCAAAACACCACCCAATCAAGCCAGGAGCAAATGCCTGCAGTTGTGGATAATGGTTACCAGCTGGTTCCGGCCGACAATACAAACCAGTCAAATATCATGGTGCATCCCAACAAGGAACAGCCAACGAATACGAGCCTGACCGATATGATGAGAAAATTACCTGGTGTGCGTGTACAAAGCGGAAGGGGGCAATATGCCAAAATAGTGGTGGGTGGAGCTTCATCATACATGGCAAATACCGATCCCCTGTTTGTGGTGAATGGAACGGCCGTTGGCACTGACTTTTCGATCGTATACACCATGGTCAATCCCAATAATGTAGTCTCTTTAAGCGTCCTGAAAGGCTCTGATGCAACCCTGTATGGCACACGCGGTGCCAATGGGGTGATCGTGATCAGAACAAAATAGACGGCTTTCCGCTGAGATCAGATTTGTTGAATGTGAAACTTAAAAAAGGATGATCATGAAAACACCAGTCAAAGGTATCCAGCTGATTTTTTGTTTGATTTCGCTGGCGCTTATTAGTGCCTGTTCAGCTACTAACAACACTGCAAATTCAACACCGGAACTTCGACCCCATGTTGTGGATAATGGTTACCAGCTGGTTCCTGCCGACAATGCAAACCAGTCCAATATCATGGTGCATCCAAACAGGGATCAGCCAACAAATATGAGCCTGACCGATATGCTGCGCAGATTACCCGGTGTGCGTGTGCAGAGTGGTCGTGGGCCTTATGCTAAAATTTTGGTGGGTGGACCAAGCTCCTATCTGGCAAAGACCGACCCCCTGTTTATAGTCAATGGGACTGCTGTGGGTAATAACTTTTCTACTATTTACACCATGGTTAGTCCTAATAATGTAATCTCCCTGAGCGTGCTAAAAGGCGCAGATGCCACCATCTATGGTGCACGTGGGACCTGTGGGGTGATCCTTATAAGGACTCATTAAGAATTCTACTGCCCCTGCCCGAGGATGAAAAGCTGCCGGCCCTGACCTCCCCATTCACCCTTACCGGACTCCTATACGCTTCCGAATCCATGCCCGGATCACTTCCATCGCTTGTATACCGGATGCTCAGTCCCGGAAATTGTGTATTGGCATATAGCTTTCCATCCTCTATTTTTATCCCTGGCGGAGGGAGTCTATAAGCAAAACCTCCTGATAAATAATCCAATCGCGGCAATTCACGCTGTCCCAATGCATTTGCAAAAATATTCCAGTCAGCCTGCAGGGCCCTTTCCCGAAGCTCCTTTTCATTCATTGTTTCCCAGGAAGCTTGTGGGCTCCAGGCCCGTTCTGCAAGTCCAAGCAGTTTTGGAAGAGTGAAATACTCCAATGACTCAGGCCCGAAGATGGATTCACTCCACAGGCAGCCCTGTATACCCAGGATCAGGTCTTTCGCATCCGGATTCAGTCTTACCATATCCTGGAAATCCACTTCCGGATCATAGGTCCTGCCCAGCGTATTTTTACGGATGGATTTAAATACATCAAAGGGTATGTATTCAAAAGCCTTGCGGGTATCCACAAAGCCCCCCCAGTACTCACCAGGATCTTTGGGATCTTTGGTATAAGCAAGTTCAAAATAATAATTGGTCACACTGCAAAGAATCACCGGATATCCGGCATTCGCTATTTTATAACCAATGTCCTGGTTTCCCGGTCTGAAATTATCCCAGATATAAACCTGGTAGCCGGGGCTTTCAAGCGGGGCCTTTACCATATAATCTCCACTCTCATCTCTGTCCAGTGTGATTTCTTCCCAACCAGACAGGTTCAGCTTTCTCTCCCTGAGTAATTCACCCGTTCTTGCCAGGAAGTAATCCATCAGTCCTGAGGCACCTCCGGTTTTCTCCTTTCCTTCCTGAAATTCCATGCAAATGGGCGAACGTAGCCAGGCACCCTCAGGTACCTCATCCCCTCCAATATGGATGGTGGTGAGGGGCACCCGGGCCTCCTTGTGGATTTCTACCACTTCATCAATGATCGTCTCCATAAATCTGTAAACCGATTCCCTGCAAACACAGATGACATTGTCATCAAAACTCTGGGCAGAATGATACACCGAGCTATCATCCGGATCGGACAATAGATACTCGGTGGCCCTTTTTTCATCCCCTGCTTCCATAAATTTGCGGTACCGTGTATTCATGGCCATTATCGCCGCCCTGGCATGGCCCGGAAAATCATATTCAGGTATTACCTCAATGTGTCGGGCATAGGCATATTTCAATATGGAAGTATAGTCCTCTATGGTATAAAAACCACTGCCATACCCGCTGGAAGGATCGGTTTCGGGTCCCGATCCATAGGAAGGATGCAGAAAATTCTGATCATCCAGGGTGTGGCCCCGGTATGCACCCACTTCAGTCAACTCGGGCAGCGTCTTACTTTGCAGCCGCCAGCCCTCATCATCGGTCAGATGCAGGTGAAGCTTGTTTAGCTTGTAAAAAGACATCACATCCAGGAGCTTGAAAACAGCTTCTTTATCATTGAAATTCCGTGCCACATCCAGGTGCATCCCCCTGTACGGAAAACGGGGTTTATCGGATATTTTACAAACAGGTAAAGAGATGGTTTCAAGCCTCTCTGAAAAATTCTCAATGGGGATAAGGGCCAGCAAACTTTGATTGCCATAAAAAACCCCTGCAGCATCACTTCCCAGGATGCTAATTCCCCCCTCTTTCGTGATTTCAAGGCGGTAAGATTCCGCTGCTCTTAAGTGGTCGTCCTTACCCAGATAAAGAATGCCCTCCCCCATCTCTACCTGCTCCTGAAATTCAATCCGGATCCCGGTGAGCTCCTCCAAGTGACTGGATAGCAATGAGGCTTCATTCTCAAGCCCTTTTTCATGGTGAATCCTGAATGTTTTATCCATTACTAATGTTGATCCCTCAACGGACATGGAGGCAGGCCTTGGGATGATTAAGGGCAATTCTGATTGATCCAGCAGGGAAAGCCGCTCATTCTGCTCATATTGCCATTGCGGGGTGGGATCGGCTGTTTGATCGTAGGTAAACCTGTTTAACTGTTCGGGTCTGGTAAAAGCTCCGACCTTAAAGTTCTTCAGAGGAAAACGGGATCTCTCCTTGCCACCCTTTTCGTAAAAAACCATATAGAGCCCAATGGGGGACTGATCCTCCTTGATCATCCAGCGACTATGGTCCACTTCTATGCTTCTCTTCTCCCCTGGTGAAAGCTGAAAACCGGGTTCCGGGGCAAAACGGTAAAAGTCACCACTCAGCAAGGTGACAGAGATACCATTGGTGGCTGATCCGGGGATCACATCATCGGCATTTTGATTGTAATAGATTGCCCAGCCCTGATTACCAAGTACCTGCGTGCTTCTGTTCTCGATTTGGAACAGCGTCCTGCAACGGGGTTCATCATCAACCTGGTTGCTGACTACCTCCCACTCAATAAAGATCCCTTCGGCCAGCAGACCATCCTGCTTTGCAGTGGACGCAGGTTGTTGACAGGCGGTAAGGAAAATCAGGAATAAGGGAAGAAATAGTGCTGCATGTTGAAGTTTTGTAGATGTATCCATAACTTAGGGGATATATAATTGTGATATAATTTACAAAAATGCTTTCATATGAAAAAGACAGCACTGGCTATAGTTGCTCACCCCGATGATGCGGAATTTTTATTTTCAGGTACACTGGCCCTGCTTTATGGCAAAGGTTGGGAAATACATATTGCCACCATGACAGCGGGTGATTGTGGAACCAAGGACCTGAGCAAAAAGGAGATCAGCGAGATCAGGAAAAAAGAGGCAGCGAATTCGGCAAAGCTCATTGAGGCAGGGTACGAGTGTTTGGGTTTTGAGGATCTCTATATTTTCTATGACAAACCTTCCATCCTTAAGGTTCTTGCCCACGTGAGAAAGATCAGGCCCCAACTGGTACTTACCATGAGCCCCACCGATTACATGCTCGACCATGAAATCACAGGGACCCTGGTGCAATCAGCCTGTTTTGCCGGGGGAGTGAAAAATATTGAGACAGAAGGCCAGACCCCGCTGGACTACATCCCCCACCTCTATTATGCCGATCCTATAGATGGCAGGGACAAATATGGAACTTCCCTGCCTCCCACCACCCTGGTAGACATTGGCAGTGTGATGGAAAAGAAGACCGAAATGCTAAGCTGTCATCAAAGCCAGCGCGAATGGCTCAGGCAGCACCATGGAATGGACGAATACATCCAATCCATGAAACGTCTGGCTGAAAACAGAGGCCAGCTGGCAGGTGTACAATACGCGGAAGGTTTCAGGCAACACCTGGGACATGCTTTCCCACAAAACAACCTGATACAGGAAGTTCTGGCTAGTGCATCTCTGCCTCACAGCTCTTAATGGCAGAACGGTAGAAGTTAAAGCGAACATCCGGATGATCGGCCAGTAAGGACATGGGTACTGCGCTATCCACAATGCCCTTGCTTATCATCAGGGATGTTAAGCGCATGCCGAAAGGATTGTCGTGTGTTCCGGCATGCCAGATTGAAACTCTCTCAGCCTGCCATGTTTCCTTTGGTCCCACAGTAATTGCCTGTGTGGGAACCGATGTAACCACTCCCCCACCTGAGGTTCGGGCATTCTGAGAAATGGTTGCGGGATGCAGATCCACAACCCTCGTGGCCAGACTCCTGTATGCTTCCGGAGAAGGAGGTTGGTCTCTGTAAGCCCCCTCCCGTTTAAGAGGATCATTAAAGGCCCAGTGCTTGATTTCTCCCTGCCCTCCCTGCATCACCACACATCGCACTCCCTCCCAGCTCTTCCTGTATTCGGAAGTATCTGCCTTTGGAAAATGCAGGTTAGCCTCAGGCATCCTCAACTTTTCATCTATCCGATTGAAGCACAGATCCATATCCGCCTTCTTGAACGAAAGAGGATGATCTTTTTCCACTTCTTTCCCGTTCATAACCCATTCATCCATTCCCCAAAAATGGGCATGCTTCAAATCAATCCCCAGTTCATTCACCAGACGAGCCACCAGAGGCAGCTGTTCTGTGGGTCCGATAGGTCCGCAGATACCTGCCGGCTGATCGGCAGTGGCCTGTTTCCATGCATGGATATACTCCAGGGCTTCTGCCAGATAGAAATCTTCCAGGGTATCATAGATAAGCACCTGAAAACCATCACGTGACAATAAAAGCAGGTCTTCAGCACTAAGCCTTGCTGCATCATTCAGGAGGGTATCGTCAAGGGTGGTATAATCCCACCATCCGGGTGCCAGTATGCTTTCTTTTCTCGACATGGCTGCTATTTTTTTCCTTCCAGAATGGCTTTTCTGAAATCATCCGTAGTTACTTTTCGGGTATTGTATGTCTTCAGGTATAACTGATGCTCAGGATCTGAAGGGTAGGATTGTTCGGCTCCGTAAGGGTAATGCGTCATTCCATGAAATGGGAGGGGTCCCACGGTCTGCCCGGAAGCCGTATTCATATCTCCGTCCTTCACCCATCCCACACTGTGAATAAGATAATCCCTTTCCCAGCCCTTTTGCAGGTCGGGAATGGCTTGCGCATCAAATTCAATGGTGGTTTCGTCGCCTGCATTCTTAATAATGTACATATCGTCGGCTTCCAGCAGCAGAGACCTTACATCCCCATACCGGGTATAATGTCCTGTCAGGTCTCTCCATTGCTGACCAGTGGAAACCGTGCCATAATCGAACCAGTGTGGCCCGTATCTACCTCCCTTGCGAAAAGTCTTTGAAAAACCCCTGTGATGCAGATCAGCCTTAGAGGGGATAAGCCTGTAGGTCTGAACAGGAAGTTCTGGCTGATCCTGGATATAAAATACCTGGTCCCAGTACAACTGCATATTGGTCCTGATCCTGATCCTGGGATCTGAGGCTCTTACCTTACCTGAAAGGTCAACAACAATGGTTTTGTCCTTTCCCATAGGGATTCCCAGGTTCTCAACGACTTTTTTCCATTGGCCATTTTCATCGATCGCTTCCACATATGGAGGGATCATTTCCAAAACATCCGATTGAGAAATGGAAGCATTGATACTGGCATCGGTGGGGAAAATCCAGCCCCTGAGGAAAAGGTTCAGGTTTTTGGTCTCATCAATATCTCCCAGATCCAGAAGCATCTCACTCATTTCAGTAGTTCCCTGGTATTTTCCACTTTGAAATCCTGATACATAATTATCATCCTTATGGCTGATTTGGGAAAGAATTGAATTTCCATGGTGATCCGATGCGGAGACCGGTACACGTTTCTCCTCCACCTGGTATAAGCGATAACCCGGTGAGGAGGGAGGAGCAAGCTGCTCATCCACAATAATTTCCACAGATGACGGATGATCGACCACCACCAGCTGGAGCTTATCCATGTAGATGGTTTCCCACAGCTCAGAGGTAATTTGTAGCGAATACTTAGAATCTTCCTCTTTAAGCATGGTTCCCGGGATCTTGATATAATCCACAGAGGCATCCGCAGGGGCATAGGCTCTATCCCCCCCCATGATGCCCAGGGGCATACCCAGTGCACTCCTCCACATCACATCCTTTACGAAGGTATATTCCTCCCCGTTCCATGTATAGAGGAAGGGACAGGATCCTTTCAGCAACTGTTCTTCAACCAGGTCCTGATCCGTTACAGGAAAAAACATATTCTGGGGGACCCCATTGGTCCAAACAATCCGTATCACCTCGGCTTTTTCCCTGGGGCCCAGACCGATATGTATATTAGGCTCAGTCACTACCATGGATTGGTAGAGGCTTCCCGAGCGAACTTCCACTTTGGCTCCGATCCCGTAATAGTTATTTTTGGCACTTCCCGCCCTGAGGCCCACCAGCTTCATCTTGATAAAATGATGGTTATTCCCCCCGTCATTGCGAAGCAACCTGACACTTCCATCCAGACCGATAACTGCCAGGTCCAGATCCCCATCATCGTTATAGTCGAAAGTAAGGATCTTTTTGCCCGAGCTAAGATCATCCGGCAGAAGACCTGGTGCAAGCCAGAATTTCCCGGATCCGTCGTTGTGATATAAGACTACCCCGCTCTTCATTTCTCCCATGGCTTCACCTACCACCATCAGATCAAGATAGCCATCATTATCAAAGTCCAGAAATACAGCATCGCGTGCGCGAATAGATTTCATTGCCTTTTCCACCTCTTCAGAGCTACGGTCCATCTCAAAAGAACCGTCCCCCAGATTCTTGTATAAGCGACTCTTTCCTTCTTCTAAGGAAGCCACAAACAGGTCCAGGAATCCATCGTTATTATAATCTCCAATGGCAATGGCACTGGACTTGTCTTCTCCATCCAATCCAGCCTGGTCTGTGATATCCCTGAATAGACCTTCACGTTGATTGGAGTACAGGGAATTGCCGGCATCACTGTTGACCACCATCAGATCAATGTCTCCATCCTCATCAAAATCACCAAATCCGGCATCGCTGCTGTTATATTCTATTCCCGAAAGTCCCGAAGGCTCAGACAGGTCCAGGAAGGTATCGTCCGAGTTGTTCCGAAGTAGCAGATTCGGCCCGGCCATTGTTGCAAAGAGATCCAGGTCCCCATCATGATCATAATCAAAAAAAAGGGCTCCGGTGCCCCCCGAACCCTCTCCCATATTTGCTTTACCCGAAATATCCTCAAAGGTCCCCTCGCCAGAATTGCGGTAAAGGAGATTGGATCCATCCATTAGAATAAAAAGATCGGGGTGTCCATCGTTGTTGTAATCGCCAAACCTGGCTGATAACTCGGCGCCCTTGTGACGGATACCCGACTCTTCCGACACATCCTTAAAAATGCCCCAATCATTGTTGAGCAAATAATACTTGTAGGATTTGGTAACCGGATCATAGTGACCTGTGTAAAGGTCTATATCTCCATCGTTATCATAATCGCATGCTGTGATGTGTGTGCTGCCTCCTGTTCCGGATTTGTTATCCCCATCTCCTGAGATCATAAAATCGAGACCTGAAGATAAGGTGATATCAGTGAAGGATATGGCTTCCAGCACTTCCTTCCAGTCACCTGTCAGGAAGTTACTTTTCTGCTGATCAAATGAAATCACCGGAGAACCAACCAGGGATCCTCCCGGGCCTTTCAGATCCATCATTCCTGCCTGGTATATGGAGGTGACTTTCAGGTAATTATGGAAAATCATAAATGAAAGCAATGATTCATCCGGATCAGGGACCCGCAAGGCAGCCATTGTGGCATCATAGTATTCAACAGCCTCTTTGGGGAATTCCGGGAAGATCTGCACCAGCTCTTCCATCTGTTCCAGTGCCGCATCATTTTGATTCTCATTGAGCAGGATCTCGATCAGGTTTAACCTGGGCACTATGTTCCCAGGAGCCTGTTCAACAAGTTCCCTGGTATAATCCCGATGCTTTGAAAGGGAGGTTTCGTCTGAAAAAGCAGCATAGATTATTGTGAGGTTATAGAGTGCCTTCAAATGTCCGGGTGAGAAGCCAATGATCTTTTCCAGCTCCTCAACGGCCTTATCTGAAGATCCACTCATCTCGTACAATTTAGCAAGGATCAGTCTTACTTCGGGATCTTCGGGGTCCATCCTGATGGCTTTCTGAAGCCAGGTTTCCGATTCGTCGAATTCTCCCATCCGCAAATAGACAATTCCCAGGTTCGCATAAGCCATCACTTCTTCAGGATCCATATCGGTGAGTTTCAGAAACTCAGTCTCAGCATCTTCCAGTTGATTCTCCTCCAGGTAGGCAAGACCCAGAGTTTTAGCCGTGATCAAATCTTCAGGAGATGCCGCAGATTTTCCTTTCTGCTGCTTACAGGCCTGGGGAGATAGGATTAATCCCCACATTATCAATATAATAATACTCTTAAGCCTCATGGTCCCCATTCTAATATTAGAGAGTACAAGTTAAAAAAAATACACGGCCAAAATAGGACAGATTTCATATCTTTAATCTTGTCAATCACCCCATTCACTGTCATGAATAGAAAGTTGAAACGCCGCACGTTTATTGGCCGCCTTTCCGCGGCTGCCCTTTCGGGTGTTTTGCTGAGCAGTTGTTCAGAAGCAGGCAATGCAAAAAAGGAGGAAAAACCGGGATTTGATGAAGAACTGGCCAAAAACCGCCAGATGCCAAAGGACCTTGTAATGAAAATGCTTGATCAGAAAGTGAATCAGCACATGCAACGTTCTCATCACTGTGCCCAGAGCAGTTTTATGGCCCTGAAAGAGCAATTCGGATTGGAGGGTGACCAGGTAATCAAGGCCCTGACACCCCTGCCCGGAATGGCCGAACGGGGGGAAACCTGCGGAGCTGTGACCGGGCCACTGATGGCACTGGGCCTGATCTATGGCAGGGGCGAGCAACAAATGGATGACTGGGATAAATACCAGGAATCTCTTGTTCCGGCAGGCAGATTCTTTGACCGATTTGAAAAAGAGTTTGGAACCACCACCTGCCACGGGGTTCAGGAAGTAAAGTTCGGAAAATGTTTCCACCTCACCGATCCGGCGGAATTACAGGAATTCCAAAATGCAGGAGCCACCGAGCACTGCAGCGAAGTGGTCCGGAGTGCTGTCCGGATGGCTGCAGAGATTATTCTTGAGGATCAAGCGCTTTAACTTCGGGCAAAGTCAATCAAGGGCCTTATTATTCCTTGATCTGCCTGTTGAATTGCATTTATATATTCCCTTCTGATCTTGTCGGATTTTAATAAAATGGAACGTTTCCACGGAAAAGCTTCCTCTCTAAAGATTTTTTCGACTATGATATCTGCCATTAATCGGGAATGCCTCCCATTCCCGTTCGGAAAACAATGAATCTGAACCAGTCTGTGTTTAAATCGAATGGCAATTTCATCATGCCCATATAATTTGCGATCTATCAAATAGCAGGTGGTGTCAATAAGCTTTCTCAGCTCAACTCCGATATGGATCCACTCTACCCCCAGATTCTTATCAGTTTTTCTGAATGTTCCAGCCCAGTCCCAGACTTCACCAAACATCCTGGTATGCAATTCCCTGACAAATTTTTCTGATAAGATTCTATCCTTTCTGAGATTCCTGCGAATCAACCAGATTATGGCCTTTTCAATATTGAGCTGTTCAAGCTGGTCCAACTCACCTCTTGTGGTAATGGTTCTGATCAACAATCCATCTTTTTCATCTTCATCCAGAGGAGTCTGACCTTCTACATTCTCGATGTCTAATCCCATAGTGATTTGTTCATCTCCTGCTTGATCTCACCTGCAAGTTCTATGATGGCCCTGTCAATGTGCTCCTGATCTGTGGACTGGCTTTCCAGCATCATGGTTTGATTTGTTCTTAAAACAATTTGCCTGGCCAGGTCGTACGCTTTATGATCAATTAAAGCTTCAATAGTTCCACTTACAGGAACGAATCCATACACCAACTTCAAATCAAGTGCCCTTCCCACTTCTTTCAAAAGCTTAAGCGAAATTGTACCAGAAGCTTCACTTGTTTCGATCCTCCGAACTGCCTGCCTTGTTTTGCCAAGTTTTCTTCCTAGTTGCTCCATGGTCATGTTTAATGTGTTTCGTATGCCATTGATCCACCCACCAGATGGCATATTTATTTTTTCAGCCTCCACAAATGGAAGGAGTTTCTTATCCAACTGCTCAATAAGCAATTTGTGTTTATTCCTCATAACGTAGATCTCTTTTATGGACAAATGTAAACTTTTATGATTACATAATCAATGTATTTGTAATCTTATTCATTTACATTATTACATTGTTTGTAAATGTATTCATTTACATAGCGAATATATAGAAAGTGTGAATTTGGAAGTGCAGTTTGCTATTCTGACCCCTTCTTCCCGAATTTAGGATCAATCTTCAGAAAGGGGATAACCATAAAACTGGGAATGGTACAGATCATCACCCATATAAAGAAGTGCTGGTAACCGATCAGTTCCTGCAACCAGCCACTGACCATTCCGGGGATCATCATACCCAGGGCCATAAAGCCTGTGGTAAGTGCAAAATGAGCAGTTTTATGTTTCCCATCTGATACATAGATCATATAGAGCATGTAGGCGGTGAACCCAAAACCATATCCAAACTGCTCCACAGCCACAGATGCGCCCACAACCCAGAGGGAAGAAGGCATCAGGTAGGAGAGAAATACATAGACCAGGTTGGGCAGATTCATGGCAGCCACCATCCACCAGAGCCAGTATTTCAGGCCCCTTCTGGATGCTGCGATTCCTCCGATGATTCCTCCCAGGGAGAGGGAAATGATCCCGATGGTTCCATATATTAATCCCAGGTCACCGGTTGTAAGCCCCAATCCATCGGCTTCCCTTGAATCCAAAAGAAAAGGAGAGGCCAGTTTGACCAGCTGCGATTCCCCCAGCCGGTAGACCAGGAGAAAAAGGAGGATCACTCCGATGTTCTTCTTTCTGAAAAAATCGGCAAAGGTCACCAAAAACTCTTTAAAAAAACTGCCATCGGTCGACCGGTTCGATTGATCTTCGGGGGGCCTGGGAAGGGCAAAGCGGTGGTAGATATGAAATCCCACAAAAACCACTGCAATGATGCCAAATACCATGGACCAGGCAAAGCGGATGTTGCCACTGAGGCCCGAAAAAGAGGCCGAAGTAGTTTTACTTAGCTTGGGATCCAGCTTAAAGACTGCAAAAGCAGGAACATCCCAGTTGCTCTCATTGAAATCGAAGCGGTAGCTCTGAACCAGGCCGATGCTCTTATCTCCCTTATCAAAGCTGAAATTCAGGACAATGCTCTCATCCGCTTCAGGCTTTTCACTGAGCCTGAACCAGGTATACCCCAAATTGCCTGTAAGCTTATCACCAGCGGCTTCTGTACCGTTTTCTTCCAAAGCCGGATAGAATCCATGTAAGCTGTTCCAGTCATTGACCCTGCTTAAAAATTCAGAGGCTAAGGCCTCCGTGATGCCATCCAATCCAATGCGCACCTCATCAGGTGTTAGGAAATAGGTTCCGCCTTCTCCAGCCGGGAGGGATATATGCTCCGGATCAAACTCCAATGCTGTAGATCCCTCCACGGCTATTACATCCAATTCCACAGGAGGCAAACCTGTCTTCGCCTCAAAGAAACCCGCCAGTATCACCAGCAATCCCTGACCGGTGAGCATGGCTATGCGGTAAAAGGTACTTCGGATCCCCACAAAGAAAGCCTGATCACCTTTGGAAAGGGCCAGCATATAAAATCCGTCTGCTGCAATATCGTGGGTGGCGGAACTAAAAGCCAGGAGCCAGAAAAAGGCCAGGGTAAACTGCAGAAAGCGATCGACTGGTATGGTAAATGCCACACCTGCCAGGCCCGCTCCAATACAGAGCTGCATGACCAGAATCCAGAATCGCTTGGTGCGCAGAATATCCACCACCGGTCCCCATAGCGGTTTGATGACCCAGGGAAGGTAGAGCCAGCTTGTATAGAGGGCAATCTGGGAATTGGAGATTCCCATCCTTTTATAGAAGATCACCGAGAGGGTCATCACCAGTACATAAGGTATTCCTTCCGCAAAGTAGAGCGAAGGCACCCACAACCAGGGCCTTGACCTTTTGCTGGCTTTCTCTTGATTTGACGCTGGTTTACTCATATCGTTTCTCTAGGTTGGCATCTAAAAAGTAGTGTTCCAGTATATCTTTGTGTGTATACCCTTTACTGGCCATAACAGCCGCTCCGATCTGACAGAGTCCTACCCCATGGCCCCAGCCTGCACCATGCAGTACAAACACTCCGGGAACTCCATTGGAGATTTCCTGCTTTTCCACAGTGAAGGCCGAGCTGTAGAGATGTGATTCACTCAACCATCGCCTGATCTCAAGCTCCTTTCCCACTATAAGCGTATTTAGTGATCCAATCACTTTTAACCTGACCAGTCGTCCCGACTCTCCCCTCTCTATGGGAACCAGATCCATGATCGTTCCAAAGTTAATTCCTGACTTCTTAAGGATAAGTGCAGCGATCTCCTCCTGGCCGAGCCTTACTTCCCATCGGTAAAAATCACTGAAGGTATAATCGTAGTCGTTTAAAACCTGTCGCAAAAGCGTGGCATCCTGCGTGTTGCAGAATGCATCAGGAGAACTCTCTATAAACGGAACGGCGTTGCTTTCTATCTTCAGATCGGCCGTATTGATCTTGTGCTCAGCGGGATTGTCATCCACACGCCTTAGATAGGGATGGGCGACCGGTTCCCAGCAATATTCAAACTCTTCCACCACTCCCCCACAACACTTGGAAAATCGGGCATCGCAGAT
>PVMS01011052.1_pt1 | contig 16023 bp, 15 predicted proteins | sample 1853461 | NCBI WGS metagenome assembly PVMS01 (sample SAMN08582032, study PRJNA380276) | Marine sediment metagenome, whole genome shotgun sequencing project. | isolation source: ocean sediment barecode stripped | collected 2017 | reverse complement strand
TGTGCGCGGGCATTAGCCTCAACGATTTCTGGTTTACCAGCAAATTTTTTGCGCAGCCATGTCAATGTTAATTCAATTTTACGATTGTACATCCAGAACAGGAGTCCTAAAGCAAACATGTTCTTGGTACGTTCAACAATTTTTGGGGGAATATCCATATCCATGCAAGCTTCCGCGACGATCTTGCTCATCTCAATGGCAAATATTTCATATTGTCCATCTAAACTTCCATCTTCCAGCGGATTGGAATCATACCCAGCAAGCTGCAAATTTTTTGCTGTAAAAGTATTGGCGTTGACAATGATTGCACCGCCATTTTCAAGATCTTTTAGATGCACTTTGAGTGCAGCCGGATTCATAGCTACCAGTACATTGGGATTATCGCCAGGCGTAAATACATCCTTCGAGCTAAAGTGTAATTGAAATACGCTTACACCCGCCAAGGAACCCGCTGGAGCACGAATTTCCGCTGGATAATCCGGTAGCGTAACTAAATCATTACCAAAAATTGCAGTTGTTTCTGTAAAGCGCGTACCAGTCAGCTGCATACCATCACCGGAATCTCCAGCAAATCGTATCACGACTTCATCAACATGTTTTAGGGTTTTTCCCATACGGTTACCTGCTAATTACACAAATTTTCAACATATAGATCAATAAGAATACTCAAGGGTAAATTTAAATGAAAAGAAAAATGTGATTTTTGTATTTTTATCAAAATATATTGTATTTCAAGCATAAAATTTACCAAGATGCATAAAGTGTATGCAATGTATTAAGGGCTCTTTTCCGGATTATTTTAATGAAAGCGCGAAAACTGTGTTTTATTGCAAATATTAGATGTAATTATGTAATATCCAGCCGAGGTGCATATGCGTGAGCCAGATCCCAGACAAATAGCATTATTTCCTGAATTATCCGAGGATGCTTCAATTCCATCGATAACTTCTTTACCTGAATTCGATCGTGCCCTGAATGCCCTAATTAAGATGAGTGACTTAGGGGCGTTTATTCAACTCAATATACAAGGTATAGACCGATCATATACGTTGAACGTAAATGAATTAAATATTCCTACTGACTTTCTTAAAACTGAGACATTTGCCACACCGCTATCCGTTTATCTTTTCCCACTTGAGATCCGCAATCATTTGAAGAAATTATCATATGAGATAAAATCATTTTTCAATAGCAAGAATTCATTTCGTACTTCATTTGGGTACTTTCTATTCAGATCCCATTTTACACTTTGGAAACACTATCTTGATGAAAAAGATAAATCGATCCAGGACAACATATATTCTGAATTGGGACATGGTGCCTACGCAAAATATTTCTTAGATCAGTTCACCAAGGGCTATAATCATATTAAATCTATTGCTGATGTTACAGCACCATGGGAATTTGTTGAAAAGCTATCCATCAGTGATATTGAGGCAAAGCGCCAGGAAATGATTGAACAGCAACAAACAATTTCATCATTAAAAGCTACTGAAATTGATTATCCGCTGAGCCTTATGACCGTAAAAACTCGCCATGTACCAATCACGCTCAAAGAATATGTTAGCAATATTCAAATCTCTTCCATATTTAAGATTATCCACCTGGAATATCTTGCTGATAAAAAAATCAATTCAATCGATGATATTAAAGAATTAATAGATTCTATGTAGCCGACCGGCAATCGTTATATATTTATCGAAATTCCGATGTAAATTATTACCAATATGAGTACTCCTCGTGATAAAATTAGATTGACCACATTAAGTCATGGATCGGGATGAGCGTGTAAAATTGGTCCTGAGGATCTAGCCCATGTATTGGGTGATTTACCGCTTCCCAAAGATGACCGTGTAGTGGTCGGTTTCAAGCAACAAGATGATGCAGCAGTTTATCGCATTGGAAAAAATCGATTACTGGTGCAGACAGTTGATTTTTTTACACCGATTGTAGATGATCCATATACATTTGGTCAAATATCTGCCGCCAATTCTTTATCAGATATATACGCCATGGGAGCTACTCCATTATTTGCATTGAATATTGTTGGTTTTCCCATCAGCAAACTATCTAAAGAAATTCTAAAAACGATTTTAAAGGGTGGATCTGATAAAGCGGCAGAAGCGGGTGTTCCTATAATTGGAGGTCATAGTATTGATGATCCCGAACCTAAATACGGGTTGGTGGTCACTGGTGAAGTTAATGAAATGAACCTGGTGCGGAATAGCACTGCAAAACCGGGCGATAAATTAGTAATTACAAAACCATTGGGGACCGGCATTTTAGCAACAGCGATGAAGAGGGTATTACAAATGATCTGGCTTATGAACTTGTTGCAAATTCAATGAAGACTTTAAATAAATATGCAGCAGACCTGATGCAAAAGTTCCCAATTAATGCTGCAACTGATATTACAGGTTTCGGCTTGCTTGGTCATTTATTTGAAATGTGTAATGCCAGCAATGTTAGCGCTAATATACACTTTTCAGAATTACAGTTTTTCCCTGAAGTTAAAAAGCTGGCTGCAAAGCATATAATTCCTGGGGGTACAAAACGCAATCTCAATTACGTTTCACCTCAGGTTCATTTCAGTGCTTCGTTTACAACGATCAAAAAATACCTTGCCGCTGATCCTCAAACATCAGGTGGATTATTATTGAGTCTGCCACCCGCTGATGCCGATAATTATGTTAAAGCCTTTAACAATGAATCTTCAATTAAAGCCACTGTAATCGGCGAAATCACCACGCTTAAAGATAAATATATTTACATAGACTAGCTTTTTTACGATATTTAAAAATTGATTTCAAGGCTGGAACGAAAAGCCGGTTAATATATAGGGGGCGAAATATCAGGTTCGACCAGCATATCAACAAAACTTTTAGCGATGTGCGCCAACATCAGTTGGTGGGAAAAATAATTAAGCGCTATTCCACTAATTCAGAAGATATTATATTAAAATCGTTGCGTGGAATCCAGTTTCAATCAAAAATTAACCTTTTAGATTTGGGATGTGGTTATGGCAATTTAATTCCCCAGCTTATCGGAACAATACCAGATGGATCACATTGTACAGGAATAGACTGGCTAAATAATAATCGGCGACCATATTTATCAATACTAAAAGACAGCGGATTTAAAGGAAACTTCATTCAAGGTTCGGCAGAGCAAATAAGAACCCTACCAAAAAATCATTTTGATTTGATCTTTGCCAACTATTCACTTTATTTTTTCCCTGAATTAGTATCCTGCATTGCCGCTGCGCTTAATCCTAATGGAATTTTTATTACTATTACTCACTCCATCCATCAACTGAAAGAATTCCTAACTGATTTGGGGAAATGTATCAACCCAACCAAACCCGTGTCGTGGCAGGAGCTTGGGTCAAATCAATTTTATAATAATTTTTGCAGCGAAAATGGAAAAACATTATTGGCGTCTTATTTTTCAAAGGTTGAATTAATCAAATATAAAAACAATCTAATTTTTGATTTTTACAGCCGTGGTAAGTGTCACTACTATTTGAACTTTAACAGACCAATGTTTATCTACAGCTCACCACTTATTTCAGCGCAAGATAACCTTTCAATTAACGCGCGGTTAATTGATGTTATTCAAGCAAAATTTGTAAAAAATGAAAAATATATCTTAAATAAAGATGATATGATATTTCGTTGCAGGCTATAAACATTAAGAGTATAAAATCATGAATATAAAAAGAATGTTTTGCCACAAATGCGGTAACCTAGTAAATCAAAAAGAGATTGAAAAGCGCATCCGCGATTTCTGTCAATCTTGCGGCACAATTTATTATGATAATCCTTTACCAGTTGTTTCTGCGATCGTACCCAATCGCAAGCGTGAAATTTTATTGGTACTCAGAGAACGGGAACCCTATTCAAATCAATGGGCACTACCATCAGGATTTGTGGAATTGAATGAATCGGTTGAACAGGCGGCACTTCGTGAATTAAAGGAAGAAACGCACATCGAGGGAAATATTGTAAAATTATTAGATACATTTTCCCACTATAACCGGATATACGGTGACTTGATCTGGGTGACTTTTGAGATTAAACATCAATCAGGAAAATTGAGGGCAGGAGATGATGCTTCTGAAACAAGATTTTTCCCGGTTTCTGAACTACCCCAGCTTGCATTTACGGCAAACCGGCGAGCGGTAGAAAAGTATCTTATCTCTAAACATGATCTATGGACAATGCAAGATTCATTCAAACGTTTAGAGAAAGGATCGCGATTCACAGGTAAAAACTTACCCTCAAATACACTTTTCAAAATTATCACGCGCGATGCACATATAATAACTGAAAACTGGTTATCCGAGGTCCTTACGCATCGATCCACAAAGCACTATGCCAGGCAATCCCATAACAGTATTTACAAAAGGGCAATAAAAGTAATTTCCCAGTTTGCAGATTGGATAAACCGGCCAGGTGGTCACGCGAAGATATTTGGGATTACTATAGAGCTGTGGGTAAAAATCGTCGTAACGAGGGTTATTTATTATCGGAAGTCCTTAGCGCCTTAAGTTTAACGAGAAAACATATATTTGCTCATGTCAACAGCCAAGGTAAAGTTTGGCGAAAACCGATTGAGATGTACCAAACAATGGAATTTATGTCGCGTGTAAATCTGTTCTTTGATAAAGCCTCATATTATATTTCCAAAGGATATGAATCGTAAACCAATCAAAATTTATTCCACACACTAGATACTTTAATGCACAAAAAGACAAATATTGCAGATAATACTGTCATACTGTCATAATTATTATGGCTTGTTTTCTTAGCAACATTTATACAATTTGGACTTTAAAAAACTTGTATTAATACGAAGAATATTTTTATTATATGATAACAGGATTGTTGAATCCTATTTCAATTTGTTGGTTCTTGCGGCGAAAATTATTGAGCCCTCGGATGAAACAAAAAATATTATACAAATATTTATTTAAATTAAGCCTTTTCGGTTTTACTGATTTATTAACACCCTTATCAAATAAGACACAATCACTAACTTTTAGCAAATCATACTTGAAACCGATTTCGGTCAATCCCAAGCCTTGAGGTTTATATGAAAACAAATTGCTGGGATCAAATGTTATGCGGACGCGAATTAAGTGGGGAAGCTGTGAAACAGTTCGGCGTCTGTCCGGTAATAAAATATTCTGGATACAATCGGGTAAACAGGGGGTACAATGGTGGAAGGTACTGCTGGCGTATAGTTGGTACATATGTAGAGGAAGCATATTGCCCAGTTGCAAAAGAACTAGGTGATTGTACTATCTGCGAATTTTACAAAAGAGTCAAACAAGAAGAGGGTGAAAACTTTACACCATAATTGTGAGGTAGCATATGGCATACTGGCGCATACCACTAGATCTTGATCAAGTCGAAATTCCCCATGGAAATATATATATTGATGTTGAGCATTGTAAGGGTTGTGCCTTTTGTATCGAATATTGTCCCCGTGACGTTCTTGAACTATCGTCTGATTTCAACAGCAAGGGATACCATTACCCGTTAGCCGTAAAAAAGGGCTCCTGCGTTAATTGTAATCTGTGCGAAATGATTTGCCCCGATTTTGCAATTTTCTGTTCGGAAGGCCAAGCCCGTCACCCTGAACCCGAAGAAGTACTAAAAGGATAAAATTGTAATGAAAGCTGATCCAATTGGAGTCGCTACAGGAAGCTATTATTTAGATGGTGATTATGCCTGCGCAGAAGGAGCAATCGCAGCTGGCTGCCGATTTTTAGCAGGTTATCCGATCACCCCATCGACTGAAGTTGCAGAACGCATTGCTGAACGTTTCCCCAAAGTGGGAGGAATGTTTATTCAAATGGAAGACGAACTGGCTTCGATGGCGGCCATTATTGGCAGTTCCTGGGCTGGGGTTAAATCGATGACTGTTACTTCTGGTCCTGGTTTTTCATTAATGATGGAAAATTTAGGCCTGGCAACGATGATGGAAACACCCTGTGTAGTTGTCAATGTGCAGCGCGGTGGGCCCTCTACCGGTTTACCAACACTTACCGGCCAGGCCGATATGATGCAGGCACGCTGGGGTTCTCATGGTGATTATGAAGTAATTGCTCTGTGTCCCAGTTCACCGCAGGAATGTTTTGATCTGGTAATCACGGCGTTTAACCTTTCTGAGAAATGGCGTATTCCGGTTTTATTTATGATGGATGAATGTGTTGGCCATATGACTGAAAAAGTCATTATTCCTGAGGCAGAAACTATAGACATTGTTCCCCGAAAATTTTACAAAGGTGATAAAAAATCATACAAACCTTTTAAGTTTAATGGAGCAAGTGCTGTTGCTCCCATGGTAAAAGCAGGTGATGGATATTCTATCCATATAACCGGCTTAACGCACGATGAACGCGGTTATCCGGTCATCAATGCTGATGCGCAAGAAAAAAATGTGAATCACCTAGTAAATAAAATTCTGAAAAACGAAGATAAAATTCGCATCATTGAAGAAGACCAAATTACCGATGCTGAAATAATTGTTTTATCATATGGAATTTCTTCCCGGGTCGCAATGAAGGCAGTCGATGATGCCCGTGCAAAAGGGATAAAAGTCGGCACTCTGCGATTGATAATAGTCTGGCCATTCCCTGAAACAAGAATTAAGGAATTGGCAGCCAACATCAAGGCTTTTATTGTGCCGGAAATAAATCTGGGACAAATCAGCCTTGAGGTTGAGCGCTGTGCCGCTGGACAAACCAAAACAATTCTAGTGCCGCATGCTGGTGGCTGGGTGCATGATCCAAACGATATATTAAAAGCAATTGAGGAGGCTGCCAAATGAACCCCGCATCCCCAGAATTATCTGATAAACTTGTTATTCCTGAGCATCCTGAAAAACACCGGCATCCCATGGATTCATTTCTGCGTACAGAGCGCCTGCCACATATCTGGTGTTCAACCTGCGGAATTGGGACAGTGCTAACAGCTTATATAGCTGGCCTTCAAAAATCAGGACTTGATCCTGAAAAGGTTGCCGTCGTTTCTGGAATAGGATGTTCCGGAAGGGCTGCTGGCTACTTACGCCTGGACTCTTTTCACAGCACGCATGGTCGTGCCATTCCATTTGCAACCGGATTGGCGTTAGGAAATCCCGAATTAAAACTGACGGTAATCAGTGGCGATGGCGATATAGCCGCCATTGGCGGTAATCATTTGATACACGCAGCACGACGTAACATTAATATGACAATAATTTGTATCAACAATTTCAATTATGCTATGACAGGTGGCCAGGCTGGTCCCACAACTCCGATGGAAGCAATTGGTTCAACAGCGCCTTATGGATGTTATGAGTACCCCTTTAATCTACCTTTCCTGGCCGAATCCAGCGGAGCCATTTATGTTGCGCGCTGGACATCTTTGCACGTGCGACGCTTAACAGATACGATATCAGAAGCATTATTGAAACCTGGATTTTCATTTATCGAAGTAATATCTCCCTGCCCAACATTGTACGCACGAAGAAATCGACTCGGGGATGGATTAGATCTAATGAAATTTTATCATGATAGTGCAATCATTAATCATAATGCCAACACGCGTGACGTGGATATAGCTTATCAAAAAAAATATTATTGTTGGCAGATTTGTCAACAAAGACAAACCAACGTTTAATCAAAACCGGAATGAATTCCTAAAACGAAAACTGGGCGACAAATTTATTCCTTATAAGGGGCCAACAAATGGACATTAGATTTACTGGGTTTGGCGGTCAGGGAATCATTAAATCGGGCACCCTGATAGGAAAAGCAGCTTCAATCTATGACAATAAATTTGCCACGCTCACACAAAGTTTTGGACCCGAAGCGCGTGGCGGTGCTTGTTCTGCTCAATTGATAATCGATGTTAATCCGATATTGTATCCTTACATTGTTGATACTGAAATTGTCGTAACCATGTCGCAGGAAGCCTACGAGAAATTTCTGGATGATCTCAAGCCGGGTGGAATTTTACTTACTGATGTTGATCTGGTGAAGCCAAAAAAACTTCGTAATGATATAAATATGTTTTCAATTCCATCAACTCGGATCGCTGAAAAAATGGGAAATCGGATCTTTGCAAATGTAGTTATGGTCGGATTTTTTACAGCGATTACCAAAGTTGTTGATTCCGAAGCAATGAAAAAGGCCTTACCTGGATCTGTCCCCGAGCGATTCTTGGAATTAAATATTGAAGCTTTTGACCGCGGATATCAGTTTGGTATTGACTTATTGAGTAAGAATCCATTGCCGACCAAAAATAAAACTAAAAAGAAAATTTAGAATCCGCATAGTCGATCCGTCATGGTAAAAGATAATCAAGCGCAATTATTCCAAGAGATAATAGGAAAAGAAAAATCAGTTCTTACCGTGCTTAACCATGAAAATGAAAAGCTGATAATCGAACCTATTGAACCTTCACCATGCTCCTTAGCCTGTCCGGCTGGTGTAAATGTTAAATCGTATGTATCACTAATTGCATCAGGAAAATTTGCTGAAGCACTGGAGGTTGTGCGGGAACGCAATCCTTTACCGGGGATATGCGGAAGAATCTGCACCCATCCTTGCGAATCATATTGTACTCGCAATTCAATTGATGCGCCGGTTGCCATCTGTGCATTGAAAAGATTCGTTGCGGATTATGAACTCGCAAATCCTCATCTGAAACCAGAAAAAATTCCGCAGACAAAAAAGGAAAAAATTGCAATTATCGGATCCGGCCCTGCCGGGCTCACAGCAGCGAATGATTTAATAAGAAATGGATACGGTGTTACAATTTATGAAGCGTTGGCTAAACCGGGAGGGATGCTGGTTGCCGGGATACCTTCATACCGCCTGCCACGACCCATTATTGATTCAGAGATTGATGCAATAAAAAAATTAGGTGTTAAGATAAAAACTAACACAAAAATTTTCGGTAAAGATGCAATCAAGCAATTGTTCGCCAAGAGTTATTCAGCTGTGCTTTTAGCCATCGGGGCGCATAAGGGCAAAAAATTAAATATTCCTGGCGAGTCGAAATACTCAGGGATTATTGATTGTGTTGATTTCTTGAATCAAACAAATCTAAAAAATGCTCCCAAACTTGGCGACCGTGTAATTGTGATTGGTGGCGGAAATTCCGCGATTGATTCAGCACGGACAGCAGTACGTTTGGGATCTAAAGAAGTACATATTATTTATCGCCGGACACGCAAGGAAATGCCAGCCAATAAAGCTGAAATTCATGAAGCTGAGCAAGAAGGCGTCTTAATTCACTATCTTTCCGCACCCGTCAAAATCATCGGATCCAATAAAAAAGTAACGGGCATGGAATGCTTGAAAATGAAATTGGGTAAACCCGATGAAAGTGGTCGGCGCCGACCATTGCCCATAAAGGGATCTGAATTTATCGTAAAAGCTAATAATATTATCCCAGCGATCAGCCAGGAACCTGCATTAGAATGTTTATCTGTTGTGAATGAGTTTGATCTAACAAAATGGAATACATTTGCGGTGGATAACGATTTTGCAACAAACGTTCCAGGTGTGTTTGCCGGCGGTGATGCCGTTACCGGACCAAATACAGTAATTGATGCAATCGCTCACGGCCACTTAGTTGCTGATTCTATTAATGCCTATTTAAGAAAAATAACTAAGCCCGCTACCCCAGATTCAAATCAGGTTTTTGAAACTGAGATAAAAATGGATTTACAAAAACAAAGGCAAAGTGTTCGAAATGTAATGCCCAGTTTGAACGCTAAAACCCGCAGTGCAAATTTTGAAGAGGTAGAACTTGGTTTTGATGAATCGGTCGCTATTGCGGAAGCAAAACGTTGTTTGCGATGTGGACCCTGCAATGAATGCCATATCTGCGTTTCCGATTGTGATAAGCTGGTAAACATACTTAGTTCTCCGAATGGTTTGGGGGAATTTCTTTTAAGGCTCCCGCCCGAGAAAAGGAGTATTACTAATGGAGATACGGCCTGGAACGGGATGATTTCATACCGCAAACAGCAATTCCCGCTGAAAATTGATACCATTTTTCCCAAAGTAAAAAAAGTACTTTGTCGTGGTTGCGGTGATTGTGTAACCGTATGTGATTACCATGCCGTTCAACTGATCCAGGAATCTGAGGACAAACAAATAGCCCAAATTACTACTGATATATGCCGCGGTTGCGGTACCTGCATCGCACATTGCTCAACCGGTGCAATGATACCATCATATAATACTCAAGATTGGTTAACACAAAGATTGAACACAATTGATCCAAAAAGGAAAAATGTGATTGTTTTCACCTGCCACTGGAATGGTTCACACGTTGATGAAACTGCCTTTCCAGATTTTTCATCTGGCAAAACTCAAATAATATTTATTCACCTAATGTGTTCAGGCCGCTTGGAATCCAGTTTTGTTCTCCAAGCCCTTGAATCAGGCGTCGATGGTGTTTTGGTAACAGGTTGCAGTGAAGATTCCTGTCATTATGAATTTGGCGCAAAAGTAGCCGTTACAACTTTTGCAAAAACCAAGCAACTCGTTAGAATGCTAGGTTTTGATACCAGACGTATTCAGCATCAAAAAATTACAGGAAATGATACTCGACAGTTCACAAAAAAAGTGAATGCGTTTGTCTCAACAATTAAAAAAATTAAACCGCAAACCACACCAGACCAACAACAATCAGAGCAGGCCCTCGGAGCATAATTATATGAATATGGCACTACAGGATCAAGTAAAGAAAACGAATGCATATGCCTGTCTTGAATGCGGAAAATGTACTAGTGTTTGTCCTGTATCATTACACAGCAGACAGTATTCTCCCCGCAGTCTTCTTACTAAAGCTGTCCGGCAAAATTTTGATTCCCTCTTCCAAGATTATGACCTGTGGAGCTGTTTAACCTGCCGGCGTTGTGATGCAGTATGTCCCTCAAATATTCAATATAGCGAACTGACTCAAGTCATTCGCAGCAATGCTAAGGATTCCGGATTCGAGGGTAAGTGTTCACATTCCGGCGCAATGGACCTTTTACAAAGAATTATGACCACACCCAATCTGAATCAAAAACGATTGGACTGGGTAGATGATTCATTAGAAATAGCTGAGCAGGGTGATATTCTGTATTTTGTTGGCTGTGCACCATATTTCGATTTGTTCTTCACCGATTTGGATATCAATATTCTTGACGCAGCCAAAAGTAGTATTAAAATCCTCAATAAACTGGGAATTAAACCAGTGTTAATGGCTGATGAGAGATGTTGCGGTCATGATCTATTATGGAATGGGGACGAAGAAAATTTTAAAAGACTCGCACAGCATAATCTTAATCAAATAGAAGCGACTGGAGCAAAAACAATTTTATTTTCATGTGCTGAATGTGTCAGCGCATTTCAAAATCTCTATCCAAAATACGGCTTTAATTCAAAATTAAAACTGCAGCACATGAGTCAGTTCCTGGCTGAAAATATTGAATCAGGAACACTCAAATTGAAGGATCCTGAAAAATCGATGACCTTTCAGGATCCTTGTAGATTGGGACGCCATTTAGGAATATATGACGAACCACGTCAGGTCCTGCAGACAAACGATTCTAATAATTTCACTGAAATGGAACAGAATGGTAAAGGAGCGCTTTGCTGCGGTGTGAGCGCCTGGATGAATTGTGACATAACTTCCAAGTCAATACAGACCGAGCGCTTAAAACAGGCTCATGCTACAGGTGCTGAACTTCTGGCGGTTGCCTGTCCGAAATGTCAGATACATCTGACCTGCACATTGAAAGATGTGTTAGTCAAAGACAAATACAACATTAAGATTAAAGACATATCAGCAATCACTTTAGACCGAATGAAATAGAAATTGAAAACCAATAGGGAAATATTCTAGGAGCACGCAATGCGTGATGAAAAATTAAAAATAGGTGTTTTTGTCTGCGAGTGTGGCAGCAATATTGCCGGTTCACTTGATTGTGAAGAGGTGCGGAAATATGCCGAAACGTTACCCGACGTAGCATGTTCAGTGCTGAACAAATACACTTGCGCTGAGCCGGGACAGAAGGAAATAAAAAAATATATTAAAGAATATAATCTAAACCGGGTTGTAGTTGCTTCCTGCACACCGCGAATGCATGAAACAACATTCAGGAATTGTGTGTCTGAAACCGGATTGAATCCATATTTAATGGAAATGGCAAACATCCGGGAGCACTGCAGCTGGGCCCATCTGAATAATTGGGATGAGGCCACAAAAAAGGCTAAAGATATCGTAAAAATTTCTGTGGCGCGGGCGCGACTCCTGCGACCTCAAACTGAAGCAAAAGTTTCAATTCAGCAAGAGGTTTTAGTTGTCGGCGGCGGTGTTGCTGGAATTCAATCAGCACTTGATCTGGCCGATGCTGGCTATCAGGTGCATTTGGTGGAAAAGGAGGCATCCATTGGTGGGCTCATGGCCGCGCTAGACAAGACATACCCCACCATGGATTGTTCCATATGAATACTCGGACCGAAAATGATGGATGTCGGTCGACATCCCAATATTCAGTTACTTACAAATAGTGAAGTCGAAAAAGTTTCCGGATATATCGGAAACTTCACTGTAACAATTCGTAAAAAAGCTCGTTTCGTAGATGAAACAGCCTGTAATGCGTGCGCGGAATGCGAAAAAGTCTGTCCGGTTGTTGTCCCCGATGAATATCAGGAAGGATTTTCTTCACGCAAGGCGATCTACATGCCGTTTCCACAAGCAGTTCCATCTGTTTTTATTCTTAAGGAGGAAGATTGCCTTGGGCATAACCCAATTGCCTGTGGGAAGTGTAAGGATGTATGCGAAAAAGAATGCATTGATTTTGATATGAAGGACGAAATTATTCGCGTCAATGTCGGTGCTGTGATAACTGCAACCGGTATGGATGTATATGATCCCACTGAAATGGATGAATACGGTTACACGCGTTTTGAAAATGTGGTCACCAGCATGGAATTTGAACGTCTCATTTCTGCGGGAGGGCCAACGGAGGGGCATTTCATTCGGCCCACTGATAGACAGCGTCCCAAGAAAATTGCATTCATTCAATGCGTTGGTTCGCGATCACATAGCGCAAAAGGAAATCCATACTGCAGCAATATTTGCTGCATGAATACAATTAAGGATAGCCTGCTTCTCAAAGACCATTATCCCGATACTGAGATCACTGTATTTTACCTGGACATTCGGGCTTTTGGTAAAGGTTTTGAAGATTTGTACATGCGCAGTAAACAAGCCGGCGTACAATATATTCGAGGTTTGCCCGGCGAAATTTTTGAAGATCCAAAAACGAATGATCTTACCTTAATCGTAGAGGATACTGTTTCGGGCACAATCAGTAATTATGACTTCAATTTAATTGTACTTTCAGTCGGAGTAATTCCGCGTCGTGATAGTGATGTTATACAAAGACTGTTGACTCTTTCGCGCACTCAAGACGGCTTTTTTATGGAAGCACATCCCAAATTAAAACCTGTCGATGCTCCTACCGGGGGGGTTTTCCTGGCCGGGTGTGCTGAATCTCCAAAGGATGTAAAAGACAGTGTAACGCAAGCCAGTGCGGCTGTTGCCCGCGCTCAGATTCTGCTTCAATCTGGAGAAATCAACATTGAAGCAATTACATCCGTTTGCAACGAGGAATTATGCACATCCTGTGGAATTTGTGTGAAGGTATGTCCTTTTAATGCAATACGTGGCGCTGATCCTAAAACAAAAACACCGGCAGAAATTGTGGAAGCAATGTGCAAAGGCTGTGGTACCTGTGCGGCAGAATGCAATTTTGATGCATTGATGATGAAACATTTTGAAGATGCACAGATCAATGCCATGGTTAATGGTATTCTCGATGAAGATAATATGGAAAAAATCGTCGTTTTTGCCTGTAACTGGTGTTCGTATGGCGCTGCTGACTTAGCCGGACTTTCACGCTTACAATACGCTACTTCCCAACGCGTAATTCGTACTATGTGCAGCGGCCGTGTAGATTCTGAATTCATCTTGAATGCGTTTGAGAAAGGAGCCCCAATAGTTCTGGTGTCAGGATGCCATTTTGCTGATTGTCATTATATTGATGCTAATCGCTGGACAGTCAAACGGGTAGAAAAACTATGGGATAAAATGGAAAAATTGGGTATCCGCCCGGAACGATTACAACTTGAGTGGATCAGTGCAGCAGAGGGACAAAAGTGGGCGAGAACGATGAATGAATTGGAAGAAATGCGCACTCATGTGAGTGAAAAAGAAGTACAACAAACAATGAAACTTTTGAAAGCAGAAAGGGAAAAGGCTGAAGCTAAAAAGGTTAAAAAGGAAGCAAAAAAAGCGGTTGAGGATATCCCAGTAAGCGCTCAGGCATAAATATTAATCATAAGAATTGAGTATTAAATATGGAAGAAACTGATTTTACTTGTTTACGTTGCGGTCATGAATTTAAGAGCTCTTACGATCGCAAAGTTCCGACCGAACAAACCTGCCCAAAATGTCACAGTAACAGTGTCCGGAGGGCTAAAAAACGGTCGCATAAATAATCTCTTCGGTAGCTATATATTTTTTAAATTAGATGTGAAATATTCACGAAGTTTAATCCGCAAGTCGGATAATTGTCTCAATTTATTAAACTTCATGAAGGTTTAGAAGGGACGCGGAAATCGTGTCCAACTTCCATTAATATTAACTACGCTGGTTAAATTAACCAGCATTAAGAGGGGGATTGAAATTATGTCCAACCTTAGTGATACATTAAGTATAAAAATACCCGAATGGCGTAATGAAGCCAAACAAATATTAGAAGAAAAGGGCGAAAATATCATCAGTAATGTGACGGTCGCTCAAGCCTATGGTGGCATGCGCGGTGTAAAAGCATTAGTTTGTGATACTTCGGCGGTATCAGCAGATTCGGGTTTGATTATCCGCGGACGGCCACTCCTTGAAATCACCGATATACTTCCTGAAGAAGTATTCTATTTGCTGTTGACCGGTGATTTACCAGATAAAAGTGCTTTAAAGGACCTGCAATCTGAATTAACTGAACACGCTGAAGTTCCCGGCTATATTTGGGATGTATTGCGAGCGATGCCAAAGGATTCTCATCCAATGGTAATGTTTGATACGGCCATATTAGTGATGGAAAAAGAATCCGTATTTAGGCAACGCTATGACGAAGGTCTCCAGAAACAAGATTACTGGAAAGCAATCTTAGAAGACGCAATTAGGCTGGTAGCAAAACTTCCTGAAATCGGTGCAGGCGTTTACCGAATTCGATTTGATAAAGGTGATTTAATCAAACCCGATAGTTCTATGGATTGGGGAGCAAATTTTGCTCACATGCTGGGAATTCCAGATCCTAATGGTATTTTGAAAAAATTAATGCGTTTGTACCTTATGCTCCATTGTGATCACGAAGGCGGTAATGCCAGCGCTTTCACATCACTAGTTGTTGCATCTACATTATCGGATCCTTATTATGCCGTCTCGGGTGGTCTTAATGCTCTGGCTGGTCCATTACATGGATTAGCAAATCAGGAATGTTTGAAATTTGTCCTGGAAATTGAGAAGCATTTTGGCGGGTCACCTTCCAAGGAAGAGTTACGGCAATTTGTATGGGATAGACTGAATAGTGGCCGGGTAATCCCAGGTTACGGGCATGCTGTTTTGCGCTGTCCTGACCCACGCTTTACTGCATTCATCGAATTTGGTAATAAGTATATCAAAGATGATCCAGTATTCAGTATTGTTGACAACCTCTTTAATGTCGTTCCGGATGTACTAAAAGAGCATGGAAAAGCAAAAAATCCCTGGCCAAATGTTGACGCTGCATCGGGCTCATTGCTCTACCATTTTGGAATGAAGGAGTTCAGTTTCTATACGGTACTTTTCAGCATCTCGCGGGCCATGGGAATGGTTTCTCAGATGGTATTAAATCGTGCACTGGGCGTGCCAATCACACGACCAAAATCCATAACTGCAAACTGGCTTAAGGAAAACGCAT
>PVMS01169824.1_pt1 | contig 16024 bp, 14 predicted proteins | sample 1853461 | NCBI WGS metagenome assembly PVMS01 (sample SAMN08582032, study PRJNA380276) | Marine sediment metagenome, whole genome shotgun sequencing project. | isolation source: ocean sediment barecode stripped | collected 2017 | reverse complement strand
TTGCCTTCCTGGATGAGATCGAGGAATTGCAGGCCGCGATTTGTGTATTTCTTGGCGATGGAGATGACGAGGCGCAGATTGGCCTCCACCATTTCCTTCTTGGCGATGCGGGCTTCGCGCTCGCCCTTCTGCACGATGTGCACGATGCGGCGGAATTCGGAAATCTCCAGGCCAGTCTCTGCCGCGAGCTGGTGAATTTCAGAGCGTAGCTCCTTCACCATGGCGCGCTCATCGCGGATGAAGTCGGTCCAGCCGCGCTTCTTCAAGCGGCTCACCCGGCGCAGCCAGTTGGGGTCTAGTTCGTTGCCCTGATACTCGCCGAGGAAATCTTCGCGCAGCACGCCATAGCCTTCGGCCAGGCGCAGCAGGCGGCCCTCATAGCCGAGCAGCTTCTTGTTGATGTCGTACAGCGTCTCGACCAGGCTCTCGATGCGGGCGACATTGAGCTGGAGCGACTTGATCTCTTTGACGATCTCGTCTTTCAGCGCCTTGTAGCGCTTCTCCTGGCCGCTCGACAGCGCCTCGTTCTTCATCGCGCGCTCGACCACTTGGTCTTGGAGGCGGCGGAGCTTTTTGTAATTGGCGGCGACGAGGTCGAAGGTCTCAAGCACTTGCGGCTTAAGCTCCGCCTCCATGGCGGCCAACGACAACGCGTTGTCCATGTCGTCGTAGTCGTCTTCGTCTTCCTCTTCCTTCTTTTTCTCTTCCTCGGTCTTACCGTCTTGGGCCTTGGCGTCTTTGCCGTTAACGTCCTTGCCGTCGCTCTTGGCTTCCTCGCCAGGCAGTGGCTGGGACGGCTGGTTCTTGGCGTCGGGGCCCTGATAGGTGGCCTCGAGGTCGATGATGTCGCGGAGCAGAATCTTGCCTTCGTTCAGCTCGTCGCGCCAGATGATGATGGCTTGGAAGGTCAGCGGGCTTTCGCATAAGCCGGCGATCATGGCTTCGCGGCCGGCCTCGATGCGCTTGGCGATGGCGATTTCGCCCTCGCGAGACAGCAGCTCGACGGTGCCCATCTCGCGCAGATACATGCGCACGGGGTCGTCGGTGCGCTCGACGGGCTCGCGCGCCGGCGTCGCGGCCTTGGCGATCGGCGTGGCCGTGGTCGTGGCCACTGCCTTGCTATCGCTGGTGGCCTCTTCGGCCTCGTCACTATCGATGACGTTGATGCCCATGTCGGAGAGCATCGACATGGTGTCCTCGATCTGCTCGGAGGAAACTTCCGCGGAAGGAAGCATTTCGTTCAGCTCGTCATAGGTCACGAAGCCACGGGCTTTCGCGGTCTTAATGAGCTTCTTGACTGCGGCGTCAGACATATCGAGCACTGGCCCGTCTTGCGTCTCGGCCTGGGTCTCAGTGCGATCGTCTGCTTCAGCGGTCTTGGTTGCCATTCATGTCACTCCGAGGCGCTCAACCCTTAGGCGGCGCCGGTCTCTAGCCCAACGAAAAGGCAATAAGCCTCTCGCAAACTCGCAACGATCAAAGACGCCCATGAAAGGCACGCCCGAGAAGCGATTAACGGCCTCTCCCTTAATCGTCAATTAAGCAAGACGCGGTCAATGCGCCCTGGCGGCAATTAATTCACCTGGCGCTGACCTAAAGCTCGACAGTCACTCTCCAGATAACGCGGCTCGGAAGACTAAAGATCCAACTTTCCGACGCGCCGTTACTTTCGTTGTTCTGCCCCAAGGGCCATTCCAGAAATCGCAGCGGAACGGGAAAATTGGGGCCTTTGGCCGCGCCTCAACGCGCGATTTCCGCAATCGATACGGGGTTCGCGCCGGAGGAAGCGCGCCTTCAAAGATCACTTGGCGAGAGGGGCGCGCCCTGTCAAGACCGCAAACTCCGTGCCAGTCTGGTTTTTTTCGTATTTTGGTCCTCGCGCCTCCTTTGCGCCTCCCTTGCCCGATTTTGCGTGATTTTGGTCTGCTCCGGCGTCTCCGGAGAACTGACTAATGCCGCTTCTCCGGGCGGCGCCCCGGCTTCAAATCCGTGGCGCGTAGCCGGGCCACAGTCTCCTGGAAGCGCTTCGCCGAGTCGCGCTCCCCCGCATCGTCCCCCTCATGCTTCAGCCCCACACTCGCCACCTGCTGCTGGAGCGTGGCGAAACGCTCGAACTCGGCCTCGGACGTCTCGGCCAATTGATTGGCAGTTTCCTGCAATTCGCGGCTGAGGGTCGGCAGCGCCCGCCAGCGATAGATCAAGTCGGTGAATTGCGCCTCGACCTCGCCCGCCGGGGTTTCAGGCTGCAGGAAGCCGACGCGCTTGAACGGGTTGTCCCCGAAGAGCTGCGCCAAGACATTGGCGTGCGAGCTTTCGCGCAAACGCGCGACCAGATGCTCGCGGTCGATTTCGGGCTCATCGAAGATGATGCGGGAGACGGCACCAAGCAGCGCGGCAATCGACTTATCGCCAATCTCGAAGCTCGCCACCTCCTCGGCAAATCGATCCAGCAGCCAAGGGTGATTCATCAGCGCCAGGGTGACGATGGTAGCGAAGCCTGCGGCGGTCGGCGGCAGGTCGATGCCGCGCTTGTCCGAAGGTCGCCCACCTTGGCGGGGTGCGCCATTGCGATCGCGCGCCGGCCGTTCGCGCCACAGCGCGAAGAGCCGGTTCTTCACCTCGCGGCGGTAGTGATCCTTCACCCGCGTATTGGCTATCCCATCGAGCAAGGTCTCAAGCGTCGCCTCGAAGGCGGCGCGGCGCTCGGGCGTGTCGAGGCTCGACGCGGCCATCTCCCGCGTCCACAGCACGTCGATGAGCGGGCGCGCGGCGGCGGCACAAGCGGCAAACGCGGCTGGCCCAGCGCCCCGCACCAGATCGTCCGGGTCTTGGCCTTGCGGCAGAAAGGCGAAGCGGAAGGAATGGCCTTCGCGCAAATGGGGCAGCATGCGATCGACGGCGCGCGCCGCGGCCGCCTCGCCGGCCCGGTCGCCGTCAAAACAGATGATAGGCTCCGGCGCCAGCAACCAAAGCTGCTCCATCTGGCGCTCGGTGAAGGCGGTGCCGAGCGTGGCCACCACATTGGTGAAGCCCGCCTGATGCAGCGCGATCACGTCCATATAGCCCTCGACCACGATCAGCGCGTTCTTCTCGAAGGCCGCCTGCCGTGCGCGGGCAAAATTGTAGACCATCGAGCCTTTGTCGAAGAGCCGCGTCTCCGGCGAGTTCAGATATTTGGGCTGAGCGTCGGGCGCAAGCGCGCGGGCGCCAAAAGCAATAACGCGGGATTTGACGTCGAGGATCGGAATGGTCAGCCGATTGCGGAAGCGATCGTAAGTCGGGCGTCCGTCATCGGGCTTGATGACCAGCCCGGTGTCGAGAAGCTGCGTCTCGGTGAAGCCTTGCTTGAGGAGCGCGCTCTTTAGAGCGTCCCTGGAGCCTGGCGCATAGCCAACGCGAAACTCCTTCAACGTCTCCCGCGTCATCCCGCGCTGTTCCGCGTAAGCCAAAGCCTCACGGCCCACCGGACCAAGCAGCGCCTCCTCGAACAATTTGGCCGCCGCCTCCAGCGCATCGATGAGCCCCAAACGCTCTTTCGCCGCGCGCTCATATTGCGGATCGGGCGCCGGCATAGGCACACCCGCCTCGCCCGCCAGCCGCTCCACCGCTTCGGGAAAGCTCAAACCCTCCGTCTCCATGATGAAGGTGAAGATGTCGCCGTGCTTGCTGGACGAGAAGCAGTGATAGAAGCCCTTCTGATCGTTGACGGTGAAGGACGGCGTCTTCTCTTTGTTGAAGGGCGACAGGCCTTTCCACTCGCGCCCGGCCCGCTTCAAAGGCACGCGGCGTGACACGACCTGGCTGACCGGCAGCCGGGTGCGGATTTCATCCAAAAATGAGTCGGAGAACTTCATTTCAGTCAGACTGTGGGCCCTACGGGAGCTTGGCGCGGGCGATTCGCTCGATCATCACCGCTATTCACACCACCGATTATAGAACAAATTAGGAACTTTGGATCTAGGGCAAAATACCGAGCATGTTGAAGAGGCGGTATTTGTCCCAATCGACCCAGCTCTCGACGATTTTTCCGTTCTCGAACCGGTCGATCTGGATGCCTGTCCAGACCGCGCGCTTGCCGCTTGGCGGATGGCCCAAATAAGAGCCGGTCTGCGTGGCGGAGAACTGCCAGCGTGTGGCGACGAGATCGCCTTCGCCGAGCTGCGTTTGGATGTCGACTTCAAAATCGGAGAAAGCGCTATGGCACTCGGCCACGATGGCTTTCCATCCAGCCAAGTCGAGCGACTTCACGCCGCCTTCGGCATCTGGCTCCTGATGATTGACATAGTCCGTCGCGAACACATCCTCCGGCGCGTCTTCATTTCCGCTGGCCCACATCTTAAGCGAACGCCGCGCCAAATGTTTTCGGTCATCCAAGGTCATCGCGCTGCCCCTCTCGGGTTCTCAGAAGGTTCAAGCCGAGCCTAGCCACAGCTACCGTCTTCGCCAACTGGGTTGGCAGTTCTCTCATCCCATCCCTTGCCCTTTGCGCCACGAGAGGCCTACAAATTCTAAGACGCTTCTCAGAGTGACCTGACGGAGATTAGAGGGAGACCCATGGAGACGATCCTTGTCATCGGGATGGCCCTGTTCGCCGCCTTCGCTCTTCTGGTGTGGTGGATGCGCGGCATCGACATCGCCGACATCGTGGCCATTATCTCCGCGCCGATCGCGGGCATCTTCGTCGTCTACTGGTACCACACGCCCCTCGCGATGGCGGGGGCTGCTGTGCTGGTGCTGATCGGCGCCTTTGCCCTGATCTATCTGATCAATCACCGCGCGAAACACCGCCAGTAAGACAAGAAAAAACCGGGCGGGGCTTTCTGGCCCTACCCGGCTTCGTCTTGTCGTTCGACTAAGGCGGTTAGGAACCGGCCTTGGCGGACCTGGTCAGAACTTCACCACGATTGAGCACGGTGAGCAGGTTCGCATTCGGACCGCAGGTGAGAACCACGCGCTGGCCACCGACGGTATCGAAGTTAAAGAGCTCGCCGGGGTGCAGCGCGACGCGCACCCGCATGGTGCCGCGGCCGCCGCCCTTGGGCGAGGCGTCGAACATGACCGCGCTGACCGCACAATTGCCGCCGTCACGCTCGTAGTAAGCGATCATGCGGTTGTCGCCGATCGTGGCGAGGATGGGCTCATTGGGACCGACGGGACCGAGATTGACCCGCGCCTGGTCGGCGGCGGATGCCATGTGCGTGAAAGCGAGAACGGTCAGAACGCTCGCCGCAGCAATGGGAAGGATATTCAGGGATCGCAGCTTCATCGGTAGGCCTCCACTTCAATTGGCTGGCACGGAATCACTCCGTGCTGCACTGCAATGAACATAGCGCTGCATCGCGACATTTTCATGTTGCAGCGCAAGACATACTGCCGCGTGGCTGCCTGCCGCAGGACTTTCCCGATGAATCGATTTGATTTCGCGATCATGACTCAAAAGCGTCACAATGCGCGGGCGCGCGAGACGCCAAGCCGGCATCTCGGCGAGATTCGATTTGATCTGTAAGCAGTGTTTATGGAGTCCGGCCCACGCCGGAACGGCGTCGACGCTTCGCGTCTAGCTGAGCTTCGCCTTCACCAGTCCGCTGGCCTTGCCGAAGTTCATCTGGCCAGCATAGGCGGCTTTGAGCGCGCCCATGACCTTGCCCATGTCCCTTATGCTCGTCGCGCCGGCCTTCGCGATCGCCTCATCGATCACCTTCGTCATGTCGGCATCGGAAAGCTGCTCGGGCAGAAACTCGCGGATGATGACGATCTCATCGCCTTCTTGCTTGGCAAGCTCGGCGCGGCCGGCCTCGGCATAGATCTTCTGGGATTCCTCACGCTGCTTGATCATCTTGGCGAGCAGCTCCAGCAGCTCGGCGTCGGAAGCCTTGCCACTGTCCGTCGTGCGCGCGGCAATGTCGCGATCCTTGATGGCGGCGCTTATCAGCCTCAACGTTGAGACGCGAAGGGCCTCGCGCGCCTTGACTGCAGCGTGCAAGGCGGTGGTGATGGTCTCGCGCATGGAGGCCTTGTCCGTTTGAGGGTGTTTCGGGAATAAGCCCCCAAAGTAATCGACAGGGCTGTTACGTGCAAGCGAATTTGCCGGTCTAAGCTATTGTTTTCACAAGAAAATTTTCAGCCTGTGGATTGACCCCAGGGCGTGGCTGACGTAAAGAGCGGGACTGAGGATGCCTGCCCTGGCAGCGACGCCCTCACACCCGACCGAGCGAAGGGGGCTTGGTCGAGCGATACGACCGCCCAAAGTTTACGCCAATGACCGATACATCTGAAACTCTGGCCGCTGAGGCCTCATCCTCGCACGCGCGTAGCGTTGCCCCATGGGCCGACGTGGCGCCAACCGCATTGCTCGTTCTCGCCGACGGCACGGTGATCGAGGGGCAAGGCGCCGGAGCGACCGGCGTGGCGGTGGGCGAGGTCTGCTTCAACACGGCGATGACCGGCTATCAGGAGATCCTCACCGACCCATCTTATGCCGGCCAGATCATCACATTCACCTTTCCCCATATCGGCAATGTGGGCGCCAACACCGAAGACATGGAGACGGCGAGCCTCGCCGCATCGTCCGGCGTGCGCGGCTGCGTGATGCGCGCGGCGATCACCGCGCCGTCGAACTGGCGGGCGAACCAAGATCTCGACGAATGGCTGAAGGCGCGCGGCATCATCGCCATTACTGGCGTCGATACGCGCGCGCTGACCGTGCTGATCCGCGAAAAGGGCATGCCCAACGCCGTGATCGCGCATGCGCCCGACGGCAAGTTCGATATTGATGCGCTGAAGCGCGACGCCGCGGCTTGGTCCGGCATGGTCGGCCTCGACCTCGCCAAAGAGGTGACATGCGGCCAGAGCTATTCGTGGGACGAGACTGCGTGGCAATGGGGCGAAGGCTATGGGCAACAGACTGAGCCCCGCTTTCACGTGGTCGCCATCGACTTTGGATTGAAGCGCAACATCCTGCGCGAACTGGCCACGGTCGGCTGCCGGTTGACGGTGGTGCCGGCCACCACGACGGCGGAAGAAATCCTCGAGCGCAAACCCGATGGCGTGTTCGTGTCCAACGGTCCCGGCGATCCGGCGGCGACGGGCGCCTACGCGATGCCGGAGATCGCCAAGCTCGTGAAGTCAGGCGTGCCGGTGTTCGGCATTTGCCTCGGCCATCAGATGCTGGGGCTCGCGCTCGGCGGCAAGACCGACAAGATGCATCAGGGCCATCACGGCGCGAACCACCCGGTGAAGGATTTCACCACGGGGAAAGTCGAGATCACCTCCATGAATCACGGCTTCGCGCTCGATCGCGACAGCCTGCCCACGGGCGTGGAAGAAACTCATGTGTCGCTGTTCGATAAGTCGAATTGCGGGCTGAAGGTCAAGGGCCAGCCGGTGTTCTCGGTGCAGTATCACCCGGAGGCCTCGCCCGGACCGCAAGACAGTCATTATCTCTTCAGCCGCTTCGTCGAGCTGATGGAGCGGCACAAATCCGCGAAGCCCACCAGCTGATGCCCAAACGCACAGACATAAAGACCATCCTGATCATCGGCGACGGGCCCATCGTCATTGGCCAGGCCTGCGAGTTCGATTATTCCGGGACGCAAGCCTGCAAGGCCCTCAAGGAAGAGGGCTACCGGATCGTGCTGGTGAACTCGAACCCGGCCACGATCATGACCGACCCGGATCTGGCCGATGCCACCTATATCGAGCCGATCACGCCGGAAGTGGTCGCCAAGATCATCGAGAAAGAGCGCCCCGACGCGCTGCTGCCGACCATGGGCGGGCAGACCGCGCTGAACACCGCGCTCAGCCTCCATAGCGCCGGCATCTTGGAAAAATTCGGCGTCGAGATGATCGGCGCCGACGCCGAGGCCATCGATAAGGCCGAGGACCGCGAGCTGTTCCGCGAGGCCATGAATAAGATCGGGCTGGAGACGCCAGCCTCGCGTCTCGCCGACGCGGCCTCGCTCAAGCGCGCCGACCGCAAGACCTACAAGACCGAGATCGCCCGCATCGAGGCGGAGGCGGCCGACGAGACCGGGCGGACGAAAGCCCTGCTCGACTTCGAGGCCGACTGGGCGCGGCACGAGAGCGAGCGGCGGCGGCGTTACGTTGAGAAGGGCCTGATCGAGGCGCTCGAAGCCCTACAGGACATCGGGCTGCCGGCCATCATCCGCCCCTCCTTCACCCTCGGCGGCACTGGCGGCGGCATCGCCTATAACCGCGAAGAGTTTTTGGAAATCGTCGAACGCGGGCTCGATGCGTCTCCCACCTGCGAAGTGCTGATCGAGAAATCGGTGCTGGGCTGGAAGGAGTATGAGATGGAGGTCGTCCGCGACAAGGACGACAACTGCATCATCATCTGCTCCATCGAGAATATCGACCCGATGGGCATTCACACCGGTGACAGCATCACCGTGGCGCCGGCACTGACGCTCACCGACAAAGAATATCAGATCATGCGTAACGCCTCGATCGCGGTGCTGCGCGAGATCGGCGTGGAGACCGGCGGTTCCAATGTGCAGTTCGCGGTGAACCCCGAGGACGGCCGCCTCGTCATCATCGAGATGAACCCGCGCGTGTCGCGTTCCTCGGCGCTGGCGTCCAAGGCCACCGGCTTTCCCATCGCCAAGATCGCCGCCAAGCTGGCGGTCGGCTACACGCTGGATGAGCTTGCCAACGACATCACTGGCGGGGCGACGCCGGCGAGCTTCGAGCCGACCATCGATTACGTGGTGACCAAGATCCCGCGCTTCGCGTTCGAAAAATTCCCAGGTTCGGCGCCGACGCTCACCACCTCGATGAAATCGGTGGGCGAGGCCATGGCCATTGGCCGGACCTTCGCGGAATCGTTGCAGAAGGCGCTTCGCTCGCTGGAAACAGGGCTCACCGGCCTCGACGACTTTACCTTCGAGGGGCTCGGCCAGGGCGACGACAAAAACGTAATCCGCGAGGCCCTCGGCACGCCCACCCCCGACCGTCTGCTCAAAGTGGCGCAAGCTTTAAGGCACGGCGTCGGTCACGATCAGATCTACGACAGCTGCAAGATCGACCCGTGGTTCATCCGCCAGATACAGGACATCGTCGACGCCGAAGAGCGGGTGCGCGAGCACAAACTGCCGAAGAGCGCCACCCAGTTCAGGGCGCTGAAGGCCATGGGCTTTTCCGATGAGCGCCTGGCGACATTGGCCAAGCTCGACATCGCGCAAGTATCCAAGGCCCGCCGCGCGCTCGACGTGCACCCGGTCTACAAACGCATCGACACCTGCGCGGCGGAGTTCGCCTCGCCCACCGCCTATATGTATTCGACCTACGAGACCGGGTTCACCGGCGAGGCGTCTTGTGAGGCGCGGCCGAGTGACGCCAACAAGATCATCATCTTGGGTGGCGGCCCGAACCGGATCGGCCAGGGCATCGAGTTCGACTATTGCTGCTGCCACGCGGCGTTCGCGCTGTCGGCCACGGGCTTCGAGACCATCATGGTCAACTGCAATCCCGAGACCGTCTCCACCGACTACGACACCTCCGACCGCCTCTATTTCGAGCCCCTCACCGAGGAGGACGTTCTAGAGATCGTCCGCACGGAAGAGGCCAACGGCACGGTCAAGGGCGTCATCGTGCAGTTCGGCGGCCAGACGCCGCTCAAACTCGCGGCCGCCTTGGAGCGCGCCGGCGTGCCCATCCTCGGCACCTCGCCCGACGCCATCGACCTGGCGGAAGACCGCGACCGGTTCAAGGCGCTGGTCGATCGGCTCGGCATCAGACAACCGAATAGCGGCATCGCCCGTTCGTCCGAGGAAGCCCACAAAATCGCGGCCGAGATCGGCTTCCCGCTGGTGATCCGCCCGTCTTACGTGCTCGGCGGCCGCGCCATGGAGATCGTCCATGATGTGCCCCAGCTCGCCCGTTACATCGCCGAGGCCGTGAACGTGTCGGGCAACAGCCCGGTGCTGCTCGACAGCTATCTGCGCGACGCCATCGAGGTGGATGTGGACGCGATCGCCGATGGCAAGGACGTGTTTATCTGCGGCGTGATGGAGCATATCGAGGAGGCCGGCGTGCATTCCGGCGATAGCGCCTGCTCGCTGCCGCCCCATTCGCTGAAGCCAGAGATCATCGCCGATATGGAACGGCAGACGGTCGAGCTGGCGCACGCGCTGAACGTCGTCGGCCTGATGAACGTCCAGTTCGCCATCCAGCAGGACGATATCTACATTCTCGAGGTCAATCCCCGGGCGTCACGTACCGTGCCATTCGTGGCCAAGGTGATTGGGCTGCCCATCGCCGGCATCGCGTCGGAGGTCATGGCCGGCAAGCCGCTCGCCGCCTTTGGTCTTGAGCGCCCGAAGCTCGACCATATCGCGGTGAAAGAGGCTGTGTTCCCCTTCGCCCGCTTCCCCGGCGTCGACCCGATCCTCGGGCCAGAGATGCGCTCCACCGGCGAGGTCATGGGCATCGACCGGGACTATGCGATCGCCTTCGCCAAGAGCCAGATCGGCAGCGGCTCCAAGCTTCCGCTGTCAGGCACGGTGTTCGTGTCAGTAAAGCCCTCGGATAAGGATCGGGTGGTGGCGCCAATCCGGCAGTTGACCGAGATGGGCTTCCGCATCATTGCCACGCGGGGCACCAAGCGCCATCTCGACGCTCACGACATCCCTTGCGAGCGGGTCAACAAGGTCCTTGAAGGGCGCCCCCATATCGTCGACGCCATCACCAATGGCGAGATCGATATCGTGTTCAACACCACGGAAGGGGCCAAGGCACTGGCCGATTCCATGTCGATTCGCCGCTCGGCCTTGCTCAACCGCATCCCATATTATACAACCCTGTCAGGTGCCTTAGCCGTCACCGAGGCCATCAAGGCGCTTCGGGAAGGCAGCCTGACCGTAGCTCCCCTACAAAGTTATGTCGGCAAGGGTCGGCTTAAGCCGACCGCGACAGCGTAGGGAAAACCGGTCAAAATCAGCAGATTCTTGACTTGGATGGGGCAATTCCTTGACAGTGTTCAAGGGAGACCTCCTAGGGAGCTTCGATATTCATGGAAAAGGTGCCGATGACCGCGGAGGGCTTTGCTGCCCTGGAGATTGAGATCAAGCATCTCAAGACCGTAGAACGGCCGCGTATCATCAAGCTCATCGCCGAGGCCCGCGCCCACGGAGACCTCTCGGAGAATGCCGAGTACCACGCCGCTAAGGACCTGCAAGGCCTGACCGAGGCGCGGCTGGCGGACCTCGAGGATAAGCTGTCGCGCGCCGATATCATCGACGTGTCCAAGCTCAAAGGCGGCAAGGTGATGTTTGGCGCCACCGTCACGCTCGTGGACGAGGACACCGAAGCAAAGGTCAAATACCGGATCGTCGGCGAGGTCGAAGCCGACGTGAAGCAGGGCAAGATCTCCATCACCTCACCCATCGCCCGGGCGCTTCTCGGTAAGGGCAAGAAGGACGTGGTCGAGGTGTCGACGCCCGGTGGCGGCAAGTCCTACAAAATCGTCAGGGTCGAATTCAAATAGGCTTCGCCGGCGTATCCCCGGTGCAGCAAGACGCGCCCGCTTGGATTGGCGGGCACGGAACCGTGCCGTAAGAGCAAAAGACGCAGCAATCGCCGGATCGCGGCTTCAGCGTCGCCCCACACCCCTCACAATCGTAGACCACGACGCAGGCATTGACCGGCATGATCTCGTTCGCCTGAGCGCCGCAATGCGGACACGTCACGATCGTCTCCGTTTGCATGGCTTCAGCCCGGCTGACTGTCTTTCGTTGCATGGGTGGCGAGCCTCGATCGCAGTCCCGCCGCCGCTCCGGTCAGCGCCGGAAACTCGGCGAGGATCACATAAATCGGGATCGGCTCGACGAAAGCCTTCATGCGGCCCTTATGCTCGAAGGCTTCGCGAAAATCGCCTTGGGTGAGCCGGCCCAACATCTTCGGGGCAATGCCGCCACCGAGATAAACGCCACCATGAGCGCCAAGCAGTAGAGCGACATCGCCGGCAAAGCGGCCGAGCCATGTGACAAACACATCGAGCGCTTCCGCCGCGATTTCGTCCTCCCCGCTCAGCGCACGCTTCTCTACCTCTGCTGGAGCCAACACCTCTAGGCTATGGCCGTGAGACGTGGCCACCGCCTGATGCAGATCGCTCAAGCCGGGGCCTGACAAGGCGCGTTCCGCGGAGAGGCGCGTGCGGCCCTTACGCAGGCGTTCGATCAACGCCAGCTCGCGCTCGTCCTCGGCGCCAAGCGTCATGTGCCCCCCTTCCCCAGGCAACGCCACCCACTCAGCGCCCGACCACACGAGGCCGGCAACGCCGAGCCCGGTGCCAGGGCCAAGCACGGCCTTCGGTGCGTGCACCACGGGCGCACCGCCGCCGATCTGGTGAAGCTGCTCCGGCGTGAGATATGGCAAGGACAAAGACAGCGCCTCGAAATCGTTGAACACATGGACGGCCTCAAGCCCAACCTCCGCCGCCAGTTCGCTCCGCGCGAAGGACCAGGGGGAGTTGGTGAACTTGATTTCGTCGGCGTCGAGCGGCGCGGCCACGGCGATGCCGGCATGGCTGACCGGCTTGGTGATGTCCTTGAGATAGGCCTTCATCGCATCGGCGAGGTTCGGATAGTCGGCGCCCGCAAGGGTCCGCACCGAAGAGATCTCTAGCGTCGCGAGATCCGCCAGGGCAAAACGGGCATTGGTGCCGCCGATATCTGCGACGAGGACGCGAGACGGAGTCTTGCTTGTTTCGCTCATATTTTTTCGCGCCCGATGACCGGCTCGGCCAGTGCCGGCTCCAAAAAAGCTAGTCCTAGCCGAAGGTTGCACATTATTTGATCATTCGCGAGCCTTGCGGGACCCCCCACCCGGTTCTAGGGTGGGGTCGGAAGAGAGGTCGCAAAACCTTCATGTTGGCTGGGCTCAGCACAGGGTTTCGTTTCAGGATCGCGGTGGCGCTTAGCGCCTTCGCTGCGGTTTGTTTCGTGCTGCTGCCATCCGCGACGCTGGCCTTCGGGCCCGACGGGACTCTAGCCGACTGCTTCTTCCATGCCGATTCGGTCGACCATCATGACACGGCCAACCACCATGGCACGGGCGGCCACCATGACGGCACGACGGCTCATGAAGCCGCACTCCCAGGATCCCAGCATCATGGCGACGACGCCCCCGGGTCGGTAGACCACGGGATAGATTGCTGCGACGCCTTCTGCTCAAGCGCACTTTCCGCCGACGACGGTGAGGTGGCGCTTCGCGACATCGCTGCCCCGTCGCATATTCCGGCACGAGAGCCCCGGCTCTTCAGCCGCGTGCCCGAACTGCCGGATCGACCGCCGAATTCGCTTCTCGTCGTCTGAGCTTCCGCGGGCGGGTTTTGTCCTGCGCGCGGGCCTTTTCAACGACAGACGAAGGATAGGTCATGTCATCTCATTTCTGAGATTGCGGCACCGCTTCTGCGGCCGCCGCGTTGCTCTCATCGGCAATGCGCATGATCACACCCCTTGTCGCTAGAGGAGTTGTTTGATGATTTTGACATTCGTCCGCGTGGTCGCGCTCGGCTGTCTGACCTTCGCCACCATCGCGCTGGCGCACGAAGGCGCCACTGGCGTGGTCAAAGAGCGTATGGACCTGATGAAGAGCCAGCAGGACGCCATGAAACTGATCGGCGAGATGGCCAAGGGCAAGACGCCCTTCGATGCCGCCAAGGCGAGCGAGGCCGCTCGCGAAATCGAGACCACCGCCAAGAACATCCCCAAGCTGTTTCCTGAAGGCAGCGACGGCGGACAGAGCGAGGCTCTGCCGGCGATCTGGGGGCAATGGGACCGTTTTTCCGGTGACGCCGACGATCTGGCCGAGGTCGCCGGCGCGCTTGCCTCATCGTTTGACGGCACCATAAGTGACGACTGGAAGGCCGAATTCAAACGGGTCACCAACGCTTGCAAATCCTGCCATCAGGACTTCCGCAAGAAGAAGAAAAAAGGGGGAAAGCACCATTAAGCTAAGATCCCCATATTGGACGAGCCTTTGGCTCGGCCTGGCAGCCGTCACGATGGCGGGGCTGACGGTGCACACGGCGCGCGCCGAGAAGCTCAACTGCGTCGAGACAAGACTGCCTGTCGCAAGCCTGGAAATGCGGCTAAAAGTGTTGCCCACACGCGCAGAGATCTGCGTGCGGGAAGGAAAGCCGCTCCGCGCCGTCGCCTTGATGACGCGGCTGATCCGCCACAAGCCGGCCGATCCCATCGCTTACCTCAATCGCGGCAACGCCTACGCCGCGGCGGGTGAGGTGGCCCAAGCCATCAGCGACTTCACGACCGCGATCCACCTCAATCCCGATCTCGTCGAGGCTTGGTACAATCGTGGCACGACCTATACGCATCTGCGGCGTTACGAAAACGCGATCAGCGATTTCACCGAAGCGCTCCGGCTTAAGCCCACCTTCGCGTTTGCCCAGTGCAATCGCGGCTTCGCCTATTTCCAGCTTGGCAATTACGACCATGCGCTCACCGATTACTCGGCCGGGGTCGAACACAGCAAGGGACCGAGCTTCTGCTATCTCAATCGCGGCACGCTGTATCTCGCGCTCGGCGAATATGAGAAAGCCATCATCGACTTTACCCAGGTGATCGGAGACCAGCCGATCACGCCGGTGACCGGGGACAGGCCAGCGGGGGCGATTGCCTTGAGCCGGCGGGGACAGGCCCATGAGGCGCTAGACGACACTAGCCGGGCCCTCGACGACTACCGCGCCGCAATCGAGGCCTTTCCAAAGCTCGAAGCCGCCCGGGAAGGCTTTGCGCGCATCACGGCAAAGCAGCGTTTGGCGGGTGGGCACCAATGAGACAGTAAATATCTTCTTTGGTTGATGAAGTGACGCGGCGGCCCCAGTATCCCTATATCTGATAGTGGAGACCCGGCCCCGGCACTTTATGCTCGATAAGCTCGAATTCATCATGGCGCTCTCCCGTGAGCGGCATTTCGGCCACGCGGCCGAATCCTGTGGCGTGAGCCAACCGACCTTCTCGGCCGGCATCAAGCAGCTCGAGGACACGCTCGGCGTCCTCCTGGTGGAGCGTGGTTCCCGCTTCCGCGGCTTCACGCCCGAGGGCGAACGGGTGCTCGACTGGGCACGGCGCATCGTCGGCGACACGCGCTCCATGCGTCAGGAGATCAACGCGCTGAAGCATGGCCTGACCGGCCATGTGCGCATCGCCGCGATCCCGACAGCGCTGCCAATGGTGGCGATGATCACCACGCCTTACCGGGCGCAGCACCCCGATGTGAGCTTCACCATTCTGTCGCGGAACTCGGTCGAGATCTTGAGCATGCTCCAAAACCTGGAGATCGATGCGGGGCTGACCTATCTCGACAACGAGCCTCTGGGGGGCGTGCAGACCGTGCCGCTCTATAGCGAGCACTACCGGCTGCTGGCATCGTCCGACAGCCCGCTCGGCGACCGGGACGAGGTGACCTGGGCCGAAGTGGGCAAACTGCCGCTCTGCCTGCTCACGCCCGACATGCAGAACAGGCGAATCATCGAAACTCTGCTCCGCCACGAGGGAGCCGAGGTAGCCCCGACGCTGGAATCCGATTCCATTATCGTGCTGTTCGCCCATGTGCGGGCCGGGCGTTGGGCGAGCGTCATGCCGGCCAAACTCGCCGAAGTGCTGGGCCTGACCGAGAAGGTGCGGGCCATTCCCATTATCGAACCCGAGGTCACCCACTCGATCGGGCTCGTGGTGCCCAAGCGCAACCCATTGACACCGTTGATTAATGCGCTGGTGAACGAGGCCAAGCAGCTCGCCCCCATCCTGAGCGCCAGCGTACCCTCAGGGCGCATTGTGAAGCGCCGTAAGGCCTCCTCGAGCGCCAAGAGCAAGTAGTCAGCCTCCCCGTCATATTCCGAGTTCTGCCGCACGATCAGGATTCCTGAGCGGGTCATGGGGCGTTGTCAGACTGACTAATCATGAGCTGGCTAGTCGGAGGCTGTCAAGACTCTCACGCCGCGAGTTGACGCCACTCGGCCAGGGCGGCAGAACGGTTCTGTTCT